>Ga0208127_1001346_pt1 | contig 12258 bp, 13 predicted proteins | sample ETNtaG_6_FD_185751 | JGI IMG/M metagenome (GOLD analysis project Ga0208127, IMG submission 185751) | Marine microbial and viral communities from oxygen minimum zone, Eastern Pacific Ocean - ETNP201306SV45 (SPAdes) (version 2) | ecosystem: Environmental > Aquatic > Marine > Oceanic ...
GATTTCAGTGGTCTAAACAAAGGATCCAGTGTTGCAAACATTTGGTCTGCAACATATGTTTCAGAAGTAGTTAGGGCATTAAATAACGTTGATTTGCCGGCATTTGTATAGCCAACAAGAGCCACGGTCTTTGCTGATTTCATCCTTGATTTTCTATTAACAGATCTTTGTACTTCAATCTTTTTAAGCCTAGACTTTATGGATTTGATTCTTACTCCTAATAGTCTTCTGTCTGTCTCAAGCTGTTTCTCTCCAGGGCCCCTTAGGCCAATACCCCCTTTCTGTCTCTCCAAATGTGTCCAGCCTCTAACCAATCTAGTCGATAAGTGATTCAATTGCGCTAATTCAACTTGTAATTTTCCTGAAGCGCTTTTCGCTCTTTTTGCAAAAATATCGAGTATCAATCGTGTTCTATCAATCACAGGCCGATTTAGTATCTTCTCAAGATTCCTTTCTTGTGATGCAATCAAATCATGGCTGAAGACCAATAGATCAAATTCTTCCTCAGCTATTTTTAGCTGTAAATCATCAATCTTGCCTTTTCCAATTAATGTGTTGCGATTATAGGTCCTCACATTGATATAGGTGATGCCTGAAATAACCGAACCAGTTGATAGTACCAATGATATAAACTCCTCATTGTCATTTGCAAAAGGACTATCCGGTCCACTGACAATAACTAGATGGGTTCTGATTCCTGGATGTTTTTGATTAATCAATCGTATGCTTCAAAATGATTATTTATGATGTCTTCAGTGATTTTTAGATTATCAACATCCATTGGGTCAAGCTTATAGTGATCATCAAATGATCTCAACCATGTCATTTGCCTTTTTGCATATCTTCTGCTCGATAATTTGGCTGTCTCTATTGCAACATCGAGTGTTGTTTTTCCACTGATGTATTCAAGCATCTCTCGATACCCAATAGAATGCATTGAATGACTTTCATGTGAAACTCTATGTGTTTTAAGCAATGTTGAAACTTCATCAAGCAATCCTCCTTTAATCATCAAATCAAATCGACTATTGATGTTTTGATAAAGAATTTCTCTATTCTTTGGGAACAGGCTGATACTCAGATAATCAAATTCACTTTTCATTTCACTTTTTCTTTTTAACTCAGACATCGGCTTGCCTGAAATCATATAAACTTCAATCGCACGCTGTATTCTCTGTTTATCATTAGGCTTTATCTCCTTTGCTGAGACTGGGTCAACCTGCTCAAGCTCAATATGCATCTCAGGCCAACCAATTTTTTCAGCCTTATGATCAATTTCAAGCCTGATTTCCTCATTCGCTGGCGGCAACTGATTCATCCCATCTTGAAGAACTTTGTAATACATCATTGTTCCACCGACTAACAGAGGAATTCGATCATTTGATTGGATCACTCGAATTGAATTCTGGGCATCGTCTACAAAACGACCTGCTGAATATTTTTCATTTGGTTCGCAAATGTCTATCAAATGGTGTGGATATCTATTTAGAGTTTGTTTCGATGGCTTGGCAGACCCAATATCAAGACCTTTATAGACCATCACAGAATCGACACTGACGATATCAATGGGAAACTTTTTCGCCAATTCTATAGAAAGATCTGTTTTTCCTGATGCAGTAGGACCTCTGATTATAATGACTTTTTGAGATCTCAAAATATGTTCACTTAAAGTGAGGGATGACCTCTTTACCAATGATATCTAGAGCATCTTTGGGGTTGTCATGCAAACGCAGTGATAAGTGAGTTTGACCCATCTCTTCAAATTTCTTGAATCTCATAATCTCTGATTCAAGATCAGTGAGGTCACCAGTAGATGTAAAGACTGTGCATAATTTATCGGCAATTTCTATATCGATATCTTTGATATCTCCTGAGCGATCAAAATAAGCATTAACAAAGGATTCAAAATTATCTGTTATCAGCTTGCATTCTTCATTGGTGAAATAATGCCGCAATAAAGATTTCTCTAATTTTCTCGCTCTCCATGCAAGCTCTCTTCTTGATTCTTTGAATGCCTCATCTCGGTCATCTTTGATGTGCCAAGCCCAAAAAGAATTTATTAAGATTTCGTCATTGCTATCTAACCTTTTCTCTTTACCTGTGTTGATATTGATAATTGCTTCCTCAAGTACTTCAGGTGGTGTCGCGCCGATATAGACACCATCGGCTACCCTGCCTTCCATTCTCATCATCATATGTCGATAAGCAGTTCCATAAACAACTGGCTTCTCATGTTTTGCCCATCCATAATCACAAGGTAAAGAGACATTAAATATCTCTCCAATATATCCCTCTTTTAGATCATCTGAACATGCTTTGATGATAATCTCTAATGCTTCTCTGACTGCCAGTACAATTTTCTTTGGGGTCTCTAGGTTCATTGCTGTAAGATTTCCTTCGCCAGCCCCAACTGCGACCTGCGCTCTACCTTGGCTGACCTCATTCAATGTTAATAATGAGTTCGCTATTTTAAGTGGGTGCATTTCGAATGGACTGACAGCCAAAACCCCTAGCTTGATTTGACTGCTTTGGTTTGCCAGCTGCGTTAAACTGATGAAGGGATCCCAATGAGAAAAGTAATTTGATGTCCAAATAGAATCTACTCCATAGCTTTCAGCAATTAGCCCAAGATTGCAGATTTCCTCAGGAGTGAGATCAGGTTCTAAGATGATATCTATTTTCATCTCTTTCCAAGCTCCCTTCTTGTGCTTGCGCTATAACTTTTTAGACCTCTCACAATTGCTTCAACAATTTTGTCCTGATTTCTTGGGTTGATTAGGAATTTTTCATCATCTTTGTTTGAAAGATAACTGGTCTCAATCAATACAGAGGCAATTGATGTGGATTTTAAAACAGCAAACTCAGCCTCTCTTGGTGTTTTTTTTCGAATCCTTACATCTTTTTTCATCTCTTTCAAAATATGCTTTCCAATTTCGATGCTCTGATCCTGTGCATCAATATCATCTCCAGTAAGTCTGCTCAATGATTTCCTTGAAGAAGTCGATTTGAGCTTGATATTATTTTTCGTCTTTGGTCGATACATCACCTTATAGTCACTGCCTCTTCTGATCTTTCTAGAATCAGACAGAGCATATAGAGTTGCTCCTCTCACTGATCTGTCTGAGAAAGCATCGGCATGAATAGAAATCAATAAATCTGCTCCACCTTTTTTTGCCCTTGTAATTCTTTCTGAAAGAGATTCTTGTTGTCTGCAATTATTACGATTACCTGGGCAGGGAAATGAATCATTATCTCTGATCAAGAAGGCGCTCATTGTTTTCTCTTTATCGATTAATTTCTTTAATTTCTTTGAAATCTTTAAGACTAAATCTTTTTCAATAACCTGACTGCCTTGAGCACCAGGATCCTTTCCGCCATGACCAGGATCAATTGCGATTACAAATTTCTTTCTATTTACAGATGATGCAACAAGTTTCTGACTTCCCTCAAAAGCTTTTTTTAGATCTATAACTAGTCGATGATTGGGATTTGGATTTTTTGGAATCCCACTCAACTGATAAAAAAGAATCTCACTGGTTTCGATGACCATTCTTACTCTTCTCGAGTTATTTCTTGCAATCCTAATCTCTTTTATTAATCCAGACTTTTTAATTTTCGTCTTTAGCCCTTTTTGCAAATTGGTGTCATAAAGATCAATGACTATGCGGTCTGGACGATTGAGTGTGAAGAGTTTGTATTTGACTTTCTCAGTCAAGTCTAAAACCAATCTGGTTTCATCATTGGATTGACTGATTCTTACATCTTTTAAAACCGATTTTGATTCTGCCACATTGGCAAAAGCAAAAATCATTATTGAAATGATCAAAAGTAAAGTCGGTTTGTTAAAGGAAATCAGCATCTAAATTAAATCGAATAGTTATATAGTGAATTGATTATTTCCCAATTTCCCAGAAAAATCTTCAAAAAAGATCTCTCTTTGATTTGGATCCACGAGTGTATTGAAAATAATTCTTAGATCAGGTGATAAAATTACTCCCTCTCCTTTTTGGGGCCATTCAATCAGATGAATAGAAGGTTTATCCAAGTAGGACTCTTCATGAAGATCTAGCTCAAAGAGTTCTGCCCTATTATTGATACGATACAAATCCACATGAAAAACATAGTGATTAGGCAACTCAATCCTTTCTATCAAGCTGAATGTTGGGCTATTGACAACTTCATCAAAGTGCATTCCATCCATGAAGCCTTTAACAAATGTTGTCTTGCCGGCGCCCAAATCGCCTTCTAAATAGATGACATAGTTTTGTGTGATCTCTTTAAGCATGAGATTACCTAGCTTTTCAGCTGCTAAAATCATTTCACTTTCAGATAGAATTTTCATAGATTTACTAATTGTCTTATATAAGTAAGTAAATCTGAAGCAATCAACCCTCTTTCTCCATCTTCAGATGCTAAATCACCAGCCTTGGAATGTATATGTGCCGCTACTGAAATAACCTTATCTGGGTCATTTGTTCCAAATTGGCCCAAAAAAGAGCTAATAACTCCTGTAAGTAAATCTCCCATTCCAGCGGTTGCCATGCCAGGATTTCCTGTTGTAATCATGTAAGAAAGATCGCTATTAAGGCTTTTGATCAGCGTGAACTTTCCCTTAAGTAAAACATTGGCTGAATATTTATTTGATATCTCAGTGATGGCAGCGATCCTGTCATTCTGAATATCGCTTACTGATGAATTTAATAATCTGGCAGCTTCACCGGGATGCGGGGTTAATGTCCAGTTACCTCTGTTGTTATTCGTTTTGGCGAGAATATTGAGTGCATCTGCATCCAAGACCAAATGCTTTTTGGATGACATTGCTTGTTTGAATAATTTAACTGCCCATTCATCTGTGCCTAAACCAGGTCCAATGCCGATGATATCCGCTCTATCAATTAAAGCAGAGGCTTGCTCTTCTTTTGGGTCATGATGACACATCACCTCTGGCCTAAATTGATTAATGATTTCACAACTCTTTGAAGTAGAGAGCACACTTACTAAACCAGATCCTGACCTCAATGAAGCCTCAGAAGCTATCCTGATTGCACCTTCCATGCCATTATTTCCACCTATCAATAATATGTGTCCATTATCTCCCTTATGACTTGTTTGATCTCGGTTTATCAAAACATCATTGACATCTATTTCTGAGACAATCTTTATCACTGGTGTTGATTTGGAGTAAAAAGATTCATCGATATCTAAATCAGAAAAAAATATTTTTCCAACATGATCTGGTCCAGAATACAGGTAGAGACCTGACTTTTTTCCGACATAAGTTGTCGTTAAATCAGCTGATACCGCATTACCGAAGATCTTTCCTGTATCTCCACATAAACCAGATGGAATATCAATAGATAGAACTTTTGATTTAGATTGATTGATTGCATGAATTACATCTTCATGAAGTGCTCCGAGCTTCCTATTTAAGCCAATTCCAAAAATTGCATCCACTATCCAATCAGAATTTAATTCAATCTCAGAGGACCATTGCTCTATCTCCCCGCCTGTTTGCTCAAATTCATTCATGGCTCTCTTGGCATCGTCCTTCAGCTTTTCTTTTGATTCTATTGAGATCACTCTCGTATTTAAACCATGCTCGGTGGCATATTTAGCCAGTAAATATCCATCCCCTGCATTGTTTCCAGTTCCGCAAAAAACTGTGATCGATTGAGGGTTTTCATTTTCTAGAATTTGAAAAGAATATCTCGCGGCTTTTTGCATCAAAAGAAATCCATATCCAGGCTCATTATGATTGATTGCATCTCTATCGATATTTGCAACGGTGCTTGAGTTGAATACATATTTCTCGGCAAGTTTCATGCTTCTTATTATACTTGTCCTGAATGAAAATAATCCCACATAACAAATGACGGATCTGATAAACCTAAAGAATGATATCCAAAAATGGTCACTGGAACTTGGCTTTGATCAAATGGGTGTCACTGGGATAGAAATCAAAGATGATGAAGACAAACTGATTCAATGGCTGAATAATAATCATCATGGATCAATGAAATATATGGAAAAGCACGGTAAAAAAAGGGCTCGACCATATGAACTAATTCCAGGTGCAATGAGAGTCATTTCATTTAGAATGAGCTATCACTTCTTTGATAAAGATATCAGCAAAAAAAGAATTGAGGATGGCAAAAAAGCATATATTGCAAACTACGCTCTGGGGCGAGATTACCACAAGACCATCAGATCAAAACTGAAAGATATAATCGGCAGAATAAGTGAACACTCAAATATAAAAGAAAAGAATTACTTTGTAGACTCAGCACCAGTATTGGAGAGAGCATTGGCAAGAAATGCTGGATTGGGTTGGATTGGTAAAAACACGAATCTCATTAATAAGAACCATGGTTCATGGTTCTTTATTGCAGAAATCATCACAGATATTGAATTGGAAATCGATCAGCCTGCTTCAAATCATTGCGGGACCTGTTCCGAGTGTATTGATGTTTGTCCAACATCCGCAATCGTTGCACCATATGAGCTTGATGCAAGGAAATGTATTTCCTACCTGACTATCGAAAATAAAGAATCCATACCAAAAGAAATGAGAAAACCAATTGGTAATCGAATATTTGGATGTGATGACTGTCAGATCTTTTGTCCATGGAATAAATTTGCTACAAAGCCTGTCATTGAAGACTTTAGGCCAAGATCTAATTTTGAAGATGCTTCACTAAAATCATTGTTCAAATGGACAGAAAAAGAATGGGATGAGAATACCAGAGGATCAGCAATTCGAAGAACTGGGTATCAAGGTTGGTTGAGAAATATAGCCGTGGCATTAGGAAATTCTGATAAAGAAATCAATACAATAGAGCTTTTGAAATCACAAAGGGGTAAGGTCAGTTCAATGGTTGATGAACACATCGATTGGGCTTTGGAGCAACAGTTATCTGATTAAGAGAATGCAGCAGCAGTATTGTTAAAAAAATGTTTGCCAAATTTCACATTTTTTAGCTCTGAGAATAACATTTCAAAGTGATCATCATTGTGAATTGGATCAATATTCTCAGCATTCACAACCAAGAGCGGAGAATCTTCATAATAATAGAAGAACTTTGCATAAGAGTCTGCAATCTTCTCCAGATAGGATGAGTCAATGAGCAAGTCTATTGATGGTGATCGCATTCTTATTCTAGAGAGAAGAACTTCTACTGGTGCTTGAAGATAGACAACCAAATCAGGCGAAGGATGAGTGACCTTGAGGGAATCCTTCACTTTATTGAACAAATCTATTTCTTCATGAGTGAGATTGATTTCAGTAAATATATTGTCTTTGTCAAAAATAAAATCTGTAACGCTCATGCTTGAAAATAAATCTTCCTGGTTTATATCATCAAGCAATTTGGATCGCTGAAATAAAAATGAAAGCTCTGTTGGCAAGGCATTTGATCTTGGATCCTTATAAAAGTTTTCAAGAAATGGATTGGTTTCTGGCTGTTCTAGTATCAGCTTCCCGTCCAGATGCTCTGCCAACTTTTTTGCAAGACTTGTTTTACCTGACCCTACAGGACCTTCAATCGCTATATATTTTGTTTCAGGATTGATTATGATCGATTCTTCCATATCTTTAATACTAACAAAAATAAGGATTAAATTTCTTAGAGCAGATTTTCCTGCTGAATGATTTCTTTTGGGGGTTTCATTCCAAAGTGCTCATAAGCTTTTCCAGATGCCATCCTTCCTCTGGGTGTCCTAATTAAATAGCCACCTTGAATGAGAAACGGCTCTATAAGATCTTCTACTGTTCCTCTTTCTTCTCCTATGGCAGAAGCTATGGCATCTATTCCAACAGGGCCACCATTGAATTTTTCAATGATTGCAGCCAGAAACTTCCTGTCCAAGTAATCGAAGCCATTCACATCAACCTCCATTAAATCCATTGCATCATTCACTAAGTCCGAATTTATTTTCCCGTCTGCTTTTACTTCGCAATAGTCTCTTGCCCTCCTAAGAAGCCGATTGGCTATTCTTGGTGTGCCCCTGGAGCGCGATGCGATCTGTTCCGCGCCCAACTGATCAATCTCAACACCGAGTATCCCTGACGATCTGTTGACAATCTTTGTGATCTCATCAACATTGTAAAAATCCAATCTTTGTGAAATCCCAAATCGATCTCTTAATGGCGAGGTAAGGAGGCCAGCTCTTGTTGTCGCTCCAATCATTGTGAATCTAGTTAAATCTAGTTTTATTGATCTTGCAGATGGTCCTTCGCCTATCACAAGATCAAGCTGATAATCCTCGAGTGCTGGATACAAGATTTCTTCTACGACAGAACTCAAGCGGTGTATCTCATCAACAAATAAAACATCCCTTTCCTCAAGATTGGTCAAGATTGCTGCCAAATCCCCTGGTTTCTCAATTGCCGGTCCGGATGTGTGTTTTAGATTCACGCCAAGCTCATTAGCAATGACATGAGCAAGTGTAGTCTTGCCAAGCCCTGGAGGACCAAATATTAAAACGTGATCCATTGCCTCATGTCTTTTTTTTGCTGCTTCAATAAAAATATTCATTTGATCCTTAACGGATTCTTGGCCGATATATTCATCAAGCACTTGGGGCCTTAGAACTTGCTCTACAGACTCTTCACCATCCTGAGCTTCTGGTGCAATGATTTTCTCTTGATCAGTCATACAAGTTACTTATTAAGGGATTTTAATGCCTGGCGGATAAGGTCCTCAACTGAGAGACCATCACTGTCAATCTTATCAAGAATATTTTTTGCATCTTTTGTTTTATACCCTAGATTGACGAGAGCATTTATTGATTCAGCAACAGCACTGCTTGCTCCTGTTTGAGACGCATTGCTTTCATCATCTGAAATATCAGAAATCTTGTCTCTCATTTCTACAACAAGCCTCTCGGCTGTTTTCTTACCAATGCCTGGCAAGTGGACAAGTGCATCAATATCCTCATTGATAACAGACTGGATAAATCCATTTACATTGGTGCCAGAAAGGATTGTGATGGCCAATTTAGCCCCTACTCCACTGATCTTTATAAGCGCTCTAAATAGTCTTCTTTCTTCTTCAGTGGCAAATCCATAAAGAGAATGCTGATCTTCACGAACGACCAAATGTGTCAATAAGTAGGCTGACTCTCCAACATTAGGTAATTGAAAACTAGTGGATAGCGGAACAGAGACCTCGTAGCCAATTCCATTCACCTCTATTAGAATCGCCGATGGAGTCTTTTCTTTAATGAGGCCAATTAGGGATCCAATCATTTTGTTGCTGCTTCTATCTTATCTTTTAGAGATTGAGAGTGAGCGTGACAGATTCCTACCGCAAGTGCATCTGATTCATCCAGCTTTAATGTTAATTGCTTAATCGAGAGTATCAGTTTAACCATTTCCATGACTTGTTCTTTCTCTGCCTTTCCTGTTCCAACTGTAGATAGTTTAACCTCTCTTGGTGAATACTCGAAGATATTAATATCTGATTCAAAGCTGGCACAAATCGCGGCTGCTCTGGCATGACCTAATTTTAGTGCACTATTGGCATTTTTGTGAACAAACACATTCTCTATTGCCATTTGATTTGGCTGATGTTCTTTAATGATTTCTGAGAGTGAGTCAAAGATCACCTTTAACCTGTCATTAAAAGAATCTTTCTTTGTATCTATAACACCAGATGCGACATAGGATGTTTTCGTTCCATTGGTATCAATTACACCATATCCTGTTTTAATTGAGCCTGGGTCTATACCGATTATTCTCATTGATGTACTTATAATTAATCACTGATCGATGAAAGAATTTCATCGGAGAACTCTATATTTGAGTGGACCTTTTGGACATCATCCAGGTCGTCCAATGTATCCAATAATTTCATCATGCTTTCTGCGTGTTTTTGCTCCACTGGAACTTCGGTAGATGCTTTCATTACAAGCTGATTGATATCAACATCAATCCCTGCATCAACCATTGATTCCTTTACATCGACTAGATTTTGAGGAGTCGTTTCTATTGCTATGGAACCGTCATCATTGATTTCAATATCCTCTGCTCCAGACTCAATTGCAAGTTCCATTAAGCCATCGGGATCATTTGAATTGATTATTGATATATATCCTATCTGGTGGAATAAATATGCAACAGAACCTTCTGTACCTAAATTTCCTCCATGTTTGGTTAAGGCATGTCTTACTTCAGCTACAGTTCTGTTTTTATTGTCAGTCATACACTCGATCAGAATCGCAACGCCACCTGGTCCATAACCCTCATATAGAACCTCTTCTAATGAAGCTCCCTCTTCTCCACCAGCGCCTTTGGCAATTGCTCTTTCAATATTATCCTTTGGCATACTTTGTGATTTTGCATTATCAACAGCAGCCCTAAGTCTTGGATTTGACGAAACATCGGCGCCTCCAATTCTCGCTGCAACTGTGATTTCTCTGATGAGTTTGGTAAAGAGTTTTCCTCTCTTTTTATCCTGTCTGCCTTTTCTATGCTGAATATTAGCCCACTTACTGTGACCCGCCATTTTTTACCCCGTGAAATGCATGTTATAAAAAGTATATCAACTCGAGTATCTTAACTAAAATGTTAGAAGAAAACTTTGGTATTGTATGCATTATGATTAAAAAGAATCTTGTAACAAGACTCATATCTATATCATTCCTGTTATCGGCTAACTCTATATCAGCAGAAAGAATTCAAGATGGTCTAATTAATAAACTCAATAGCTCAATAACTGAGATTGGATTCAGTAAGGGAAATACCATCAGCGATGATGGAGTCATGATTAATTACTACATCAAAGGCTCTGAAAAAAAAGCTTTGGTGTTTGTCCATGGCTATAGCTGCAGCAGTGAATATTGGTGGCCACAGTTAGAGTATTTTTCAAAAGAACATACAGTGATTGCAGTCGATATTGCAGGGCATGGAAAGTCAGGTTTGAATAGAAAAGAATACAGCATGGATTCATTTGGAAATGATGTCAGTACTGTTGTTGAACATCTTGATCTTGAAGAAGTGGTCCTTATTGGTCACTCAATGGGTGGGCCAATTATCGTTAAAGCTGCAAAGAATTTAGGTCTGAAAACTCGTCTCATCATTGGCGTCGATACATTTCATGACTTGACCACAGAGGGAATTGGAGGATTCGCCAGAATGGCTGTAAACACGATGTTTAAGCTGTTCTATGATTCAATGACAGAAGAGAGTATCGATGATTTTTTCATTGATGAAACAGATAAAAATCTTCAGAGATGGGTTAGAAGTGATGCATTAAAAAGTCCTAAGAGTATTTCTCAAGGCACACTGGATGCATTGCTTACAATGAATTACCCAGAGAGTCTAAGTGAACTGTCTGTTCCAATCATTGCTTTAAATGCCAGAAGTTTCAGAGAAACAAAAATGGAGACAAATATGGATATATATGAAGATCTTCAAATTGAGTTTATGGAAGACGTTGGTCACTTCATAATGTTAGAAAAGCCAGATGAATTTAATGCCTGGTTGGAAGCAAAGATTTCAGAATAGATTACAGATGCTTGATGTAATCAATACAATCATCTGCTGATACAACTTCTCCGTATCTTCTCGAAATATCTCGAAGATTATCATTGTGAGGCCTGTCTTCTACATCGCCAACACAGTCCTCTGGTACGAAAACTCTGTAACCATGTGAGAAAGCATCAATAACAGTGGCCCTGACACAACCACTTGTTACGCAGCCAGTAATAATGACTGTATCAACACCTTTTTTATGGAGAAATGTGGTGAGTGGAGTGAGAAAGAACATAGAGGGAGCATTCTTGCAAAAGTTAAAATCATAGTCTGGATTATGCACTCTTGAATCCATCTCGGTACAAGGATGACCATGATAGAATTCATCTCTAACAGCTTTCACTTTCCAAAGTGGCATATCCTCAAGGCTGTCATAAGCTGTGTAACAAGAAGCAACAGGGATATTATTATCTCTAGCGACATCGAGAAGCTCAGCTGTTCTATTAGTAGCATTATCAACCATTGGCATATCACCATTAGGAAAAGATGGGTCAGTAAATGCCAATTGAAGGTCAACCACTAAAATAGCTGGATTTTTCCCAAATTCGATCGTTTCAGATGCATATCCTTTATTTTTATACTCTTCTGACATAATTTTTAACCTAATTAACCTTTAAACTTAATTTGAACAATAAATGAGTATAAATGCTATTGAATCCATCTCAAATATAAAATGATATATAGCTATAAAATCAATACTAAACTATCGCATAAAAACATACATT
>Ga0208127_1001347_pt1 | contig 12253 bp, 14 predicted proteins | sample ETNtaG_6_FD_185751 | JGI IMG/M metagenome (GOLD analysis project Ga0208127, IMG submission 185751) | Marine microbial and viral communities from oxygen minimum zone, Eastern Pacific Ocean - ETNP201306SV45 (SPAdes) (version 2) | ecosystem: Environmental > Aquatic > Marine > Oceanic ...
CACTAGATGCAGAGTCAGAAGGCTCGTCAGAATGTATTTGCGTACTTATTAAGCTCATCGCCATGAGCGCATAAAAGTAAACTTTCATGTTTTCTCCTAAATTTAAATTAAAAAAATTATTTTTAAAAAAATTTAAGAGTTAGGTGGTGCCCTCGCACTGAAGCCAGAAAGAGTTCTAGTTTCAACTCTTTGTTCTAGGCTGGTATAAGTTTTCTGGACTAAAGCATACTCTTCAAGGATTTGAATGTCATAAGCTTTAAATGATTCGGTTTCACAGACTTGGCAATCCATGTATTCATGAATTTCTACAAAATCATGGTCGTGGTCTGTTTCTAACGAGTGAAAAAAAGGATCAGCAGAAATCGCCACTGAGTATAAAAAACCCAGTAATATTGCGAATTTGCGTTTATTGATCATCTTAGAAAATGCAATGTTAATTTAATTAAGTAAAGAAGCAAGGGCTTTCGTTATTTTTGCAGTATCGTGAGGTGCTCTAAAAAAACCCGCGTAATTACCTTCTGGATTTATAAGTACCAGACTTCCAGAATGATCTACTGTGTAGTTTTGTTCAGCGCTGTCAACGACAGGGAAAAAAGGAGCGTTTACTTGAGTTGAAAACTTGTAGATCTGATCAATACCACCTGTAAGGCCCTTAAAGCTTTTATCAAAATTATCTAAATAGACTCTCAAATTCTCAGGCTTATCTCTATCAGGATCGACAGATACGAGAAAAACTCTAATAGCGTCTGACTTTTCTCCTAGGGACTCCTTAACATCTTCTAGTTGCCTAATAGTTAAGGGGCAAATATCTGGGCAGTATGTGAAACCGAAGAAGAGAATATTCCATTTTTCCTTAAACTGATCTGGTAAGAAACTTCTACCCGAGTCATCTATGAGATTAAACTCTGCAAGCTGTCTGGGAGGGTCTATAAAATAAGCACCAAGCGTTTTGTATTCGTCCAGAGTAAGTTCTCTGGGTGTATAAAATCTTGAGAGAAATAAAGCCAGTATCAAAGACATAAAGCCCAAACATGCCCCTACTGTGAGAAATATGCCCTTATTCATAAATTTACGAAATGATCTACAAGCATGGCCGCAAATAGTAAGGCTAGATAAATTATGGAATAGGCAAATGTTGGCATTGCCGAAGCGTTGCTTTCATCTTTATATAACCTGAATGAGTAAAAAAGAAATATCAATCCAAGAACCAATGCGGATATAAGATAAATCTCTCCGAACATCTGGACTGCGTAAGGCAGCATGGTGCAGGCTAATAATAAAAAAGTATAGAGGAGTATATGCTGCTTGGTAAAAGGAACGCCCTTTTGAACTGGTAGCATCGGCACAGCTGCATCAGCATAATCATCAACACGATATACCGCCAATGCCCAAAAATGGGGAGGAGTCCAAACCATTATAATTAAAACCAAAAGGAGAGCATTTGGTTCAATTGTATTCGTTATAGCCGACCACCCGAGTAAAGGAGGCATGGCACCTGCAAGTCCACCTATTACTATGTTCTGACTTGTCATGAATTTAAGATATTTTGTATAAATGAATCCATAGAAAATAAAGGTAAGTGTGGTGAGCAGCCAAGTAAGAAAGTTAGTAAAGAGAAGTAGCATCCAAGATCCAGACAAATAGAGGAGAACTGAGAAAATGATTGCCTGTTGATCAGAGATTTGCCCTATTACTAGAGGTCTCTCAGATGTTCTATTCATTTTCGCATCTATTTTTTGATCAAAAAAATGGTTAATTACAGCAGAGGATGCCGCAAGAAAGCTTATACCTATTAAACCAAAAAAGAATACTTCAACTGGCGGATTGAAATTTGATCCTATTAACATTCCGCTTGCACAAGACACGAACAACAGCGCTTGCACACCAGGCTTCGTAAGCTCGAGATAACCCCTCCAATTTGATAGAACTGCGGTCATTAATTATTTTTCCCTTAGCCTCAATACTCCAAGATAAGTTATTAATAATAACCCACCTAAGTTATGACCTACAGCTATTAATAAAGGCAAAGCAAATACGACGTTTGAAATACCAAGAAGTATTTGAATTGTTAGAAAAGTCATCAAACCATATGCGAGTGTAGCGAACTTTCTTATATATAAGTGATAGCTCATGAATAAAAGGAAGGCTGTCACTACAATGGCACCAAATCTGTGTGTTATGTGGATGGCGACACGAGATTCGTGATCAAGTTGCCCTCCTAGATAGTTAGGTCCTATGCTTTGAAAGAAATCAAAACCTTTCTGAAAGTTTGTTTCTGGAAGAATTTGACCCTGACAAAGTGGAAAATCTACACAAGAGTAAGAAGCATAATTTGTGCTGGTCCATGCTCCTAAGAAAATTTGTATCGCTACTAGCACAATTGAAATATTTAAAAGTTTTTTTGTTTTTCCTTGAAAGTTCCAATTAGTTCTTTCTTCTAGGCGGTCTTTTGTTTTGAAATATAACAACCACAACAAACCGGTTGTTAGAAAACCTGACATGAGATGAGTAGTAACGACTTGAGGCCATAATTTCAAGCTCACAGTCCAATAGCCAAAGGTTCCTTGCATAATAACCCAAGCTATTAAAAAGAAACTGAGTTGCCTAACATCTGAAGGTAGATCTTTATAGCGAAATGCCAAATAAGCAATGCAAAGTATCATGAAGCCCAACCCTGCAGCGAAGTATCTATGCACAACTTCTGGGATAGCCTTGGCAACTTCATAAGGTGTATCTGGAAACTTAGAATTAGCTAAATCTATTTCCTCTGGGCTGACAGGAATAGTTACAAAGCCATAGCAACCTGGCCAATCAGGGCATCCTAAGCCCGCATCGGCAAGTCTCGTCCATGCTCCGAGAGCTACAACCACGAAACCCAGAATTCCTGACCAAAGTGAGAGTGTTTTAATACGTTCCATTGTTATCCTATCTTTGAGTTTTGTAGAACTTTCTTAATATCTTTGAGCAATTCTCCGCTTGGTAGGCTTGAATCATAAATGAGTATTCCGTTACCCAATGGATCAAATAAAATATAAGGAGAGTCTTGTAGTCTCTGGTATATGGGTGCAGGAACAAGATTAGAGTCTATGGTGCCTGTATAAAGCAGTGGGTACTCGTCAGTAATTTTTTCTATCGACTGTGCAGATAAATTATTTTCCCCTATATTGATTAAATATCTAACCACTCTCTCACTATCTTTAGCCAGCCTTATATTAATTTGCCTTGAAGAATATAAAGTATCCCAACAGTTTGTCTCACAATCTCCTGAAACGAACTGAACGATTGACCATTTTCCAGGAAACTCATCTTTAAGTGGACCAGATTCCACATTCAATCTTAGTTCAGTAAGTTGAATTGGCTCTGACAATAAAGTACCTTTATTTACAGTTCCTTCAGGCGTATATCCGCTGTAAAACATAGCTGAGCTTGATATTAGAACAATGATAGGAGTTAAAAATATTAAAGAGGCTATTACTCTTCCTGAGTTTTGTTTACTTATTTTCATAATTAATCTTTCTTAAATCCGTAATAAAGAAAAGAGCTTATTAAAACTGCCGCCAATCCAAACCATTGGAGAGCGTAACCATAATGTCTTGAAGGTTTAAGCTCCACAGGCTTCCATATTGGTTCCAAAGCTCCTACAGAACCTGCTGATAGTTGGATAACAGAGTTATTGATCCGCGATCCTAGATCTCTTTTAGCAGCCATAGAGTCTATTTGCTGAACAAGCTTCGGCCAGCCCGGTTGATAGCTTTCATCTGTAAGGTTTAGACCAAATCTTTTGAAGGGGGAAAGAACGCCTTGTATTGAAATATTAGTTTCTTTAATCTTTACATCAGCTTCGTAGTCAAAACCCTCTTTGGACTTCCAACCTCTATTGACTAGAAATAATCTATTACCTGTAGTTTCAAAAGTTGTGAAAACTTCATAACCTGCCTCTTGTCTGTAGAGCCTGTTATCCAACAAATAAGACTTTGGTCCAAATTCTCCTTGAAGGTTTATTGTTCTGTAAGTTAACTTGTCATCTTCTATAGAAGTCATTTCTTTTTCATTAATAACTGGGAGGGCTTTATTTTCGTAATGCTGATCAACTATATCTTTTTTTTCTAAACCTCTTATCACTTGCCAAGACCCTAGATATATAAGTATGGGGAAGAAAAATACAAAAAAAGCAGTCATAAGCTTTCCTGGACTAAATTTACTCATATTTTTTTTGTCTACCTAAGTGTATACTTCTCAGCCTTTCAAGATGATTAAATACTTTATTCTATTTCTTATAGTGGCTATGTTTATTAGTCTTTTCAGAGGAGCCTTTTTCCTTATTAAGGATGGTGGCTCATCTAAAAGAACCGTTCACAGCTTGGGCGTCAGAGTTTCTATCGCGGTCGTTCTTTTTATAACCCTAGTTTATGGTTTCGTAACTGGTCAAATAGGTCCCGGCGTTTAAGACAATTACATAACGTACACAAAAGCTACTAAGCAGACCCAAACGACATCTACAAAGTGCCAATACCATGATCCTGCTTCAAAACCGAAGTGATCATCAGCGCTAAAATGTCCTTTAAGGCTTCTGAAAAGCATTATTGTAAGAATAATTGCTCCTAAGCAGACATGGAAACCGTGAAAACCTGTCAGCATGAAGAATGTAGTTCCATAAATGCCTGTGTTTAGGGTCAAGCCATAGTGGGTATACGCCTCGTAATATTCGATACCCTGGACTACGACGAAAGCATAACCTAGAACTAAAGTAGCACCCAGCCAAAGATTAAATTGTTTTCTGTTACCGTTTTTTAACCCTAAATGAGCTATGTGAACTGTTAAACTCGAGGTTAATAAAAGCACCGTATTCCATAAAGGAAGCCAACCTAGAACTCCACCTAAGCCTCCAGAGGCATAGGCTGTAGCGAGAGACATATCTTTTTCAGGACCTGCAAATACTGCTTGGTCAGGTGTAATCATCAATGGCCAACTGGCTTCGAATCCTGGCCATAGCATGTTTGCTAAACCTTTTTCGCCCTCTCCACCTAGCCAGGGAACAGCAAAGTTTCTTATGTAAGCTAATGCAAAGAAGAAAGCGAAGAAGAACATGACTTCAGAAAAAATAAACCATGCCATACCGTAAACATAAGAGTCTTTAAGCATGGGATTATTTAATCCAGCATGATTCTCTTGGATGACTTGTTTGAACCAAAAATACATTGTGACCCACATCATTATTAGTGATGCAATCAAAACCATATATGAGTTAGTGTCTTTACCCAGATCTATGACAGTGTTGGCAGCTCCAATGATGAATACCAATAAAGTGATCGCCATAGCAAATGGCAATTTGCTTGATTCTGGCACGTAATAGGCTTGTTGTGACATTTTCTCCCCTTTTATAAATTAGCTAATTCTTTTTCTGGCTGTACTCTGTCTGTTATATCGAACAAAGTATAACCTAAGCTCAAAGAGCCTATTTCTTTAGGTAAGGCCGGGTCAATTATAAATCTGACAGGTAGTTCGATTCTTTCACCTGCAGCCAGAACCTGTCTCTCAAAACAGAAGCATTCTGTTTTGTGAAAATATTCTGCCCCTCTCCCCGGAGAAACACTTGGTATAACCTGCCCTACCATTTCTTTACTGGTCGTATTATGAAATACGAAAGTAGCTTCGTATTGGTTTCCTGTTATGACTCTCATTTGGGATCTTTCAGAATCAAAATACCAAGGCATTGACTCATTATTATGGGTCATAAACTGTACAAGAAGTTCTCTTTGTTCTGTGATGGCTAGTGATTCTTCACTCAAAGCGCTAGGGCCAGTTACTTTACCGTTTAGTCCAGTAATCTCGCAAAAAACATCATACATAGGCACTAGTAGCCATCCAAAGGCGAACATTCCGACTACAATGCCGACTAGGTTTCTTAATGTTTTTTGTGCTTCCAAACTATTTTACTTGAGGTTGAACAGTAAATGAGTGATAAGGCGGAGGAGAACTTAAAGTCCACTCTAAGCCTAGATCTCCAGCACCTTCCCACACTTCTGGTTTTGCTTGTTTACCAGACCTTATTGTCTTTATAACTATGAACAAGAATAGAAGCTGGGTTAATCCAAACATGAAAGCTCCGACACTTATTAATGCATTGAAGTCTGCGAATTGAAGAGCATAGTCTGGATATCTTCTTGGCATACCCGCAAGGCCAACAAAATGCATAGGGAAGAAAGTTACATTCACTGATATGAATGTTAGCCAAAAATGTAGCTTACCTAATGTCTCGTCGTACATGTTGCCAGTCCACTTAGGTAGCCAATAATAGGCTCCAGCTATTATTCCAAAAAGTGCTCCTGGAACTAATACATAATGAAAGTGAGCAACAACAAAATAAGTATCATGGTACTGGAAGTCAGCAGGAACAATCGCAAGCATTAAACCTGAGAAGCCTCCAATCGTAAATAAAGCTACAAAAGCTATTGAAAATAGCATTGGAGTCTCGAAAGTTATTGAGCCTCTAAACATTGTTGCTACCCAGTTGAAAACTTTTACTCCGGTAGGTATCGCAATCAACATTGTTGAGTACATAAAGAATAGTTCTCCTGCCAAAGGCATTCCTACAGTAAACATGTGATGAGCCCAAACTACGAAAGATAAAATAGCGATCGAAGCCATAGCATAGACCATAGAGGAGTAACCAAAAATTGGCTTTCTTGAAAAGGTCTCAATGATATGAGAGACAATTCCGAAGGCAGGTAAAATCATGATATAAACCTCAGGATGTCCAAAAAACCAAAATACGTGTTGGAACAATACTGGATCACCGCCACCCGCTGCATTAAAGAAACTGGTACCAAAATTTATGTCCATGAGCATCATGGTCACAACACCAGCTAAAACAGGCATGACTGCGATAAGAAGATAAGCAGTGATTAACCAACTCCATACAAAAAGTGGCATTTTCATTAATGTCATACCTGGAGCTCTCATATTGAAGATAGTTGTAATGATATTAATTGATCCAAGAATTGAGGAAACACCCATTACATGAACAGAGAAAATAAAGAAGTTCACTGTAGATGGTGCATATGTTGTAGAAAGAGGTGCGTAAAAGGTCCAACCGAAATTAGGTCCACCTTCAGGCATAAATAAGGTCGAAATCAGAATACCAAATGCCATTGGTAGTAACCAAAAGCTTAAATTATTTAACCTTGGTAAGGCCATATCTGGAGCACCTATTTGCATTGGAAGCATCCAATTGGCCAAACCTACAAATGCCGGCATGATGACACCGAATACCATAATCAAGCCATGATTAGTGGTCATTTGATTGAAAAATTCAGGTTGAACTATTTGTAGTCCTGGTTGAAAAAGCTCGGCTCTTATGACCATCGCCATTGCTCCACCTATAAAGAGCATAATGAAACTAAACCAAAGGTATAAAGTACCTATATCTTTATGGTTTGTCGTAAAAAGCCATCTGGAAAGCCCTTTCGCTGGTCCGTGATGTCCGTGATCGTGTGATTCTACTACTGTACTCATTTTTTACTTCCTTTATAAATCAATTCTATTTTTGTATGCAACAATATCCTGAGGTGTGACTATTACACCGTCGCCATTTTCTCCATTAGACCAAGCTTGCCTTGTGTATGTTATGACTGATGCTATATCAACTTCGCTGTAAGAGTCACCAAATGCTGCCATTGCAGACCCTTGAACACCTTCCATTAAGATTTCAATATGTCTAGCACTATCAGACAAAGCAATTTGACTTCCCACTAGCGCAGGAAATACTGGAGGAATTCCCTGCCCTCCGGCTTGATGGCAGGCCGCGCAGTTAGTTGCGTAAAACCCTTCGCCTCTTGCCATTAATTCTTCTTTTGTCCAAACCTTTGAAGTCAAAAGTCTCTCTTCCTCAGCCAAAGCAACTTTTTCAGCTATGAAAGCATCGAACTCTTCTCTTTCGACTGCCCTGACAACAACGGGCATAAAGGCATGTTTAATTCCACAAAGTTCTGTACATGCTCCTCTAAAAATTCCTGGTTCTGGAACATTTGTCCAAGCAGTATTAATGAAGCCAGGAATAGCATCCTGTTTAACCGCAAAGTCAGGAACCCACCAAGAATGAATAACATCATTTCCAGTGATTAAAAATCTTACCCTAGTATTTGTAGGGATTACTAAGGGTTCATCCACTTCTCTTAAATAAAACTCTCCTTTTGGAACTTCTCCATCAATTTGTTCTTGGCTTGTAGATAGATTGCTGAAAAATCCTACTTCGTCTTCTAGGTATTCATAGTGCCATTTCCATTGGTGTCCAGTAATTAGGATATTTATCTCACCTTCAGCATCATCATAGGCCTCAACCATAACTTGTGTAGAAGGCACTGCCATCCAAACAAGCACTAGGGTTGCTGCAACAGTCCATCCAATTTCTAGCCAGAAATTATCATCAAAGTCTGCGGCAACAGCGCCTTTAGACTTTCTGTACTTCCAGAGAGACCAGAACATTATGGAGAAAACAATTATCCCAATGACAACACAGATCCAAAAGATCACCATGTGCAACTCAAAAATACTCTCACTTACTTCTGTCACGCCAACTGGCATGTTGTAGTCTGAGCTTTCGGAGAAAACTAGAGATGAAAAAAGAACAGGCATTACAAAGATTAACTTTGCGAAAACTTTTTTAATATAAGCCATTAAATTTTATATATTTATTTTTTAGGTGGGCGACGGAACAGCGGGCGTATTTTAAACCAATCAGATACCTCAAACAATACTTTATAGGCAAACTAATTGGATGAAACCATTATTGGGAATAAGTCCTATAAAAGCTCATTTTTGCCGAAATTTATTAGAGGTTTTTCACCTGTCCAAATTTCAAAACTCAAGGCTGCTTGGTGAATCAGCATGCCGATGCCATCGTAACAATTTTTGACACCTGATTTCAGTGCCAATTTTATGAATGAAGTATCGGATTTAGAGTAAGAAAGATCATAAACCTGACATCCTTTTGTAAAGAGATTTCTGGGAAATTCTATTTTCTCTTCCAAGACACCTGCAGAGGTTGAGTTGATAATAATATCAGGAACAAAATCTAAATCTTTTGAAAGCTCTACCGTATTTATCAGGCTTTCGTGTGAAGGAAATTTATCTGCCAAATCGCTGGCCCTTGAAAGGGTTCTGTTTGCGATGGTCAATTTAGCAGGTCCTTCTTGCAATAAGCTCGGAATAATAGCTCTTGCGGAACCTCCCGCGCCCAACAACATTATCTGTTTGTCCTGAACTTCTATATCCTTATCTCTCAAATCTCTCAATAAACCTCTTCCGTCTGTTGTATCGGCACAAAGAATAGAGCCCTCTTTCCAAATTGTATTAACAGATCCGCATAACTCTGATTCTGCAGACAATTTGTTGGCATAGTCAAAAGCAAGTTCTTTCAATGGAAGGGTTACATTTAGACCTACATATCCGGCTTCAAATAAGCTATCTACCTTCGATTTAAAACTTTGTTGATTTACCTTTATGGCTTCGTAACTAATATCTAAACCTAATTCTTTAGCAAATAAACCATGAATCTGTGGAGATAAAGAATGATCAATAGGATTTCCTATGACTGCAAGCTTCTTAGTAGACAACATAACTATCTAAGAATTATATCTGTATCAACATCCTGAATGGTGGTTGGTTTTCTATTTCCTCCCAATTCACCTTCCAAGATTCTTACGGTTGGAAATTCTTCTAAAATATCATTTGGGTCTGTCAAAGTAGGCTTACCTTCTCTGTTTGCTGAGGTAGAAACTATTGACCCTTCGAAAGAATCACAAAGTTCGCATACACTTTCATGATTGCTTAATCTTAGTGCAACTTTTTCATGCTTACCTCTAATCAAATGACTCAAACTTTTTTTTGATGGAACTAGCCATGTATGAGGCCCGGGCCATTTAGTCATTAATTTATCTTTGTATTTCTCAACATAAGAAAATTCTATGAATTGTTCAAATTTAGAGCCTATCAAAATTAGACCTTTCTCATGAGATCTTCTTTTTAATGATAAGAGCTTGTTGATGGCATCTGCATTATTCGGATCGCAACCGAGTCCCCACACTCCTTCTGTGGGGTAGGCTATTACTTCTCCGGACTTTAGATATTCAAGTACAGAGCTTAGAGGGCTCATTAACTAAGAGTCGGCTAACTTTTTATTAGACTCTTTTATAGCTTCAACTCCGTCTGCTCTTACTTTTAACAAAGCCGACCTTGTCTCTTCTGACTCTATTCCTAGCATTTGAGCAGCCAAATAAGCTGAATTAATTGCACCTGCAGAACCAATAGCAACTGTTGCTACTGGAATTCCTTTAGGCATCTGCACAGTTGATAGGAGAGCATCCATTCCACTCAAAGGTCCACCATCACCTGGAACACCTATGACAGGAAGAACAGTTTTTGAAGCTACAGCGCCAGCTAGATGTGCGGCCAATCCGGCCATGGCTATAAAGACTTTTGTGCCTCCGGCTTCGCATTCTCTAATGTGAGTTTCAAGCAAAGCTGGTGTTCTGTGAGCAGAAAGAACTTGAATTGAATTTGTTATTGATAATGAATCTAGAGTCTCAGAACATTTATTAGCGAGGTCTAAATCAGATTCGGATCCTATAAGTATTGATACAGTTACAGTCACAATTTTCTCCAAAACAAAAATTGTATACTAATATACTGAAAATTAAATCATGCCCTCACTAAAAATTTTAATATTTCCTGATCCTAGATTGAGAACGGTGGCAAAAGCCATTGAGAAAGTTGATGACTCTATAAAACAGCTTTCTGAAGATATGCTCCAAACCATGTACGAAGGCTCTGGTATAGGATTAGCCGCAACTCAAGTTGATGTTCACAAAAGGATTATTGTTATAGATGTCAGTGAAAAAAAAGATCAGCCACTGGTTTTAATTAACCCAGTTCTAAAGAGAGTAATTGATCCCAACCTTAAGGCATATTCAGAAGGCTGCCTTTCAGTTCCGGGTTATTATGAAGAGCTAAAAAGACCTTCAGAAATAGAAATATCATTTAAAGATGTAAATGGTGAAAATCAAACTCTAGTTGTTAATGGTTTATTATCTGTAGTGGTTCAGCACGAAATGGACCATCTTGATGGAAAAATGATGGTAGATTTTATTTCTAATATTAAAAGAGAGATGATAAGAAAAAAACTTTCAAAGGCTAGAGGGTCTTAGTTTATGAAAATTATTTTCGCGGGAACGCCTGATTTTGCCAAAGATCATTTAGAAATTGTTTTAGGCTCAAGGCATGAAATTATTTGTGTTTTAACCCAGCCTGATAGGAGATCGGGGAGAGGGAAAAAATTGCAATTTAGCCCTGTAAAAAAAATAGCTTTAGAAAAAGAAATAACTCTTCTTCAGCCCGAAACTCTTAAAGATACAAAGGCTGTTACAAGACTGGTAGAACTTGAACCTGATCTGATATTAGTTGTGGCCTACGGTCTTATTGTCCCTCCAAACATACTAGAAATTCCTAAATTAGGATGCATCAATGTTCATGCATCTTTGTTGCCAAAATGGAGAGGTGCGTCGCCGATGGAATACGCGATTCTTAATGGAGATAAGAAAGTTGGAATAAGTTACATGAAAATGTCTGAAGGATTGGACGAAGGGCCTGTGTATGAGATGCATGCTAATGATTTAAATGATAACGACGATTTAAGTGAGGTTGAAAAAAAGTTAATTCAACTTAGTAAAAACAATTTAAATGCATTTTTAGATAAAGTAGAAACTGGAAACGTGACTTGCATAGATCAAGAAAATACAGAGGCTACTTTTGCACCTAAAATAGAAAAAAATCTACTTCAACTAAACTGGGCAGATGAGTCAGCTGAAGTTATTGTCAGGAAAATTAATGCATTAGGTAACAAATACGGTACTTATACATACCTTGGCGACAAAAGAGTGAAGATTTTTAAGGCTCAAATCTTCAATAAAGAAGCAGGCAAAAACCCTGGCCATATAGAGATGTTAAAAAATAGAATGATTGTAAGCTGCGGCGAACAGACTGCAGTCGCTGTAGATACAATTCAAATGCAAGGAAAGAATAAAGTTTCAGGCATAGATTTTATTTCTGGTTACTCAGATCTTATAGGTGTTCATAAAAATTTTAGGATTGCGGTTCAATAATTATTCTCTATTCAAAAAATAAGACTATAATCTGTGAAAAGTTGTCTTACATAAACTTGTGAAAATAGTCATTTTGGGGGCCGGAGCTGTAGGTA
>Ga0208127_1001351_pt1 | contig 12235 bp, 9 predicted proteins | sample ETNtaG_6_FD_185751 | JGI IMG/M metagenome (GOLD analysis project Ga0208127, IMG submission 185751) | Marine microbial and viral communities from oxygen minimum zone, Eastern Pacific Ocean - ETNP201306SV45 (SPAdes) (version 2) | ecosystem: Environmental > Aquatic > Marine > Oceanic ...
AATAGCATTTAACAACAGTAGCAAACCCGAAATCGTCAAACACAATTCAACGGGATTCTTAACTCCTGACAATGACGTTAAAGAATTTTGTAGAGCTATAGAGAAGTTTTACCTAGATCGAAACCTTAAGAATATAATGGGAGAAAACGCCTATTCATTTACAAAGACCTTGTTTGCAATTTATGATATCAATCTTAAAATTGAACAATATCTTATGAAAGGTTTTGCTTCAAAAGTAACAGCAATCATCACCACCTTTAACGAAGAAAAAAATATTGAAAGCTGCTTAACATCTGTTAAGTGGGCAGATGAAATCTTAGTGATTGATTCCTTCAGCACAGACAAGACTGTTGCGATAAGCGAAACATTTGGCGCTAGGGTTTTAAAACGCAAATACCTCTATGCTGCTGAACAAAAAAACTGGGCCATAGCACAAGCAAAACATCCATGGATAGTACTGCTTGATGCAGATGAAGTGGCTTCGCCTGATTTAGCTTCAGAGTTGAAAAATATATTGCACACTAGGCCTAAACACACTGCCTATTGGATGCAAAGAAAAAACTTCTTCTTGGGCCAAAAAGTGAGGTTTTGTGGTTGGCAAAATGATAAAGTGGTGCGTTTCTTTCATCGAGATTTACACAGATATGAAAACAAAAGGGTACATGCAGAAATCGAGCAAAAAACTCCGTTTGGGATGTTAAAAAGTAAGATTACTCATTATACCACTTCTAACATTGAGCAGTATATCAAAAAAATAGAGCGGTACGCACACTATGCAGCACAAGCTGATATAAACAAAAACAAAAAAATTGGAGCTTTTGAGCTGTATATTAAACCTGCTTATAAGTTTTTAAATAGCTATATATTACGTGGTGGATTTTTAGATGGAAAAATCGGATGGGTTATTTGCAAGCTGCGCACTAAAGAAACTTGGTTAAAAGCGAAAATTGCCTCAGATTACAAAAATGAAAATTGATCTAAATATTTATACTAGCGTTTTGAACGCAAAAAAAAACATCCTCTACCCCACAGACACTATCTGGGGGTTGGGTTGTGATGCTACAAATCAAGTTGCCGTAGATCGTATTTATAAATTAAAAATCCGCTCAAAGAGCAAGCCTTTAATTGCGCTAGTGAGCGATATAGATATGTTAGCGCAATATATTGGAACTGTACCTAAAAATATTGACAGCCTATTGGCAACTGAACATCCCACAACCGTCATATACCCCAAAGGAAAAGGATTGGCAAAAGGCGTAATTGCACATGATGGCAGCGTTGCCATTCGTATTCCAAGAGCAGGTTTTGCTTTAGACTTGGTCAAATCCTTTGGCAAACCCATAGTAAGCACCTCTGCAAATATCAGTGATGCGCCTATTCCAGAAAGCTTTGGCGAAATAGACCCGCATATTTTGGCGCAAGTAGACGAAGTAGTACCTTTGAACAAAGAAAAAGTAGCACGAGTTCCGTCACAGGTATTGCAAATTATGCCCGACGGCAGCCTGAAGCAATTGCGATGAAAACCCAAGAATTACTAATCGAAGAAGCACTAGCACCAACCGTGTTTACACACGTTCAAAAAGCAGCTGATGCATTAAGCCTTGAAACCTATGTCATTGGCGGATATGTTAGGGATACCTTCCTCGACCGTCCAAAAGGACATGATATAGACATCGTAACTGTTGGCAGCGGAATAAGCCTAGCCAAAAAAGTGGCTGAGATATTGCCTGGAAAAAACAACATCCAAGTTTTTAAGAACTACGGCACTGCAATGATCAAATGGCAAAACATACAATTGGAATTTGTCGGGGCAAGAAAAGAAAGTTATGACCACGAAAGCCGCAATCCTTTGGTGGAAAATGGATCCTTAGAAGATGACCAAAACCGACGCGATTTTACCGTTAATGCACTAGCAATTAAACTCAACAAAGAGGGATTTGGCAGGTTGCTGGATCCTTTTAATGGCATGAAAGATTTGAACGCAAAGGTCTTGCGAACACCTTTAGGTCCAGATATTACCTATAGCGATGATCCATTACGAATGCTGCGTGCAGTGCGCTTTGCAACACAACTTGACTTTACTATTGATAAAGCTTCGCTTATATCAATAGTAAAGAACAAAACGCGTATTGATATATTATCCAAGGAACGTATTATTGAGGAAATGCACAAAATTTTAGCCTGCCGTATGCCGTCTACCGGCCTTTTATTGTTAGATCAATTGGGCCTTTTGGAACGAATATTTCCTGAAGTTACAGCACTTAAAGGAATTGAAGAAGTGGAGGGACAAAGTCACAAAGACAACTTCTACCACACATTTGAAGTGGTGGACAACATTTGTGCTTACACAGAAAACATATGGCTGCGTTGGGCAGCATTGCTACATGATATTGGCAAAGCACCAACCAAAAAATTTGACAAGAAGATTGGTTGGACTTTTCACGCACATGAGTTTGTGGGTGCGAAAATGGTGTATAAGCTTTTTAAACGCATGCGGATGCCTTTGAACGACAAAATGAAATACGTTCAAAAACTGGTTTATATGAGCTCAAGACCTATTGTTATTTCAGAAGATCACGTAACCGACTCGGCGGTACGTAGACTCATTTTTGATGCGGGCGATATTTTAGAAGATTTACTTTTGCTCTGTAAGGCAGACATCACCACAAAAAACCCAAAACGATTTGCCAAGTATCACAACAATTTCGACGTCGTAAAAGCAAAGATTGAAGAAGTCGAAGCGCGAGATCATGTACGAAACTTTCAACCCCCTGTTACTGGTGAAGAAATCATGCGTATTTTTGCACTAAAGCCTTGCAGACAGGTAGGCGAACTCAAAGAGGCTATTAAAGAAGCTATTTTAGAGGGTGTCATCCCAAACGAATACAACGCTGCACATGATTTTATGCTAACAAAAGCCAAAACCATGGGATTATCCCCTACTTCATAATGTATAAACAACTACAGCGTTGGACGCGTATCTCGCTTATTATAGTTTACCTTGTTATTGCTGCAGGGGCTACGGTTCGTATGACTGGTAGTGGTATGGGGTGCCCAGACTGGCCCAAGTGCTTTGGTTATATAATTCCGCCCACTGATGCAGCCCAACTGCAATGGAAACCAAACACCAAATACAGTAAAGGAAATGTGATTATCGATAACGAAAGATTACTTGTAGCTTCCGCCAAATTCACAACCACTGATCAATTTAATGTCGATATGTGGGAGCCTTACACCAAACACGATTATGCTGTTTTTGATGCCAAGCACACTTGGATCGAATTCATCAATAGGTTGTTAGGTGCCTTATCAGGCTTAGCCATCCTTATTTTATTTGGATTTAGCATTAAATGGATACGTAAAAAGCCTATTATTTTTATTTTTTCCTTGTTATCGCTATTGGGAATTCTATTTCAAGCTTGGCTTGGAAAGACAGTGGTTGACTCCAACTTACTGCCAATGAAAATATCCTTACACATGTTGATGGCATTACTGTTGGTGGGTTTCTTACTTGTAGTTAGAGTAGCATCCAAATCGTTCGGGCTAAGCAAAAAACCCTCCAGAAAAATTAACCTTTTGCTCTACAGTGCATTTGTGCTAACGATTGTACAAATTGTTTTGGGGGTACAAGTAAGACAATATATAGACACACAAGTAATACGCTGGGGGTATGATTTCCCGCAATACTGGCTTGCCACTCCAGAACTAAACTTTTATATCCACAGAAGCCTGTCCATTCTAGTAGTTCTTACAAATGCGTGGTTATTTGTAAGTGTTGTCAAGGAACAACTTGAAAAGGTTTTTATCAGTCGTATTCTATGGATAATCGGCGGGGAAGTAGCTCTTGGAATTGCTATGTTTTATTTCGACTTCCCATTCGCAACTCAGCCGTTACACTTGGTATTAGCCACACTGCTTTTTGGTGTGCAACTCTATTGGATTTTACGCATTAATTTACACCGCTATGATTTATCATTTTAGACTTATTTTAGACACCAAAGAAGATGTTTTTAGAGACATTGCTCTAGAAGAAGGCGACTCTTTTGAAGATTTCCACAACGCCATAACACAGGCCTTTGGTTTTGGTGGTTCAGAAATGGCCATATTCTACGAAAGCGATGAAGAATGGCAGCAAGGAGATTCCATCTCATTGTTTGACATTGGAGATGAAAGTGTTCGTCGTATGAGCGACACTCCACTTAACTCCGTATTTCCTTCTGTGTCAAAAATGCTTTATGTCTATGATTTCTTGAACTTATGGACCTTTTTTGTTGAGCTAATTGAAACCGATGAACCAAAACCAGGAAATACTTATCCCATGCTGATTTATAGTCATGGAGAAGTTCCCGAGGAAGCACCAGAAAAAACATTTAGTGCTGATAAGGATGAATGGAATGAAGATCCTTTTCATGAAAGTGACCTTGATGATGATTTAGAAGACACATCACAAGACTGGTATTAATTGTCAACACGAAGCATTTCGTGGTTTTCGTAGTTGCGCTTAACAAAATGAAATGAAGCGCGCATAATATCGCCCATAGACTTACTTTTTTTAAACGATGCTTGTTTAGTGAGCTTGTATACTTCCTGACGCAATTGTTGGATTTTTTCTGGTTTTGAAATGTGGTCGTTTAACATGCATTTAAGCAAGTGTGTTAACCTTGTTTCATTTCCTAAAATGCGACGTGCAATAGTAGCCCGTTCCTCAATTTTATATTGGTCAATTGACGTTTTGGTCAGATGCTCTTTAACTAGCATAACCATTGCCAAGTTTTCTTTAAAAAACTGAGGGCGGTATATCTTTAAATTACCCTCATAGCACTGCTGATCAAAATCAATGGCACGGATTTTATAAATAACCTTATCAAAATCATGAATGGGAACAATTACATAATTATAAGAGCGCATGTCTCCAAGTAAGCGTATCATACACCTCTCGTTAAATTTGACAAAAGATTTGGCAATTTGATTGCGTTCAGATTTACTACACTTAGGTAAAAAATCTTTGATAAATTCATCTCCCGGTATGCCTGCAATATGTTCTTCAATAAGGGTGTTTTTGTAGACCAGAAAGTTTAGGTTATTAGGGGAAAGCATGTGTTCGAGTTCAAGGCCATAAACACGAGAGGCATCTGCTTTCTTTACATAAAAATAAATAAAGTTATCATTGAGGGTGTTCCGAATTTTAACCCGAAAAGGCTTGGAATTGCCAAAGGTGCAATAATCTATGGCATCCACATTTAGGTACGGAATGGTCATGGCCCTTCCGTCTGAATGCAACAAGGCGTAAATACTTTTTAGCTGCTCATCAATTTCCCTACGTTCGCTATCTGAGTAAAATACACGCACCCATAAACTGTCCTGGTCGTGCTTGTTCATCACAGCAACAGAACCTGAAAAGCGAAGCAAATCATCGTAAAACACTGGCATTTGATAAGACCGTGAATACAAGTCCAAATAATCCATAAGAAATGGATTGATGGGGTATGTTGGTTTTTTTTTCGTGATTATCAAATCGCTCATAGAGTCAAAGTTAAAGCTTTGTATAATAAAAAACAGCCTTAATGTGATAATACAACTTATATAATCTGTTCTAAACTTGAATGAATTTTCCAAAAACACATTTGTTCAGCTTTTGTATATCATTATCGTATCAACTTGATGACTTATTTTATTAGTTGACATATCGCTTACTAAAACGACGTGAGCTATAAGTTTTTGCTATTTTTGGCAAGCTATGGAGTTTCAACTTGTTTCAGACTTTAAACCCACTGGAGATCAGCCCGAGGCCATTCGGCAATTGGCGCAAGGCCTTGCATCCCAAGATAAATTCCAAACCCTGTTGGGTGTTACAGGATCTGGAAAGACTTTTACAGTTGCCAATGTAATTGCAGAAACCCGTCGCCCTACCTTAGTTCTAGCACATAACAAAACTCTTGCAGCACAGCTCTATTCTGAATTCAAACAATTCTTTCCCAACAATGCAGTGGAGTATTTTGTGTCCTATTACGACTACTATCAACCCGAAGCCTATATCCCTACTACGGGCACCTATATTGAAAAAGACTTGTCTATCAACGATGAAATTGAGAAGCTGCGTTTAAGTACCACCTCTGCACTGCTATCTGGACGTAGAGATGTAATCGTAATTGCCTCCGTTTCTTGTTTATACGGAATTGGAAATCCCGTGGAATTCAAAAAGAATGTCATTTCCATTGAAGTAGATCAAGAAATTCCCAGAACCAAGTTTTTGCATCAATTGGTACAAAGCCTATATGCACGAACCACTGCCGACTTCTTGCATGGTAACTTTCGTGTTAACGGAGATATCGTTGATGTTTTTCCAAGCTATGCGGACCACGCCTTTAAGATTCACTTTTTTGGAGATGAAATTGAAGCCATTGAAGTATTTGATCCACTCACGGGAAACATAAAAGAGAACTTCGACAAACTAACTATTTATCCAGCCAATATGTTTGCTACCTCGCCCGAGGTACTACAAAACGCCATTCATCAAATCCAAGATGATTTGACGGCACAAGTGGACTACTTTAAAGAAATTGGCAAACACCTTGAAGCCAAACGACTGGAAGAGCGTACCAATTTTGATTTAGAAATGATACGTGAACTGGGTTATTGCTCTGGGATTGAAAACTATTCCCGCTATATAGATGGGCGTGCGCCCGGTACACGACCATTCTGTTTACTAGACTACTTTCCAGATGATTTTTTGATGGTGGTAGATGAAAGTCACGTGACCTTATCCCAAGTACACGCCATGTATGGCGGAGACAGAAGTCGAAAAGAAAACTTGGTTGAATTTGGTTTTCGATTGCCAGCAGCCATGGACAACAGACCGCTGAAATATGAAGAATTTGAACAGCTACAACAACAAGTAATTTACGTGAGTGCTACGCCTTCAGATTATGAGTTGGAACAAACAGCAGGTGTCTATGTCGAGCAGGTCATTCGTCCAACAGGACTTCTTGATCCCATCATTGAAGTGCGTCCAAGCTTGAATCAAATTGATGATTTGGTTGAAGAAATTCAACAGCGTGCAGAAAAAGACGAGCGGGTATTGGTAACCACACTTACAAAACGCATGGCGGAAGAGTTGACCAAGTATTTGTCACGAATATCCATTCGCTGTCGTTATATCCACAGTGACATTGATACTCTTGAACGGGTAGAAATTATGCATGATTTACGCAAAGGACTTTTTGATGTTCTAATTGGTGTTAACCTATTAAGAGAAGGCCTAGACCTCCCTGAAGTGTCATTGGTTGCTATTTTAGACGCTGACAAAGAGGGTTTTCTGCGCTCAGCACGTTCCCTTACCCAAACAGTAGGTCGTGCTGCAAGAAATCTAAATGGCATGGCCATCATGTATGCTGACAACGTCACCAAGAGCATGAAAAAAACAATTGATGAAACCCAATACCGACGTGAAAAGCAAATGGCATATAATGACCGTCACAACATCACACCACAAGCGCTGAATAAGGCATTGGATGAAACTTTTGAACGCAATACAGTTGCGGATGATTATATCAAAAGAGAAGCCGCTGAACCCATTGAATATTTAACCAAAGACCAGCTAAAAGCAAAAGTGCGTCAAAGCCGTAAAAACATGGAAAAAGCCGCCATGGATATGGATTTTATCCAGGCAGCTCATTTTAGGGATGAGATTGAACGCATCCAAAACCAACTTAAAACATTGGCATAGCTGTCAAACAGCTTATTTTATTTCAATTTGTTTTTTGGGTTCTGGAATGGCCTCCTCGCGCTTGGGCATATTAATGGTCAAAATACCATTGTCATACTTCGCTTTGATATGTGCAGTATCTATTGTTTCTGGCAGTCTAAAACTACGTTGAAAATTATCATAACGGAACTCACGTCTTGTGTATTGTTCCGTGTTAGATGCATCCTCATGTTTGGATTCGCTTGAAACCGTTAGCACATGATCGTCTAGCTCCACATTAAAGTCCTTGCGGGTTTTCCCTGGAGCAGCCAATGCCAATTCAAAGTTTGTATCCGTTTCTGATATATTCACAGAAGGAACATGAGAACGGCTAGACAATGCTGAAAATGGCGTGTCGTTGCCAAAAAACTCATCTAATAAAGATGGAAATAAAGGATTTGATGTTCTTCGTATTAAATTCATGATGTTAAGTTTTTAAATTATACACCTAACACATGGCAATTTATATACCAATCAAATTATAATGACATTGTGTCACTAATTGGCGTTCAAAAGATGACATTTTGTCAATTATCAGAGTACTTGCTGTACTTTATCGGCAGCTTCTTGGAATAAAATAGCGCTCTGCACCTCCAAACCAGAGTCGTCAATAAGCTGTTTTGCGATGTCTGCATTTGTTCCTTGCAAACGCACAATAATGGGTACTTGAATGGCATCACCCATGTTCTTATAGGCATCAACAATACCTTGCGCCACACGATCGCAACGCACAATACCTCCAAAGATATTGACCAAAATAGCCTTTACCTTAGGGTCTTGCAAAATGATGCGGAAAGCAGCCTCTACACGAGCAGCATCGGCAGTACCTCCAACATCAAGGAAGTTGGCAGGATCACCACCTGCTTGCTTGATTAAATCCATGGTTGCCATGGCTAATCCAGCTCCGTTTACCATACAACCTACATTGCCGTCTAACTGAACGTAATTAAGCCCCACTTCACGTGCTGCCACATCGGTTGGATTTTCTTCGCGGATATCGCGCATTGCGGCAAAATCAGGATGACGGAACAACGCATTGTCGTCTAGGGTTACCTTGGCGTCAACAGCAATAATCTTATCGTCTGAGGTTTTTAATACCGGATTGATTTCAAACAAAGCGGCATCTGCACCCACATAAGCCTTGTATAAGGCAGATACAAACTTTACCATGCCTTTAAACGCAAGACCCGAAAGCCCAAGGTTAAAAGCGACCTTACGCGCCTGAAAAGCTAACAAGCCCACAGTTGGGTTAATTTCTTCTGTAAAAATAAGCTCTGGTGTTTCTTCAGCTACTTTTTCGATATCCATTCCGCCTTCAGTAGAATACATAATCATGTTACGCCCAGTGGTGCGATTGAGCAATATCGAAATATAGATTTCCTCGGGCTCAGAATCGCCCGGGTAATAAACGTCTTCAGCGACCAACACTTGGTGTACTTTCTTTCCTTCGGCTGTGGTTTGTGGCGTTACCAACTGCATACCAATAATTTCTTCCGAGATACGCGCTACTTCTTCCAAAGACTTGGCAAGCTTCACGCCACCTCCTTTTCCGCGACCACCCGCATGCACCTGCGCTTTAATCACATGCCAGCCAGTCCCCGTCTCTTCGGTTAATTGCCTTGCTGCAGCCGTTGCCTCTTCTGGGGTTGTGGCAACAATTCCGCGCTGTACGCCTACGCCAAACTTGGCTAAAATTTCTTTTCCTTGGTATTCGTGTACGTTCATGGGTGTAAATTATTCGATGCAAAAATAGACAATCAATCGAGCTTATGAACACCATAACACAAAACTTGTTTGTTGTATTTATAACATCTTGTTTTATTTTTAATATATTTTGCTTTTCACTTCTTATAGCACGCCTTAAAAACTTACATTTGCGCAAAACTTATGCGATGCAGCGAGGAGATTTAGTACAGATAAGCAATACACATGGCAGTCCAATTTATGTATATGACGCCCATGCCATGGAAGCGCAATACACCAGACTAACCAATGCTTTTAGCGCAGTACCACAACTACGCATCAACTATGCCGTGAAGGCGCTTTCGAACCTCAGCATACTCAAATGGATGCATCACTTGGGCGCAGGACTGGATACCGTATCCATTCAAGAAGTTCAACTTGGCTTAGAGGCCGGTGTACCTGCTAAAGAAATTATCTTTACCCCCAATGGCGTTTCTCTTTCTGAAATAGAAGAAGTAGCGACCCTTGGCGTACAAATTAACATAGACAATCTTTCTGTTTTAGAGCAATTTGGTACTGCTCATCCAACGGTGCCGGTATGCATCCGCATCAATCCGCACATTATGGCGGGTGGTAATGCCAACATCTCTGTTGGGCACATCGACTCTAAATTTGGGATTAGCATTCACCAGATGCCACACGTTTTGCGAATTGTAGAAAACACAGGCATGAACATCAATGGAGTGCACATGCATACCGGAAGTGATATTTTGGATATTGATGTATTCCTGCACGCTGCCGAAATCCTTTTTGATACAGCACGCCAATTTACGGACTTGGAATTTTTGGACTTTGGTAGTGGGTTTAAAGTACCCTACAAGCCAGGCGATAACGAAACCAACATAGAGGAATTGGGCGAAAAACTGAGCGCCCGCTTTAATGACTTTTGCAAAGACTACGGCAAAGAACTGGTATTGGCCTTTGAGCCAGGCAAATTTTTGGTATCGCAAGCAGGTTATTTCCTAACGTCTGTCAATTCGGTTAAGCAGACCACCTCAACGGTATTTGCACAGGTAAACAGTGGTTTTAACCACTTGATACGCCCCATGCTCTATGGCGCGAAGCACCGCATTGAAAACATCTCCAATCCGGATGGCAGGGAACGTTTTTACTCCGTAGTGGGTTATATCTGCGAGACGGACACCTTTGCCAACAACCGCAAGATTGCGGAAATCGGTGAAGGGGACATATTGTGTTTCCACAATGCCGGCGCCTATTGCTTTACCATGGCAAGTAACTACAACTCTCGCTACCGACCAGCTGAGGTGCTATGGCACAACGGTAAGGCACATTTGATACGCCAAGCGGAAAGCTTTGACGATTTGGTTAAAAACCAAGTGGTGATGGCTTTTGATAAGGTTGAGGCATAGCCATTATTTATTTTTTACTAATTTAGTACTGAACAAACCCCAAGTCTGTTCTATTACCGAACTTTTAACTGCCACAGCAGGCCTATAATTTCGCTTTCTAGACTTTTTATTGGGATTGTTTAATAGATACACGCAATGCGTTTATCAAAGTATTTATAAACTAAAAATTCACAATTAGGTATTAAAATTAATAACTGCAAAAAATAATTCAGAAAAATGAAACGAAGATTGATTTTAACTACAATCTTATTGGTTGTAACAACGTCTAATGCTCAAAATATTAAATCTTCCATAACGAAATCATATGAGGACAATTCATATATAAACCAAGAAGGCAAAAACTACGAATACGATGATAAAGGAAACTTAATCTCTGAAAGCTTCTTTGACTGGGATGATAATGATTCTGGGTGGATTCCTGCCATAAAAAACTTGTACACTTATAATTCTAATGACAAAATAACGAAAAAATTAACCCAAAAAAGGGGTGGTAATCAAAGTCAATTTGTCGATGACTCTCAACAGATATATACATATAATTCTGAAAGCACTGTGAAAATAAGTCAAGAATGGAAAAATGGTGATTGGGAAAATTTGCAGCAAACTACTGTAAGCTACAATGACAATAAACTTACTGAAGCGATTTTGGAAAAATGGAAAGATGGCACATGGATAAATGACGTACGAAACACAACAACTTACACAGATGATAAGCTAACCCAAACACTTACTGAAAAATTTTCTAATGGTGGATATGTCTATGACTATAAAGTGACGTTTACTTATGATTCTAATCATAAAAAAACTACCCATAATAAAAAATGGAATGGAGCAACATGGGATGACGATGTAACAAAGCAGTATTTTTTAGACCAAGCCGGAAATAGAACCAGCGAAACATTTATTTCTTCTTCTAATGACAATTATAGAATAGAATACAGTTATGATGCTTCATCTTTTCTAGAAGATTTTTATCATCCGTTTGAAGAAAAGACAGGGTTTGATTATTTTTTTGAAGACTTTCCATACGTTAATAAAATTATAAGCCAAACAACATTGGGCTATAATCCATTAACAGAAAAATATGATGTTCCAAGTTCAAGAATCACTTACGACTATGAAAATGCGATTATACCACTTAGCACTCAAAATTTTGAAGGTGTGAATAATGTTAATGTATATCCAAATCCTTCAAGTGAATTCATTTTAATAAGTGGATTACATAAAAATGAAAACATTAAAATATACGACGTGTTGGGAAAGGTTGTTAAAGAAAAAATTGTTGTGCCGAATCAAAAAATTGATATTCAAGATTTAAATAATGGTATCTATTTTTTAAAAATAGAAAATAGACACACCTTAAAACTTGTTAAAAAAT
>Ga0208127_1001352_pt1 | contig 12233 bp, 11 predicted proteins | sample ETNtaG_6_FD_185751 | JGI IMG/M metagenome (GOLD analysis project Ga0208127, IMG submission 185751) | Marine microbial and viral communities from oxygen minimum zone, Eastern Pacific Ocean - ETNP201306SV45 (SPAdes) (version 2) | ecosystem: Environmental > Aquatic > Marine > Oceanic ...
CAACTTTTAATAGCTACTGGTTCTTCAAACAGACACTTAGTGATAAATGGAGAAGCAATTCTTCCTGAAGAAAATATAATTTATTTAAGAGATTTTGAAGAAAGTAATATTTTAAAAGACAAAATCAATAATGCTAAAAATATTACAATTATTGGAGGTGGTTTTATTGGTTTAGAAATTGCATCTTCTCTTAATCAACTTAATAAAGAAGTAAGTGTAATTGAAATATCTAAGCAGTTAATGGGCAGGATAATTCCAACTACTATCGCAAATTTGGTAAAAGCAGAGCATGAAAAGAGTGGCAATAAAATATATGTAGATAGTAAAATTAGCTATATTCAAAAAACTCATGAAGGTTTTAAGATTATACTTGAAAATGAAACCATTATTGAAGCAGAAATTATTGTTGCTGGTATTGGATCTATACCAAGTATAAATTTATTTAATAATTCTGATTTAGATCTTGATAATGGAATTTTAACTGATGAATATTGCCAAACATCAATTGAAAACGTTTATGCTGCAGGAGATGTAACTAATTTTTATCACCCTTTTTTTAATAAAAGATTGCGACTTGAGTCTTACCAACATGCACAAAACCATGGAATAAATGCGGGGAAAAATATTGCAGGGATAAAATCAGAATACACATCAATTCCTTGGATGTGGAGCGATCAATTTAATCTTAATTTACAACTAACTGGACTCTGTGATGAATATGATGAAGTTGTTATAAGAGGTAATACTTTAGAAAATGGAATTATTCATTTTTTTATAAAAAATAACAAAATTGCTGGTGCATGTGGTTTAGGTTTAATGGGTAAAGTTGGGAGAGATATTAGAATTTCTTCTAAACTTATAGAAAAGAATACTAGTGTAGATAAAAAAACTCTCACAGATCCAAATACAAAATTAAATAAATTAATGAAAAATTAATTAAAAATGGTTTATTGTATTTATTTTCTAAATATTCACATTATATAAACCGATAATGACAGATAATTGGATAGAAGTAGCTAATGCTAACAGCATAGAAATGGAAGATTTAATAAGATTTGACCATGGTGATAAGACTTTTTGTATTTATAGATTAGAAGATGGATATTATGCAACTGATGGTATGTGTACACATGAAGCTGTTCACTTAGAAGATGGCTTAGTTATGGATGATGAGATCGAATGTCCAATGCATCAAGGAATATTTAATATAAAGACAGGTGAAGCAATTAGCCCACCAGCTTGTGAAGATATAAAAACTTATCCAGTTAAAGTTGAAAATGATTTAGTTTATATTAATATATCCTAATATTTAGGAGATATTAATGAGCAGAAAAAAACTAACAGTACACGATTATTTGCAATGTAAAGGTAAACGACAACTTAGTGTTATGTTTGTGCATAATGCTGATGAAGCTGCTGCAGCTGAAGAAGCGGGTATCGATATGATTTGCACCTCACACGATGCTCCTCAGTATGGAGTTTTTAACTCATTTGAAGAACTAAAAAGAATTCGAGAAGCAGCACCTACATGTTTTATGCAATCAGGAGGCGCAGTAAGAGTTGCTTCAGAATACGAGGCTATGAAGTTATCTCACAAATATTTAGATGTTGGTGCTGATGTTGTATATGGTGGTAACTGGAGTTATAAATGGATAAGAGCGTTACGGGATGAATTTGTTCCAATCAATAGTCATGTCGGTCTAGTCCCAGGTATTGCAACATGGATAGGTGGATTTAAGGCACAAGGGAAAACTGCTGACACAGCAATAGGAGTATTACGAAATACTCTAGAATTACAAGAAGCAGGTGCTATTGGTGTTGAACTAGAAGTGGTTCCAACAAAAGTAGCAGAGGTTATAACACAAAAAGTAGATATTATGACTTTGTCTATGGGAAGCGGTTCAGGTTGTGATGGACAATATTTGTTTGCTAATGATGTTTTAGGTTATACAAACGGTCATATTCCTAGACATGCAAGAATATACCGAGACTTTAAAAAAGAGTTTGCAAAACTTCAAAAAGAAAGAGTGAATGCTTTCAAAGAGTTTCACGATGATACAGTAAATAAAAAATTTAATGATCCTAAAATAACTGTAGGTATTGATGATAAAGAATTTGATAATTTTTTAAAACTTGCTGAAAAATATTAATATATAATGTTTGCTGGAGATGTTGATTTAAAAACTTGGTATAAACCAGAAATAGATAAAAAAATATTAAAAGAACTCTCTAAACGTTCTGATAAAAAAGGCATTATCGATATATCTATATTTATTTTAGCAATAATAGCTTCCGGGTACCTATGTGTTGTGACATGGGGTACTTTTTGGTGTATTCCCGCACTACTTCTTTATGGAAATATTTTTTATTGCAAAGTTATTAGTATTCAGCATGAAACTAATCATGAGACATATTTCAAATCAAGAAGACTGAACCGTATTTTTTATAATATTACTAGTTTGTTGGGAGGTTTTGAAATACTTCGTTGGAAATGGAGCCATTTTCATCATCATACTCATACAATTTTCACGCATGAAGAGGTCTATGATTATGAGGCTAATAGTCCAAGACCAACTGAACCTATAAGATTTCTTCTTAATTTTCTCCCTTTAGGCCCAATTCTTAATATTCAAAAAGTTAGACATTTTACTCACTTTGAAATTATAAAACATTCATTAGGAATTATTTCAAATGTTGTGAAATTAACTGTACCTGAAAAGGAAATTAAAAATTTAGTTATTAGTTCTCGTTTACACGTTTTGTTTTGGTTAATTGTAATTTTGATTTCTCTTTATATTCAGTCATGGTTGCCAATTATAATGATTTTATTACCACCTTTTTATGGAAATACTATTTTAATGATTTGTACTATGACTCAACATGCTGGGTTAGCTGAAAACTCTAAAGATCATCGTAGGAGTACGCGCACAGTAATTCTCAACCCTTTTTTTAGTTTTCTTTATACAAATATGGAGTATCATATCGAGCATCATATTTTTCCTAAAATTCCTTTTCATAATTTAAAAAAACTTCATAATGTTATTAAAGATCAAATGCCTAAGCCAAAACGAGGAGTTGTTGATGCTTATAAAGAAATTATTCCAACTATATTTAAACAAAGAAAAGATGTAAATTATTTTATCAATGTTGAGTTGCCAAATAAAAATTAAATATGAGAAAAAAAATAACTGTAAAAGATTTACAAAATTATAAAGGCAAAAAAAAACTAGTTTGTGTTCTTATTAAAAATATAGAGGAGGCTCTCGCTGCTAACAAAGTAGGTTTTGAAATGTTGGCAACAGGACTTGCTGGTAAATATAAGAACGATGATGATCATCCTAATTTTGACCAATTAATCAAGATGAGAGAGGCTGCACCAACTTCTTTTATGCACTGTGGAGCCCCAGATAGTTTTATAGCAACAAGTGATGAGGCAAAAAAATTTTCTTTTATGATTTTAGAGCATGGATTTGATATGCTTTATTGCAACACACGTTTTGACCTAATTAAAGAGCTTTATAAAGAAGGTGTTCCATGCTTGGGTCATGTTGGCTTAGTGCCTCCTAAAAGAACCTGGACTGGTGGTTTTGTAGCTGTTGGTAAAACAGCAAATGAAGCTATGATGGTGTATGATCAGTGTTTACAAATCCAAGATGCTGGGGGTGTTGCTATCGAAATGGAATGTGTGCCATATAAAATTGCAGCAGCAATTTCAAAAAAAGTTGATCCAATTGTTATGTCTATGGGAAGTGGTTCTGGATGTGATGTAGAATATGTTTTTGGCTGTGACATTTTAGGAACAACAAAAGGTAGAATTCCTCGGCATGCTAAAAAATATAGGGATTTTCAAAAAGAATTTGACAGATTACAAAGAGAAAGAGAAAATGCTTTTCAAGAATTTTATAACGATGTTCAAACAGGAGCTTTTCCAGAGAAAAAAAATATTGTTGAAATTAATGAAAAAGAATTAGATACATTCTTAAACAATTTAGAAAAAAGAGGTTAGCTGATGAGCAAAGATAACTTGAACGATGAAAACTACGGTGTAAGAGATAAAAGAGGACATTGGAAACCTTTTGGAACGATTGCTATTAATCCCCCTACCTCTATTTTTTTTAATCCAATTAAGCTGATTAAATATTTTTTTAAATATCCAGGAATATTTTTCCCATGGACATTTGTTTTTGCAGCAATCACTGTTGCTACATATTTTTTTTTAACTCCTTCTTTAGAAACAATGAAAACTTTAGAAGTAGATTGGATAGCATTTATATTTTTTAGAAATGCCGCAATTATATTATTATGGACTGGAGCTTTTCATTTGAGATTTAAAACTCAAGGCACTTCATTTAAATATAATCCTAGACCATTGGAAGAAAACAATCCTACATTTTTGTTTAACAATCAAACTAAAGACAATTTATTTTACACTTTTTGTAGTGCCATTCCTTTATGGACTGCTTACGAAGTTATTACTTTTTGGGCTTTTGCTAACCAGCTAATTCCATATGTTAGTTGGGAAGCTTATCCAGTATATTGTTGTTTTATGTTTTTTTTGGTCCCTTTTATACGTGATGCTCATTTTTATTTAACACATAGATTATTACATTGGGGACCACTCTATAGAATTGCTCATAAAGTTCACCATCGTAATACTAATACTGGAGCATGGTCTGGAATGTCGATGCATCCCATAGAACATATTTTATATTTTTCAGGTATTCTTATTCATTGGATTATTCCATCACATCCACTTGTTGCGATGTACCATGTTTTTCATGCTGGTTTAGCACCTACCCCAGGTCATACTGGTTATGAAAAAATGACTTTTAAGAATGGCATGACAATTCCAACTGGAGATTATATGCACTATATTCATCACAAATATTTTGAATGTAATTATTCTGGAGGAAACACAAGCTTTCTAGATAAGCTTATGGGAACATTTCATGATGGATCTGATGAAGCAACAAAAGAAGTAATGGCACGCATTAAAGATAAAGCGCATTACCTATAATTGTTTGATGTTTTATGAATAAAGTTGAGTTGTTGCTTGAGTGTAAAAACGTTCTTGGCGAAGGCATAACTTATTCTTCAGTAAATAATAATTTATATTGGCTAGATATAAATAATATATCAAAATTGTTTAAATTAAATTTAAGTTCCAACAAAAATGAAATTTTTCAATTACCAGAAATTGTAACTGCATCATCTGTTAAGTCTGATGATGAGTTAATCCTCGCCTCTAATAATGGTCTAAATTTATTTACAATATCTAACAAAAAATATGAGAGAATTATTGATATTGAGGATCAACTAATATCAAACAGATCTAACGATGGAGGCTCTGATGCTCATGGAAGATTTTGGCTTGGAACAATGCAAAATAATTTTGACAAAGATGGCAACGATATACCAATTAAAAAAAATGTTGGTAAACTATATAAAGTTGAGGTTAATAAAAAAGTTACTGTTGTTGAAGAGGGTTTAGGCATCCCAAATACATTTGTTTGGAGTCCAAATAATACAAAATTTTATTTTACGGATACATTAAGTGGTGAGATCCTTAATTATAATTTTAATTTAGAAGAAGGCAAATTATCTAATAAGAATAAATTCAGTTCATTTGACCGAGGATTTCCAGATGGTTCAACAATTGATACTGATGGTTGTTTATGGAATTGTCGATGGGGTGGCTCTTGTGTAGTAAGATTTACACCTGATGGTAAAGTTGATCAAATAATTGAAATGCCAGTTCAAAATATTACTAATTGTGTTTTTGGTGGCAAAGACATGAAAACACTATTCATTACTACAGCAAGTAACAAAGGAGAAAATCAAAATGATTTAGATGGAAGTTTGTTTGCTGTTAATTTGAATTACCAGGGTCTTGAAGATAATAAATCTAAAATATTGTAAAGCTAAATATTGCAAGCTATCTTTTGTATGTTAAAGTACATTTTTTATGGCAGAAAAAAAGAAATATAGATCTTCAGCTTGGTATAACTCTAAATCTCATCGAAGAGACACATTCATCCATCGTGGTTGGATGCGAAATCAAGGACATCCAAATCACCTTTTTGATGGAAGGCCGGTTATAGGAATTTGTAATACATGGTCTGAGCTTACACCATGTAACGGTCACTTTAGAGAGATTGCAGAGTCAGTTAAAAAAGGTGTATATGAAGCAGGTGGCTTCCCTTTAGAGTTTCCAGTTTTTTCTGCAAGTGAATCTAACTTAAGACCAACTGCTATGCTTTTTAGAAACCTTGCAAGTATGGATGTGGAGGAGGCTATTAGAGGCAATCCTATGGATGGTGTAGTACTCTTAATGGGCTGTGATAAAACAACTCCTTCTTTAATGATGGGTGCTGCAAGTGTTGATATTCCAACAATAGGTGTATCTGGTGGACCAATGTTAAATGGTCATCATAGAGGTGAAATCATTGGTTCAGGAACAGGTGTTTGGCAATTAGATGCAGATCTTAATGCTGGAAAAATTACTGAAGATGATTTTGTTTCTGCAGAAATTTCAATGAGTAGATCTAAAGGTAATTGTATGACTATGGGTACAGCTTCAACAATGGGCAGTATGGTAGAGGCACTTGGTATGTCATTACCACATAATGCAGCTATTCCAGCAGTTGATGCAAGACGCTATGCTTTAGCGCATATGTCGGGTAAAAGAATAGTTGAGATGGTTAAAGAAAATCTAACCATGTCAAAAGTTGTCTCAAAAGATTCTTTTGAAAATGCCATAAAAGTAAATGGAGCTATTGGAGGCTCAACAAATGCAGTTATCCATCTTGCAGCTATTGCTGGAAGATTAGAAATTGATTTGTCTTTAGATGATTGGGAAAAATGTGGAAAGGATATTCCTACACTTGTAAACCTTCAACCATCTGGAAAATATTTAATGGAAGATTTTTATTATGCAGGAGGGGTACCAGCAGTAATAAGACAACTTTTAGAAAAAAATTTACTTAGTAAAGAAGCCTTAACTGTAAATGGTAAAACAATTGAAGAAAATAATTTAGATGCAGAGTGCTGGAACAAAGATGTAATAAAAGACTTTGAAAGTCCTTTAGTAAAAGATGGTGGAATTAAAATATTAAAAGGAAATATTGCTCCAGACGGAGCGATTTTAAAACCATCTGCTGCGAGTCCTGAGTTAATGCAACACAAAGGAAAAGCAGTAGTTTTTGAAAGTGTAGAAGAGTTTCATAATAAGATTGATGATCCAAATTTAGATGTTGATGAAAATTCTATTTTAGTTTTAAAAAATTGTGGCCCTAAAGGATACCCTGGAATGGCTGAAGTAGGGAATATGAGATTACCTCAAAAGATATTAAAAAAAGGTATTCGTGATATGATAAGAATATCAGATGCAAGAATGAGTGGTACAGCTTATGGTACAGTTATACTACACACATCACCGGAAGCTGCTGTAAAAGGGCCTTTAGCTGCTGTGCAAAATGGTGATCTAATTGAGGTGGATGTAAATAATGGTAAATTAAATTTAGATGTTTCAGATGATTTAATAGCCAAAAGATTAGAAACGTATAAACCTATTTTACCAGATATTAAGGGTGGATATCAAAAGATGTATGTTGATCATGTAATGCAAGCTGACAAAGGTGCAGACCTAGATTTCTTAGTAGGCAAAAGAGGTTCAGATGTTAAAAGACATAGTCATTAAATAATTTTACATGAACAAAATTGATTTAAAAAACAGAGTTGCAATTATTACTGGCGGAGCACAAGGTTTTGGTTTTTCAATGGTACAAAGATTTTCTGACTCTGGAGCAACAGTTATAATTTGGGATAAAGATAAAAAACTTATGGATACTTTATCTCTTCCTAAAAATACTCATATAATGCAAGTTGATATAACTAATTATGAGAATGTTGATAGTGCAGCAAATAAGGTCTTACAAAATTTTAATACTATTGATATTCTAATCAATAATGCTGGTATTGCAGGACCTAGTCACAAGTCATGGGAATACCCGATAGAAGACTGGAAAAAAGTTATTGAGATAGACTTAACTGGTGTTTTTTATTGTACTAAAGCAATCGTTCCTCATATGATTAAGGCAAATTATGGAAGAATTGTTAATATTTCTTCAATAGCAGGTAAAGAAGGTAATCCAAATGCGATGCCATATAGTGCAGCGAAAGCTGGAGTAATCACGCTAACAAAATCTTTAGGTAAAGAGCTAGCAGACAAAAATATTTCTGTTAATTGTGTAACACCTGCAGCTGCTAAAACTAAAATATTTGATCAAATTAGCCAAGAACATATTGATTATATGTTATCCAAAATACCTAGAGGAAGATTTTTAAAAGTGGAAGAATTGGCTTCAATGGTTTCGTGGTTAGTATCGGAAGAAAATTCTTACACAACAGGTGCTGTGTTTGACCTTAGTGGTGGCAGGGCAACTTATTAGTTTCAATCAAATATTTTACCTGGATTCATTATATTATTTGGATCAAAACTTTTTTTAATTGATTTCATTAATGGCACATTATCAGGATGCTGCTTTAGCAAGTATTCTTTTTTTTGGAGACCAATACCATGTTCTCCAGTTATAGTTCCTTCAAGCTTTAAGGCCATATCAACTAATTTATCACTAAAATCTCTAATATACTTGTACTCATTTTCTTTTTTTGGATCATAGATAATCGTAACATGAAAATTCCCATCCCCAACATGGCCTACCATTGGAGCCTTGAGTCCATTGTTTTGAATTTCATTTTCAGCAAATTGAATACATTCCACTAAATTTGATATAGGAACACACACATCAGTTGTATAAACTCTTATATTGTCGCCCTGAGCTTTGACTGAATAGTATACATTATGTCTTGCTTTCCATATTTTATTTCTTTCTTCAGTTGTGTTTGCCCAAGCGAAGTCACTCCCACTATGACTTTTTGAAATCTCTTGGACAATTTCAATAGACTCTTTGTTTGTACTTTCACTCCCATGAAATTCATAAAATAAAGTTGGTAATGGTTCAAGGTTTTCTAAGTTTGAATATTTTATACTTATTTCTATTTGATCTTTATTTAATAATTCAATTCTTGCAACTGAAGCCCCGTACTGAATAATTTCTTGTGCTGTTAAGACTGCATCTTCTAAGCTTGGAAACTGACAAACTGCACTCATAATACTTTCAGGAATTGGAGATAATTTAAGTTGAACCTCAGTAATAATTCCAAGAGTACCTTCCGATCCAACAAAAAGATTAGTTAAGTTATATCCTGCAGATGTTTTTTTTGCTCTTGTTCCAGTATTGATTATATCTCCATTAGCTAAGATTACTGTTAATCCTAAAACTACAGTGCGCATAGTTCCGTATTTAACTGCCATTGTGCCAGACGCAGAACATGATGCCATTCCTCCTAGGGCTGCATTAGCACCTGGATCTATAGGAAAAAAAACTCCTTTATCCCTCAAATTCTCATTGAGTTGTTCTCTTGTAACATTTGCTTGAACTCTACAATCAAAGTCTTCAGCATTTACTGATAATATTTTATCAAATTTTTCTAATGAAATCGTTATACCATCAACATTTCCCACAGCGTGACCTTCTAGAGAAGTTCCAGTTCCATACGGCACTACAGGAGTGTTATGTTCATTACATAATTTTAAAATTTTAGATAATTCTTCATTAGAATTTGGAAACACTACTGCTTGAGGATAAACAGGATCGTATGCATCTTCACCTTTAGAGAAATTAATTAAAACAGATTCTGAAGTAGTAAATCGATCTTTTAGTAAATTTGTAAGTTCTTTTTGCAATACTGTATTTTTCATATAATAAATTATAATATCAAAATAAAAAATAAAAGAAATCTTTTCTATGGAACAGCTAAATAAAATTTTTACCAAACATATTGATGAAAATAGATTCCCAGGAGTACAATGGCAAATCAATATTAAAGATAAAATTTATTCTGGCAAAGTTGGGTATAATAATATGGAAAAAAAAGAGCCAGTTCTAGACAATACAATCTATAGAATATGGTCTATGACAAAGCCAGTTGTTGCAGTAGCTGCACTTCAATTACTTGAGCAAAACAAAATAAAACTAGATGATGTAGTTACTAAATACTTGCCCGAATTTATGGATCTTAAAGTATTAAAAAAAGAATTCTCTTCAATTGAAGATGTTGAGGATTTAAAAGTTATTCCCTCTATAAAAGATCTTTTTCTTCATACCGCTGGATTTTCATATAATTTTTTAGCAGATCCAATTGGAAAAAAGTATGATGAAATAAAATTATTTCATTCTGATACAACAACTTTAGAGGAAGAAATAAAAAAATTAGCTGAAGTACCACTGCTAAATCAACCAAACACTAAATGGGTATATTCTGTATCTATGGATGTTTTGGGGAGAATTTTAGAAGTAGTTCTAAATGATACTCTTCAAAATATTTTACAACAAAATATTTTTGATCCATTGGAGATGAACGAAACTAAGTTTACAATTCCTTTTGACTCAGAAAACAGATTAATGCAAACATATGAGTATGACCAGGTAAATTCTAAATTACATGAACAAAAGGTTGAACCTCAAAAAATAGGAAACTACAAATATCCTTTGTATGAAAAAAATTATGCCAGAGGAGGGCATGGATTGTTTTCAACAATGAGGGATTATTCTATCTTTGCTAAGATGTTACACACTGGGAAGAGTCTATCTGGACTCACTATTTTACAAGAAAAAACTCTAAATTTAATATCTAAAAATGCATTAGATGATTATTTTTTCCCCATTGAAATTCCATCTATTGGCATGGTTAGAGATGAAAACTATGTCAATGATTTGCAAGCTTATGGTTGGGGATTAGGTTGTAGAACCTTAATGGATCCGTCAAAAAATAATAATTTAGGTTCAACAGGAGAATTTGGTTGGGCTGGAGCAGCATCAACCTATTTTTTAGTTGATAATAGCAAAGAAATGACAGCTTTGGTGATGACACAAGTTTTAAATGGTAGTCCTGAATTAAAAAATGATTTTTATAAGTTTATCTACACAAATTTTTAATTATTAGTGTTTAAATTTAAGTCTACAGAGAATCTAGGTATGTTATTTGCCGTGATGGCTTATTTTTCATTTTCTCTATTAGACGCTGTTCAAAAAACTGCCATTATTTACCATTCTGTTTTTCAATTATTATTTATCAAATATTGCTTTGTGTTATTCTTGTCTTTAATTGAGTCTAGGCGAAAAAATAACTATTCATTTTACAAGTCGGGAAATGTAAAAATTCAACTTCTAAGAAGTGTTCTGTCTATTGTAGAGTCAGCATGTTTTATTTTATCTTTTCGTTATTTATCCCTAGCAGATGCGCATAGTATAGCTTCTCTCACTCCAGTTTTAGTAGTAGCTTTATCAGCAGTTATATTAAGAGAGCATGTTTCTTTAAAAACATGGATTGCAATTTTTATCGGTTTTATTGGTGTACTAATTATTATGAGACCAGGATTATCTATCTTTGATCCTAAATCTTTAATACCACTTGCTGGCGCTTTTTTTCTAAGTATTTATCAAATCGTAACAAGGAAGGCCTCAGAAAAAGATTCTACTGAAACATCTTTATTTTATACATCTATCGTAGGTATAATTTTAATGGGAATTATAGGTTACAACTTCTGGCAACCTTTGATAGATTATTCATTTATTCTTTTTATTGCTATAGGGTTATTTTTTTCTTTAGGATTATATTTTCAAATTATTGCTTTAAGTATGGCAAGAGCAGGTATCATTCAGCCATTTCATTATACGTTAATCTTTTGGGCAATTATACTGGGTTATATCTTTTATGATGATTTTCCAGATATACCAACTTTGATAGGAGCTTCTGTTATAACAGTGTCTGGAATTTATACTTTATATATAAAAGAAAAAAATTAACTATTAGACTTTTTTATTCTTTTAATTAAATGTTAATTTATGTTTATTGGGATAGATTTAGGTACATCTTCAGTAAAAATGATCCTTTTAGATCATGATCAAAATATCTTAGCGACATCAGACTGTCCAGTTACAGTACAAAATCCTAAAGATGGATATAGTGAACAAAATCCTGAGGAGTGGATTAATGCCACTCTCGAATGCCTTGAGGGTTTAAAATTAAAAAGACCAAAAGAATTCGTTGAAACAATTTCTATTGGAATTTCCGGTCACATGCATGGAGCAACGCTAATTGATAGTTCG
>Ga0208127_1001353_pt1 | contig 12222 bp, 10 predicted proteins | sample ETNtaG_6_FD_185751 | JGI IMG/M metagenome (GOLD analysis project Ga0208127, IMG submission 185751) | Marine microbial and viral communities from oxygen minimum zone, Eastern Pacific Ocean - ETNP201306SV45 (SPAdes) (version 2) | ecosystem: Environmental > Aquatic > Marine > Oceanic ...
AGGATTCCTCCAAAGCGCTTTTTGTAAGCTTCTTCATCATGGAGCTTGAGCCAGCGGACCGTAGCCAGCGCATAGATTTGCAACTGCATCAGGTAGTGCTCATAGACCGCCTCGGCAAGCCTTTGCTTGCTGTAGTTTTCCAGCAGGTTGCTTTTCCAGTCAAGCAAATACACTCTTCCCTCCCATTCGAAAACTAGATCGATCGATCCGTTCAGAAATCCGCTTTTTATCCTCCAACCCTCTCCGTCCCAGAGACTTTGTGAATCTTCTTTGCCAAGAAGAGTAAAAGGCATCCTTGAATCAGGCAATGGGAAGTAGAATTTCATCTCATGGATCCTTTTTTCGCATTCAGCAAGTTTCAACGAAGATGATTCTCCGACGCGGATGGATCTCGTCAGGGTATGCCAGACCAGACTTGAGGCTTCCTTGAGAGATTCTTCTGAAAATCCGTGTTTTTCAGCAATCCGGGTAAGCTGTTGCTGAGCCCCGGAATTTTGGGTCCATTCCTCTGCTGAGGTGGATTCGAGCACCTGGGCATAATCGATCCTTTCCAGGATTTCATGGAGAAAATTCCCGGTGGATGCCCCTCCCGGGAGTTTCAGCGTGGACGGATCAGCTTGTTTCGACGAAGTGGGAGATTCTGCATTGATGGATTCAGGTTCGTCCGCTTCACGGGTTTCTTCGAAATCGTCTTCGGCACGGGCTTCAAAATGAGGAAGGGTAAAATTTGAATCACGCCCAGGTTTGGATCTTCTTCCATGCTCCCGTTCCTTCTGCAAACGGCTGAAGGAAGTCACAACGAATCCTCTTCGTTTTTTCTTGAGGGCATGGATGAAGTCTTCTGGAGATTCACCCTGTAGATGAGGGATCCCGGAGCGTTTCATCAAGTCTTCAAGTTCTTCCTCGATCCCTTGAAAAAGTTCTGTATCAGAATTTTCCTGTTTCTGATCTGCGACTCTGTTCTGGGTTGTATCCGATAGAATGACGGTGCTGGAACTAAACGGAAATTCCCGGGATGACTCTGGGCTTGAGTCTTCATTTTGAAGATGGATTTCCTCGATAATCGGGTCGAGACTCGGCATCAGTTCCTGTTGACAGCACGGTTTGTATTTCATCCAGCGCAGGGGTTTGTTGCCGCTTAGAAAATTCACATAAGGCAGATAAAGCCGGCCTCCGGCACGGGTCAGGGCCACATAAAGCAGGCGTTGGCGTTCGGCTTTTGTTTCTTCTTCGAAGGCTTCGGGGATTCCTCTTCCAAAAAGTCGGATGACCCTTTGGCCGTGTTCATCGTGGTAGCGGTAATGTTCTGAGGGAGGATCTCCGGAAAATCCCCCGAAGATGAAAACCACAGGAAATTCGAGCCCCTTGGAGGAGTGCATCGTCATCAGTTGGACTGCATTTTCCTCACTCTCCAGTCGAAGCAGGTCGCTGTTTTCTTCCGCAGCACTTTTGTCCTCGATCAATCGCTGAAGATGGCGGAGTGCCTCCGCGAGGCTCAGTCCGTGTTCACGAATGCGTTGCTGGAGGTACTCCAGGATTTGGGAGATATTGGTCACTCCACGTTCATTGGGGGCAAGAAACAGTTCACGTTCCATCACTCTCGTTTGTTCGAGAAGGTCCTGGAACAGTCTTCCGGTTTCGCCATCCATTGCCATTTGTTTCCAACGACGGAAATGAAAAATCAACTTTGGCTGAGTGGTCAATGCCGAAGCCGTTTCTTCAAGCGCTATTCCAAAAAAACGGGAAAGCAAGGCCAGTCGGATGCGTTGAGGCTGGTCTTCCTGAACCACAGCATTCAGCAGGTCCAGGATTTCACGTGCTTCACGTGTCTGAAAAAGCCCCCGCTGTTTATAGAAGGCGTATGCAATACCGTTGCGGCTCAGGGCTTTGGACAGGATTTCGCCTTCCGATGTTTTGCGAAAGAGAACACAAATATGATGTTCTTTCAGCGGGGAACCCTGTTTCTCTCTCCCGTCATGCCATAACACCTTTCGCTCCAGCAGGCTTTTGATTTCCTGAGCGATGGTTTCCGCGAGTTCCTGCTCCGGTTTTTTACGATTCGGATCAAGAAAACTATTGAGCAGGTCGTTTCTGTATTTACCACAAAGCTGAGGTCCGGTTTCTCCGGAAACAGCTTTGAGGAAGTCGTCCTCGCTTCGGCAATCGGTCCCTGCCGCCCTGAAGAGTGCAGCCATCATCTCATCGGGGAAGGGATTGCTCGGTTTCTGTTTCATTTTTTCAAGCTGGTTCCGAGCGATTCGGAACCTGGGCTGGATCTCGAAAAAATGAATTGGTCGCCGGTTTTCCAGGGGATCAATCAGTTTTATTTCCGGATTCCCGCAGAGCACACCGGAATAGGTCATTCCTGCAGGGTTTTTGAACCAGCCCGGACTTTGGAAAATCCGGTTCAATCCATCCAGCAGGCCTTCAGAAGATCGAAAGTTTCGTTGCAGGTTCAACCGTTTCGCATCTCTTCGGGAAAGCATTGAATCCCGAGCGTCAAGGTAAGTGAGCACTTCCGCGCCGCGGAATCCGTAAATCGCCTGCTTCGGATCTCCAATCACGATCAGACGGTGGAAAGTGCTTTTCAAAAAGAGATGGTTGAAGATCGTCCACTGCCTCGGGTCGGTGTCCTGGAATTCATCAACGATCGCCACTTCGTATTGGGACCTGACTGCATCGGTCAGAGGACTCAAAGGATTTTCTCCCCCTGAAGCCTGTACCGGGATCAGATTTTCTTCGACGATCCTCAGCATGTCGTCAAAATCGTACACTCCTTCCTCGAGTTTCATCCTTTCCAGATCTTCCCGAAGCGGTGGGAGGAGTTCCCGGATCAGCCAGGCTTTCAGCAGTTTTTTGAGCTGTTCCGGTTTTTCCACCAGGAATTCGTTGTTTCCCAAAAATCCTTCGATCTTCCCCAATGCATCCATCCATTGCTTTTCCGCCTCAGGCAGATCTTCCGGGGACGCATACTGTTTCCCGTCTTTCATGTTTTTCGTACATCTGGGCCGAACGACTTTTTGAGGTTGGGAAAGAATCAGGTGGAGGAAGCATTCTTCCGTCGATAGGTCTTCTGTCCCGAGAACTTCAATGATCCGGTCCAGGCTGGACAGGATTCCTTTTTCCGAACTTCCATGGAGGTTCATCAACCAGAAAGCCTCACGCATTGGGTGATTGCCAGGAGTTTTTCTCCATCTCCGGTCCAGATTCCGAAGATCCTCCAAGAGGCTCTCGAAGGTCTGCATCACATCAGAAAAGGGCGGCCATTCGGGAATCAGCCTTCCCTGCTGGGGCATCAATTGAAGCAGTTCGCTCTTCAGAGTTTCCAGGTTGCCTTCGGCATGGACCAGAAAGAGGCGCATCAAAGGGGAATGGGGAGAATCCGAAGGAAGCACCCTGGACCGCAGAAAGAGGCGGAAGCGATTCTCCATCAGCTCCCGTGTGTTGGCCTGTTGCTGGTCGAAGAGCAAACGGTTTTCAAAGGCGAACTCACGAAGCAGACGGTTGCAGAATCCGTGAATCGTGTAAATCGGAACTGCGTCAAAATCGAGGAGGGCTGCTTTTAATTGTTCCAGGCGCGGAGCATCGATTTCCCAATGACTGCCGCTGCCTTCCTGTCCCAGCCATGCCTTCCCCGATTGAGCCGCGTTGACGATCTCTCTGAGTCGGGAACGCAGACGTGTCCGCAGTTCCTGGGTCGCTTTCTCGGTGAAGGTAACCAACAGGATTTTCTGCAGGGGAATCCTCTCGACCAGCGCCAGTTCCAGGACCAGTTCTTCCAGTGCAAAGGTTTTCCCGGTTCCGGCGGAAGCCTCAACCACCACGGACCGGTCCCGTGATGTTTGAAAAACCTCCATCGTGTTTGACGATTTTTGCAGCAGGTCGGACTGTTTGAGCAGTCGCAAAGGGGGCATCAGGATCTGTTGAAATTTCTTGATCAATCAGGCGATATACTTTATAAATCATTGTTTACACAGTCAATTCCGTTGCCCCCCTGATTGTTCCAAGTTCCTTCATTGTGAATGATTACCGATAAGGATCCGACTTACCTGCTGGACCAACTCCGCCAGGCGGTTTTGCTCATCGATTCAAAAGGGCGCTTAACCTACTGTAACGAAGCCGCCTCGTTGCTCTGGCATCGTGATGCTTCCAGACTCCAGGGCATGGAAGCAGATCTGCTTTTTCAGCACGATTCCCAGATCCGCGAAAAACTGAAACTGGTTCTGGAAGATGAAAAGGAATTCCAGCTCAGCAGTTATGAACTGCAGACTCCTCCACTCCAGGACCGAACTGCAGAAATCGTTCTCATTCCCCTGCGAAAGTCAGGAGGAACCCCGGATCATGCGTTGATCACCCTGTTGGAAAGCACCCGCTTCAATCATGCCAGAGAACGGGAACGGGAAACCGAACTGGCCAGGGACGTGGGGCGGTTGATGTCAACCCTGGCCCATGAAATCCAAAATCCGCTGGGAGGGATCAAGGGCATGCTCCAGTTGTTGGAACGTGACCTGAAGGATTCCGGGATGGAAACGGAACCGGCCAAGATGATGTTCTCTGAAATTGAACGCATCGAGCGTTTGCTTAAACAACTTCTGATGCATTCCCACCCGATGCCCATCAAAAGCCAGTCCTTCAACCTCCATGAATTGTTGGACACGGTTCTCAGTTTTGAAAGAAGTTCACATCCCGGTCTGCGTTTCACTGCCTATTATGATGCATCGCTTCCCGACATCGAAGCGGACCGCGACAAACTGCATCAGGTATTTCTGAATCTCGTGCGCAATGCCTCTGAGGCCTGCCCTGCTGATGGAAGAGTGCGGGTGCTGACCCGGCATTGTGCCCACTGGGAACTTGCCGGGACCAACCTCGACCCGACCCGGCGCTACATCCTTGTCAGTATTGAGGACGAAGGTCCGGGCATTCCTGAGGAATTGCGAAAGAACATCTTCAAACCCCTATTCAGCACCAAGAAGCAGGGAACCGGACTCGGACTTTCGATCTCGTTCCGTCTGGTCGAATCCCATGGCGGACAACTCCGTTATCAACCAAGCGAAAGAAGCGGTGCCTGTTTCCAGGTCATACTTCCGGAATCCCAGTCTGAGCCCTTAGAGGAAAATTCGCCCAATTTCGTTTACCAAGATTTAAGAAAGGAAATTTCATGAGTGAAAAAGAAAACATCGTCATCACCGGGATGGCAAGAACCCCGATGGGTGCCTTCCAGGGGACGCTTAAGGACGCAAGTTGCGCCGAGCTGGGTGCAGCTTCGATCCGTGCAGCCCTGGAACGAAGCCGCGTCGGAGCCGACGAGGTGAGTGAGACGATCATGGGTTGTGTCCTTCCTGCAGGACAGGGGCAGGCCCCGGCAAGGCAGGCTGCACTGGGTGCGGAGATGCCGCTTTCCGTCTGCTGCACGACGGTGAACAAGATGTGTGGATCCGGGATGAAATCGGCCATGCTTGCCCATGACCTGCTTCTGGGAGGAGAGGAACGGATTCTGGTGGCTGGCGGAATGGAAAGCATGACCAACGCACCTTACCTGCTTCCCCGTGCCCGGTCCGGCATGCGGCTCGGCCATGGTGAAGTCGTCGACCACATGTTCCTTGACGGCCTTGAAGACGCCTACGACCGCGGAAAATTGATGGGAACCTTCGCCGAAGCTACTGCAGGACGTTACGGTTTCTCCAGGGAAGCCCAGGACGAGTTCGCCATCCGCTCCCTGACCCGTGCCAAAAAAGCCATTGAGGAAGGAATTTTCAAAGAGGAAATCGTTCCGGTCACCATCAAAGGCCGAAAAGGGGATACGGTGGTTGAAAGCGATGAAACCCCGCTCAAAGCCAACCTCGAAAAAATTCCCACCCTGAAACCCGCTTTTGCCAAAGATGGGACGGTGACCCCGGCCAATTCCTCCTCGATCTCCGACGGGGCTGCGGCATTGGTGATGATGCGGGAATCCACCGCGGAGAAACGCGGAATCCGCCCCATCGCCAGAATTCTTGGACACACGGAGCATGCCCATGAACCTGCCTGGTTCACCACGGCTCCGGTGACTGCCATAAAAAAACTCCTGGAAAAACTGGAATGGAATGCGGGAGACGTGGATCTCTATGAAATCAACGAAGCCTTTGCCGTGGTGACCATGGCCGCGATCAGCGAACTGGAACTTGATCCTGAAAAAGTGAATGTCCACGGTGGGGCCTGTGCCCTCGGGCATCCCATCGGGGCCTCCGGTGCACGAATCATCGTTACCCTGCTGGCAGCACTGAAACACCATGGTCAGCGCCGGGGATTGGCCAGTCTCTGTATCGGAGGGGGAGAAGCGACTGCTCTCGCCGTCGAGTTGATCCAATGAGACCCATTCCTTAAGATGCTTTCAGGGAAAGGGTTTGTCTTCCGGTTCAACTGACGTTAAAATGATCTCTTCGGGACGGCGGGCGTAGCTCAGCTGGTAGAGCGCTGGATTGTGATTCCAGTGGTCGAGGGTTCAAATCCCTTCGCTCGCCCCAGATTTTCCCACCCAATTACCTTGCCCTGCGCGGGCGTAGCTCAACTGGATAGAGCATCAGACTTCGGATCTGAGGGTTAGGGGTTCGAGTCCTCTCGCCCGCGCCATTTTTCCAGCCTATTTTAGTATCACGTTCATTGTGATAGTCTCTACGCTCAAAAGCCTCAGGCTTTGACTTTTGAATGTGATTTGAATGCTTCGGTGAAGAAGGGGTAAGCAAATCAGGGAACTTCATTCCATGTTTGAAAAATGTCGGTAAAGAAAATACGAGATGAAGCTGTTTCTAGGGCCTTGGGAAACATTCGTCAGATAGAAGAAGCGATGGGAGTCAGCTATGATTCCCTGAAGAAAATACGTTCTGAGTTGAATGAATTAGCAAGTGACCAGAGCCTGTTTCCAAGGGCTCATTTCCCTGTATCCGATTCAGGAGAATCTGTTGTCTATCGCCTTTCTGAAGATGACGATCATCGATTTGCCCTTTATGGTTCGGTGGGTACTTCGGGCAAAGAGGTCCCTCCGCACAATCATACGACCTGGGCTGTGATCGTGGGTGTCCATGGCCAGGAGTTCAATCGGTTTTATGAGCGAACCGATGACCGTTCCGTTCCTGGCAAGGCGGTTCTGAAAGAAACCGGGGATTTTGTCGTTACCCACGGGAACGGAGTTGTATTTATGCCTGATGATATTCATTCCATTTCAACCGAAGATGCAGAATCGACCTTGCATCTTCATATGTACGGAATGGCTCTGGATCATCTTCATCACCGTCTGGTCTTTGATCGGGAGGCTCAAAGTGTCTCTACCATGCCCATACGAAATGACATTCAAGACCCTTTGGGTTAAACGGGAATCCCTGGAATCAGCATTCCGGAGAGTGTAATAAAAAATGATATTTTTAAAAAAGATTTAAGCCCTCGAATTGAAGCATCATATGAATTCCATTTCTGCAGAAGAGTTAAAAACGCGGATCGTTTCAGGTAAGGAATTTGCCCTCATCGATGTCCGCACAAAGGGGGAATTTGCGAAAGCACATCTCCTCTTTGCCGTTTCGATTCCTTTGGACAAGCTTGAACTCGTCTTTCATCAACTCGTACCCAGATTCGAAACCCCGATCATATTATGTGATGACGGCAGCGGAATGGCTGAACGTGCTGCCGATCGGCTCATTCAATTTGGCTACAACCGCATTGATATCCTCCAAGGTGGCATCCATGCCTGGAAGGAAGCAGGATATGAGATCTTTTCCGGAATCAATGTCCCCAGCAAGGCTTTTGGAGAATTCGTGGAACAAAGGTACTCAACCCCCCATCTATCCGCAAATGAACTCAAAGCCAAAATCGATGCCGGTGAGAAACTCGTCATCCTCGACAGTCGGCCGATGCAAGAATTTACAAAAATGAATATTCCCGGAGCCTACTGTTGTCCGGGAGCAGAACTGGTCTACCGGGTCTCTGATGCGAGTATTGATTCAGAAACCATGGTTGTCGTCAATTGTGCTGGTAGGACACGGAGTATCATAGGATGCCAATCGCTGATCAATGCCGGGGTTCCCAACCCTGTAGTCGCCCTCAAGGATGGGACGATGGGGTGGCATCTTGCAGGGTTTGATCTAGAAAAGGGACAGTCAAGATATGCTCCCAAAGTAAGTGAAACCGGCTTACAACGCTCAAAGGAAATGTGCCGGGATGTCATCAAACGTTTTGGAGTTCAACAGATCAAGGTTTCGGAACTCAGGACATTTCAGAAACAATCCGAAGAACGTTCCCTTTTTCTTTTGGATGTGCGTTCTCCGGAAGAATTCGAATCCGGACATTTAGCCGGATCCAAGTCTGCACCCGGAGGTCAATTGGTTCAGGCAACAGATGAATATGTAGGAGTCAGGAATTCACGTTTGGTTCTTATCGATGACACCGGGGTTCGGGCCATCATGACCGCATCCTGGCTGATCCAAATGGGATGGGAAGAAGTCTATGTCCTTGAAGGAGGACTGGAGAAGAATGATCTTGAAACAGGTCCGGAGCAAAAGAAGGTTTTGGGAATTGAGGAAGTGAATCCTGAAAATCTTTCTGCGGAACAACTGAATCAAATCATCCAAAACGAAAATCCTCTGATCTTAGACCTTGCCGACAGTCTTGAATTCAGAGAAGGGCATCTTCCGGGAGCGAAAAGGGCTTCACGAAGCGGAATGGCCAAGTACCTTGAAAACCAGAATCGCCATAGTCATGTCATTCTCAGTTCCTCTGATGGTGCATTGGCGTCTTTGACGGCAGAAGAAGTTCAAAGAAATTTAAATCGAGAAGTCCAGGTTCTGGAGGGAGGTATTGAGGCCTGGAAAAATGCGGGTTACCTCCTGGAACAGGGGGACGATCCTGATGCAGGAGAACTGTCTGATGATGTGTGGTACAAACCCTACCAGAGAGCCGATGCAGTTGAGGATTCCATGAAGGCCTACCTGACCTGGGAAGTGGGATTGGTGGAACAAATCGAACGGGACGGCACAACCAATTTCAAACCATTTGATCCATCTGTTTGAAAGTAAAATTTCAAACGAGTTGAGGGATCTTTTTCATTGATGAAAATCAGGAGTCATTTCGAAGCTGAAGGTTGAAGGAGTGTAATGGCAAAGGGCTATATCGTCTCCATCCATACAAAAATCATCGATGAAGAAAAACTTAAACTTTATGGGGTTCATGCGAAATCCGCATTGGAAGCCAATGCTGGCAGATATGTGGCAAGAGGTTCAAACATTTCAAAACTTGAAGGAATACCCCCTGAACGTTGTACCATTCTTGAGTTTGAGAGCGTTGAAGCGGCAAAGGCATTTTATGCATGTGAGGATTACCAGGTGGCAAAGAAAAAACTCGACGGGAAAGTGGACCGGGTCATGTTCATCATAGAAGGGGTTTAATTCAGACTGATGGAGCATTCCAAAACCGCGATTGCTGATTGTCTGATCGATAATGACCGGGTGCGGGTTACCCAATATCGATTTTCACCCGGTTCCGAGACCAAGTGGCATCTTCATGAATGGGACTATATTGTCATTCCTCAAACCGATGGGGAACTGTTGCTGGTTGATGCCGAGGGACAGGAACAAAATGCCACCCTGACCCAAGGGGTTCCCTATTATCGGAAGGCTGGAGTCGAGCATAATGTGATCAATGCCGGAACCCGGGAATTGATTTTTACTGAGGTTGAAATGAAAGCTCATCCAATTGAAGATGATGCTGATGGCCCCAGATGAATGAAAAACCCCGAAGTAAAGACCTGCTCTAGATGGGAAGCTCTCTTTTTATGAAGTCCCTCAGCAAAATTTTGCTCCCGCTTTTGATCATGTTTTGGTTAAACGGCTGTATGAGCGTCAATACCCAAATCGTGGGTCAAACCTATCAACCCCTTGAACCTCAAGAAGTCCATGTTTTCACACTGAAAGAATTCATCGAAATCATCCTTGAAAAAAGAAAATGTGAGCAACTGGCCTACATCAAAATTAAAAATATTCCCCGGAAGAAAAATTCCTTGGACTTCGCCAGTCATGAGGCGTCAAAGATTGGTGCAAATTATATTGCTGTTGTTGCCTTTTATAACCACTACCTGGGAGGGAATCATATCGAAGTGAATGCCTACAAATGTTCAGGCATCGAAAATGAAATCATTAATCAGGATAAATTCATCTGAGCCTGAAAGCCGAACCCTTTGTTTTTTCTATGGATTTTAAATCGTTTCAAACACCAAGTTAAAGGCCCGTAGATTTACCCTTAACATGAAAAAATCAGGCTTTGCGTTTGTGATCGTTTTATTCCTTCTTGCTTCATGCAATGACGGGGCGGTAGAGGTAGAAATAAAAGTAAAAAATTACGGATGCAGTGACAATGCAAGTTTGGCGAATAAAAAACCCTCATTTGAATTCACACTGACTGAGAAAAAAGGGCAGTGTGATGCCAGTTGTATTCTTTATGTCGATACGGTCGATCATTCCCATAATCGAAAACAACACATGGGATCCGTCGATGTTTATAAGGATAGTTTTCAATTGTATGTCCTGGAAACCACCACGGGAACAAAGTGTCACCACTGGGCTGAAGGCAGACATAAATGTTCTAAATCAAAGTGTAAGGTGGGGTATGAGTAAAACAAAACCTACAGACCTTTGATATGTTTTGTATCAATTATTGATGGTAACTTAGGTGAAAAAATTGGGATATTCATCAGAACTGAAATCCCAAACCAAATAGAAACAATCCCCCCTTGATTTCAAATGGAGTACTCAACGAAGACCCATCGGCATTATTTTTCAAATCTGAATATTTGAGTTGGAGCGCTTGGTATCCCAATAAACCTTCAAATCCTGCAATCGCACCACCTAAGACGCCAGTATAATAGGCTCCGGAGGTTTTGATGGTTTCGTAACGAGCATCTGAAGTATCAATATTCCCCATACCGTTGCCTACCAAACCAACTGCCAAGCCCAAAGACCAATTTTGTCCAAGGGTGTAGGACAATTCATAAAAACTGGCCTTCATGTCATATACAAATGATGGCGATATTTTTTTATAGGCGAGATTTGAAAAGCCAAGACCTAAGCCATTCCAAGAAAAAGAAATAGTGCCTGAAACAACATTGGTGGAGTTTGATGAAGAATATCCTCCCAGGGTCCGTATTCGGAAATTTTTAGTGACATTGGTTTGATCCTCCTTTTCAGTTTCGGGCTCTTGGGGTTGGAGTTTTGCTTCACGGGCTAACATAGTTTTTCTTTTTGACTGATCCGATTTCTCAGGATCAACTTGTTTAGGAGGAGTTCCGATTTTCTTTTTAATTGCGGGGCGTGATTCAGGCAGAACTGCGACTCCAGAGGTTTCAATTTCTTCAATTAAACTCTTGGTCAGTGTGCTGACACGGTCACGAAGCTGACGAGTCGTGCACTTTTTACAGAAGTCAGTTTTGTTCTTTTTTTCATGAAGGGTAGAAAGTTTAAGATTGAATTGGATGATTCTACCTTTTTGAATGACTTCCAATTTGAAAAGATGTTCGACCTGCAGCAATTCCTGAATTAGCATGATGCATGGGTCTTCAGTACACTCCTCATCATCCAATTCCTGAGAAGCCTGTTCCTGAGCCTTTTCAAACCTTTCTTCTGAAACAATCCTGAATTCTCCGGAAAGGGATTCATGCAAGGTGTTTTGCAGGATTTTTTTCCGCGCTGTTGAAATTTCACCGATCACCACAACCGGGGCAATGAGCGCTGTAGGTTTTTGTAATCCTGGGGTGGGAGCTTTTGAACTGCAGGAAGAAATCAGGATGCTTGTAAAAACAAATATAGGAAGGAGTCTGGTGATTTTGAACACTGTCACTCTTGATAAAAATTTTGGAAACCTAATTGTAAAATCATCCTCTCCATTTACTCAATTAGGAATTTTTTTGAATGCAAGAATCGAATGCAATATTTCTCATGTTTGAAATGACACAATTAATATCTCATTAGGGTTCTTGCTTTGGCAGATTTATTCCCGTCCAGACCTTCAATAACATGCAGAGGCTTATTTAAGCATTCTTCGCTTTCCCTCTTGAGAAGAAAAAAAATTAACTTCAAAGAATCGTTTCTCAGCATCTTGTTTGAAATTCCAATTTCTGAATTCTAATCCATCTGGTAGGATCGGAGATTCAATCCTGTCATTTTTGAGGGGGAGCCATCCATCCTGCATCTTTTCTATTCATTTTTT
>Ga0208127_1001355_pt1 | contig 12209 bp, 16 predicted proteins | sample ETNtaG_6_FD_185751 | JGI IMG/M metagenome (GOLD analysis project Ga0208127, IMG submission 185751) | Marine microbial and viral communities from oxygen minimum zone, Eastern Pacific Ocean - ETNP201306SV45 (SPAdes) (version 2) | ecosystem: Environmental > Aquatic > Marine > Oceanic ...
AAGGCTTTGATTTAAATCAAATTTAGCGTTCTATTTTAAAAGAATGAGAGTTATACCAACGTAAGTTGGTTTTCAATTTTCAATACTTGTTAATACCATTCTTACAAATTCAGAAATTTTTTCTTTTTCAATCCATCTGGCTACAATTACCAAATCATTCTCAGGGTCGATGTAAATAATTTGAGTTCCAACACCCATAGCGCAAAATGCGGAATGGGGGGCGCCTGGAAACATGCCTCTTTTGGAGTCATTTAACCACCAAAGGTATCCATAAAAAGATGCTATTGGACAGGGAGTGACGCACTCGTTAACCCATTTTTCTGAAATTATTTCCACTCCATTCCACTGACCCTTATTAAGCATTAATTGGCCAACCCGAGCGTGGTCTAAGCTATTTATCCATAGACCACCTCCCCAGTGCGCTCCACCGGAAACTGATTGTAGTCTTTTTCCATCTATATTTAACCAAGAATTATCATACCCATGCCACTCCCATGTTTCTGATGCTCCAATTGGATCCATAATTCTTTCTTTGAGTACTTCAGGAAGAGGACGACCAAAGGCATGCATTAGGGCCAAAGATAATCGATTAACACGGACATCGTTGTATTCCCAATAAGCCCCAGGCGGTTGTAAACTTCGCTTGCTTCCTCTTTTGTCTAAGTTTTGAGAGTCTCCAATAACATCCCGATAGTGATCAATCCAATCTGGTTTGTCCCACAGGGTTCCCTCCCATTCACTTGTAAGCTGTAACATTTGGGCCCAGGTGATATTTTTGTTTTGCTCAGAGTCAAAACCACCATCTTTTACGATAGTTCTTATTGGAGCATGAACGTCGGGAATGATACCATCGTTTACCGCAACCCCCATACATAACGATAAATAGCTTTTGCTTATACTGAAAGTCATATCGACATATTCAACATCACCCCACGTTTTGATGAGTTGACCTTTTCGAAGTATTACCCCTGAACCAGCCTTTCTGTGCTTTACAGGTCCTATAGTTTTACCAATAGGCCAAGGTTCCTCGAAGTGACCTTTTTCTAATGCGGCGCCTATATCACGGTCCATTTGGGACTCGTTGTCTATTGCAAATTTGATGGCTTTGGAGAGTAATTCTTCTTGGACTCCCACCTGTTGAGGCTCTATCGAACTTAAACTTAACATTGCAAAAATCCTTTTGAGTTTCAGATGACTTAAAGGCAGTATTTAAAAAATTTGTCTAAATAAAATTAATTAGAGATTAGGCGATGCGTCTATTATAAATAACTTGCGCATATGTTCATGGATAATCCATTCGCCCTTCCAGCCTTGAGGCAAAACTAAAAGGTCCCCTGCCTTTATTTCTTTTGGAGCTTCGCCATCTACCCGTGTTACAGTGGCTCGTCCATTAATTATGTGGCAATATTCACCTGCGGATGTGCGACCAGCTGTGAAATGGCCTGGCTGGCATTCCCAAACGCCAATCTTACAGTGACCGTCAGCAGAGGTCCAAAGTATCGAAGACGCTTCTTGTTGGCCAGCGGTTAACGATGTTGGTTTATCTTTGAAATTTTCTAATACAATGGAAGCCAGATCGTTGAATACTTTATGCTCCGTCATTTTAGCTATCCCTTACAACATATTTAAATATGTCAATAATATTCTTGTTCCCTTAGGTCGTAAGATTAGTTCAACGAGTGAATACCTTATAAGTCTGTATTGTATTAGTCCGTTCTATTCCTTCGATATTTAATAAATTATCATTTATATATCTGCCGATATCTTCTCCACTTGGCACGCGAAGTTTGAGTAACAAATCGAAATCACCGCTGATAGAATATAGCTCAGAATGAATCTCACGAAGACCGATTTCATCTGCAACATTATATGCCGTTCCCGGCTTGCAGCGTATTTGTACAAATAGTGTTGTGGTCATATTAGTTTCTCCTAGCACTAATAAACTAATCGAAAATTATTTATCTGTATAGTTTTCGTAGGAATGAAACATAAAAATATATATTTTAAATACTAAAAATATAGAGTAGTGAAATCGATGGAGTTCGTAGTTTATAAACTTCGTTTTCTTGAAATTTTTTAGTTTTTAAGGGGGTCAAATATGAAAACAGTAGTTAATAGCTGGAATGAATGGGATCCTTTAAAACATGTGATAGTTGGGCGCGCTGATGACTGCCACATCCCACCTGAAGAGCCTGCATTGGATGCGAAAGTTCCAGAAGATAGTGATATGCGAGGCCAGTGGGGAAGGAGACCTCAAGAAACAATAGATAGAGCAAACGAGTTGCTAGATAATTTCGCCTCATTACTTGAAAAACGGGGAATTAGAGTGGATAGGCCAACGCCGATTGATTTTTCCAAACCCGCTACTACTCCAGATTTTCATACAGACAGCCAATTTGGATGCATGCCTCCACGTGATGTGCTTCTAACCGTTGGTTCAGAAATACTTGAAGCAACAATGTCGTATCGTTGCCGTTGGTTTGAGTATCTTTGTTACAGGCCATTAATGGAAAAATACTGGGAAGAAGACCCCAACTTTCGCCATGAGGCTGCTCCAAAACCAAGGCTCACAGATAGAGATTATCGCGCTGATTACTTGTCTGAGAAGATTGGAATTGAAAAGCGCCTAAAGTGGACAGCTGAAAAGTTTTTTGTAACAACTGAAGAAGAACCTCTTTTTGATGCCGCTGATGTACTCCGGTTTGGGAAAGACTTAGTCGTTCAGCACGGTTTCACAACAAATCAGCGAGGTATTGAGTGGCTTCGAAGGCATTTCCCAGATCATCGTGTTCATGCGGTTAATTTTCCCGGAGATCCATATCCTATCCATATTGATGCTACCTTTACACCGCTTAGACCAGGTTTAATATTAAACAATCCTCAGAGGCGCCTTCCTGACGAACAGCGAGAGATGTTTTATAAAAACGACTGGGAGATTGTTGATGCAGCACAGCCAGCTCATAATACGCCGCCGCCCCTTTGTTACTCCTCTGTTTGGTTAAGCATGAATGTTTTAGTCTTAGATCCTAAAACTGTTTGCGTCGAGAAATCAGAGGTTTACCAGGCTGAACAAATGGATAAACTTGGAATGGAGGTCGTTGAGGTTGAACTCCGAGATGCATATGCATTTGGAGGTGGGTTACATTGCTGTACTGCTGACGTATATCGAGAAAGTTCAATGGAGGACTACTTTTCAACTTTATCGGGATAAAATAATTATTGGGACTGGTATAAGCATGAAAAACAGAAAAATAAATATAAGCATCATCGGCCATGTGAAATACATGAGTAATGACGCAACAACTATCAAAGCAAAGTATTGTGATATTTTGATCGGCAATTTTTTCCTAAAATTTTAGATAGTTAAACAAATTCTATCCCCTAGATAGAGTTATCTCTTTTTTAAAATAGCAAAAAAAATATAATTATAATACTCAATTCAAGGAAAATAAGAATGCCTAAAAATATTTCACAAAGAAGCTTTTTTAATTTCGTCCAAATTTTTGTTTTGATTTGTAGTTTTATACTTCCTCATTGGGCTGTTGGTTCTGTATCAGATTTAAGATTAAAAACACTTATTAAAATTTGTGAGGCAGCACAGTCCACTGGAGACGGTGGAACAATCACTAACATAGCACTGCAATTAAAAGCTGCTCAGTTTGATATAGAGACAGATCTTGGTAAACAAGCTGTTAAATGTATTGAAGCTGGTTTCCCTTCGGATGAAAAATCAGCAAGCTTTGAAGGTATGATTGTTAAAATAAATAAATTGAAAACTGAATTAAGAGAACTCTGTTTTAATCTTTTGGAACTAAAACCAACACAAGCGATTACTTTTGAGCCATGCAAAGAGTTTTACTGAATGATTGAATTTAAATATAGAATTTGCTCAAAGAAGAAAGTTTGTTTCAAAGCTTCAGCCGTGTTGTAATTATTTAAGATAGATTTATTGTGAGATTATGATTTACCGACTCGGCGCAATCGCAATAATCATTATCCTTTTATTCTTATTTTTCGCTGAAAGGGGAGGCCGGCGGTATCCTATAGCTTACGTTTTGATAGCAGCAATTATTGGGTTCATGTTGGTTGTTGGATTGTTAGCGGACTAAATGGACTGGCAAAGAAAAAAATAGATTTTTAAAGTTGGTTTTATTTATGAAAATTTTAAAGTAAAAATTTACGAAATTTAGACCCATTTGGAATAAAAATGCCACAGTGCACTAATTGCCAGAGAACACTAATAGAAGATGCAACATTTTGTCCTGGTTGCTCTTTAGAAAACCCTTTGGATCAATCAAAAATAAAGAAGAAAATTTCCTTCAAGCGCCCGTCATTTTTTAATTCAGCTTTATTCTGGCTTTGGGCTGTTCCTCTTTGGATTATACTTTGGTTTATTTCAGGGATGTTTGTTAGTTCTGGTATATTATGTGTTTTGGTTCTCATGAGAACGGTATTGGAACTGATCAACTCTCATCAAGAGGTTGAAGATTAGCGAAATATATTTGTGAAGCTGATAAGCAGTGACATCAAAAACTTGGGGAGTTTCAATTATGGATTTCGAATTGAAAGGTAAAAAGGCTATTGTGAGTGCTGGAGGATCTGGCATTGGGCGCAGTATTGTTGATGAGTTTATCAACCAAGGAGTTTTAGTTTCCACCTGTGATATTGATGCGGGGCTTATTGAAGAAATACAGATCAAATATCCTGAGATACATGCGGAAGTTGTTGATGTAGGCGATGAAAAAACTGTAAAAGAATTTTGTTTGAAAAGTATAGATGCGCTGGGTGGGGTCGACTGTCTCGTCAATAATGCAGGAGTTGCTGGGCCTACACTTCCAATAGAGGAGATTGGCTCTGAAGATTGGGCAAACTGTCTAAATATATGTCTTAATAGCCAGTTTTATTTTATTAAGTCTTGCTTAAAATATCTTCGCAAAAGTTCCTCACCGTCGATTGTTAATCTTTCATCTGCCGCGGGACAATATGGGTTTGCTTTAAGAACGCCATATGCTTCAGCAAAATGGGGTGTGATTGGATTAACGAAGTCCTTATCAATTGAATTAGGTAAAGACAAAATAAGGGTAAACGCTATTTTGCCAGGTTTAGTTGCGGGTGATCGCCAGAACAATGTTTTGAGAAACAAGGCACAACGTCTTGGTAAATCGTTCAGCGAAGTTGAAGAAGAGGCTTTCTCTTTTACTTCCATAAAAGAGTATGTTGATGCTCAAGATATAGCCAATCAGGTAATGTATTTGGCATCAGATGCTGGAATGCATGTTTCGGGACAAGCCATTGCAATCGATTGTGATACTAAAATGCTACTATAGTCAGTTTTAAGCATTAACAGTCAAAAGTTTTGACCGCCAGCGCATCAACTAAAATCTAAAGTTCTTGCTTAATTCCATATTTAAGCGCAACTTCTAATTATAATTTTCTCAGAATGAGTAATCATGGAAATTAATAACCCGCGTGGCATACTGTTGATGGCGCTAGGAATGGCTCTTTTTGCAGTTGCAGACACGATTGCTAAAGTCTTGCTGGAACATTATCCGCCAGCTCAGGTCGTTTTTTTAAGGCAGCTAGGTTTATTTTTTGGTGTAAATTTTATAATGTTATACAATCTGAAATGGGTTGGAAAATCACAAAACTTAACTAAACAGTTACTCCGGGGTTTATCTGCAACTGGATCAGCTGTCATCTTCCTATTTGGACTGAGAACAATTCCAATAGCCGATGCGACGGCAATTGCTTTCGTCGCTCCTTTATTCGTGATTATTTTTAGTTACTTTATTTTGAAAGAGCCTATCGGTATAAGACGCTGGCTTGCTGTGGTCATTGGTTTTTCTGGTACTTTGATAATTATTCGTCCTGGATTTGAAGTTATTAACCTAGGTCATCTTTTTATAATTATTGCGGCACTACTCTTTGCATTACGCCAAATTATATCAAGATTGCTAGCGGCAACAGATGACCCGGTAACCACTGCATTCTTTACTGCATACACTAGTGTATTCATTTTTTTGTTGTTTCAACCCTGGGTTTGGACACCAATAACAAATACTAACCACATTTTTCTTTTTTTTATTTATGCAGCCTGTGCTGGGACAGCTGAATTTTTAGTTATAAAATCTCTTCAGATAGCTCATGCTGTGGTTGTTTCCCCGCTCCAATACACACTTTTGATTTGGGTAACGATTTTTGGCTTCGTTATATGGGGAATTTTTCCAGATTTCTGGACATTTATGGGAGCGGGGATCATTATCGCAACGGGCTTATACTCGCTTCACAGAGAAAGGTTGAAAAATCGCGTTGAAGACAATTTCAGTTGATAATTTTCAGATGATATATTTGAAATTTGCGTTATTGATTTGGCTTTTGTTATACAACACAGTTGTGAATGCTAATTGTGTAAGCTGTAATTTTGATAATAAAAATTTAGCAAATTTTGAATTCAAGAATCAAAATTTAAGTAATGCCTCTTTTAAGGGTGCTTATTTGGTCAATGCTGATTTTTCGGGGGCTAAACTTACCAGTGCAATTTTTGATGATGCTTATGCTAATGGAGCTAATTTTGTAGGTGCGCAATTAGATAATGCTTCTTTTAGGAATGCCGAATTGGAATTAGCAAATTTTCAAAATGCATCTCTTAAAGACGTTACATTTGAAAGTGCGTATATGGTGCATGCAGAATTATCAAAAAGACAAATTCTGGAGAGTAAATTTTGTGATAACGCAGTAAAAGATGCAATGAAATTTAGTAGCATGTGCAAAAACCAATAATCGAAATTCATTTATAAGGTTAAAAAAGCTAAAATTTCTCGCATAACCAGTTAAATACTTGATGTTTTGGGGGCTGCTTTCCCAGTTATTTAGTTTGCTATCAGCTTTCCTTTACTTTTTTGCTTATTTCCTGTACACAGCATCCAAACTCAGGGTGATTGTTTTGCGGGGTTGTCATGATTGACGATGCAAATATCACCGATTATCGCCAAATATTGTTGGATATTGCTCGGTCGTTAGGCGCAGAAAACCTTCTTAATGCTTGGACAATGTGTCGTATGCGAAACTGGATAGACGAATACGGCGAAATTACCTCAGAAGGAGTGGCCCAAGTACTTTCTTTTAAAAAGATAGCAACGATAACCCCGTAAAATATACTTCTAAAGTCTTGAAGCTTATCTGGCATTAAATGAAAAAACCTGCACATTTTCAATCAGATATGAATTAATTAGGTTTCTTGCTTTTTCAGAAACTAGCCAGCCTTCAATCTTTTCAACAGTTTGATCCTTTACATGGGCATGCACGGCAGGGTTTATTGGAAGAAAAGCGTATTGATTATGCAGTAGACGATCACCTTCAAATTGTATTTGTAAATTCCCTTTGTTTTTATGATTTAACCAAGTTGCTTTATCTGACAAAATATAGGCATCAAATGCGACTGCGATATTAATCGCTTTTCCCATGGCAGAGCCAACAGAAATATATTTTTTTCCGATATCGTCAGGAACAAAGTTTATTTTGTTCCATATTTCCATTTCCTTTTTGTGAGTACCACTAAAATCACCTCTGCTGACAAAATTTACCATTGCTTTCGAAAGTTTACTAAAGGCTTCTAATAAATTTTTTGCAGATGATATTTGTGCGGGATCAGATGAAGGACCGACAATTACGTATTCGTTAAACATAATTTCTCTTCTGTGATTTGCGAAACCTTTTTTTACAAACTCTTCTTCATCTGGTTTTGAATGTACAAGGATTGCATCTACATCACCATTTTCTCCGAGTTTTAAGGCCTGACCAGTGCCTACGACTATAAGTTGTATGTCAATTTCCAGATCAGTCTCAATATGAGGAATGATATGGTCACTTAATCCAGAATTATGAAAAGAGGAGGTGACCGCTAACCTAACTTTCTCGGCTATTGCCGAAGTTGCTGGTAGCAATGCTAACATAAAGCTTATTAGTAGAGCCTGTTTCATAGAACAATATCGCCAGCTAAGAACTGCTTAGCTGCCTTACTAGGTGGCTCTGTTAAAAATTTTTCTTTAGAGCAATGTGCCTCTACGATACCATTATGCATAAATACAATATCGTTAGCTAACCTTTTTGCCTGCCCCAAATCATGAGTGGACATCATTATTTTTGTGCCGTCGTTTGATGCTGAAATTAAAATATCTTCGATAGTTTTTTTCGTTGCTCCATCAAGTGAAGCTGTCGGTTCATCTAAAAATAACATTTTGGGTTTTGTAATTAGAGCTCTCGCCACAGCTATAGCTTGCATTTCTCCACCTGAAAGAAGTACCGCTTGTTGTTTCATTTTATGTTCGAGTCCAATTTTTTTTGCCCACATCATAACTTCTGCGTTTGCGACCGACTTTGAGATTTGTCTTACTTTCAATGGAAATGCCAGGTTTTCAGATACAGTTCTACGCAACATGATGGGTGATTGAAAAACGAAAGTTTGTTCTTTTGCTGCTAAGGTATGAGAAATAGCCCATTCAACTTTTCCAGCAGATAATTTTCTCAAGCCATGAAGGGCTTCTAATAAAGTCGTTTTTCCTGATCCGTTTGCGCCGAGCAGAATTGAAATACCATTTTGTTCAATCTGAAGATTAATGGGGCCTATTAATCTTTTGCTTTTTATATTTATTTGAATATCTGAAACACGTAATGGAAACATTACCATAATTCTCCGCGTTCAGTTTTTCCAAACCAATGCGTTGCGAAACTTACTGATATTGCCAAAGTAATCAGTACAAAACCAAGTGCTAAAGCTAGAGAAAAGTCTCCTCTAGATGTTTCAAGTGATATAGCCGTTGTTAATACACGTGTAGCATTATCAATATTACCGCCTACGATCATAATAGCTCCAACCTCTCCGATTCCGCGTCCAAACCCAGCTAAACAAGCGGTAATCAATGCTCTTTTGCTGTCCCACATTAATGTTACTACACGCTGCATTTTTGATATATTTATGGAAATAAGAAGATTGCGATAGTCTGCCCAGAGCGCCTGCATTGATTGGTGCGCTATGGATGTAATCAAAGGTGTGATAATTATAACTTGCGCGATGATCATAGCTGAAGTCGTGTACAGCAAACCCAGCACACCGAATGGCCCAGAACGTGAAAACAAGATATAAACAATCAATCCTACTACAACGGGTGGTAGACCCATTAATGCGTTTAGCATAACAATTATTGCTCGCCGAAACTGGAAACGGGTTACAACGAGAAGAGCAGCTAAAGGGAAGGCTATTAATATAGAAATTATTAGTGCTGAAATGGTTACGTAAAGAGAGCGTAAAGAAATAGTAATCAGTTCACTGTCAAAACTAAGGATTAGCCAAAAAGCCTGTATTAGACCTTGTAAAATTTCATTCATGAAAAAATATATCCTGTTTCAAAGTGCATAGAACGAAAATCTTGGCTAGTAACTTTATTGAAGCTCATTAATTTTGTTTAAATAAGTTTTATTGGAGGCGACCAAAAAATGTCATTCTTGCTTCCTCTGATAATGAAATACCCGGTTGTGAATTATAGGCTAAAACTACCAAAATTCTTTCTTGCTCCCCCTCAGTAGGTGTTACTCTGTGAATTGAGTTTTGCCCCCGAAATAAAATTAATGTTCCAGGTCGCGTATCGAGGCGGTTTATCTTTGTTTTACCTTCTAAAACTGCCTCTACACCTTCAAAATTCATTTCATTTTTTTCTGCATTTCGCAAATTTGAAACATATTCAAAATGTCCTCCACCTTTGGGTGCTTGCAAAAGAAGAGTAATTGCAAACTTAGAATTATCGAAGTGCCAGTTTAGCTCTTGCCCTTTGGCAGCGTAGTGCACATTAATTGAAGAAAGTGGGTCAGCATATTCATAAAGATCTGTCTCTTCAACGACCTTGCAAATAAATTTCTTAAAAATATCAGAAAAGTATAATCTTTTTAATTTAGAAGCCTTGGGAATTTGGTCGGTCGTTATACATCCTTTTGAAGACGTTAATTGTCTATTAAAAACATGATCGGGGGATAAGGCTTTATTTGTTGGAGTGAGATAAACATTATGAGTGGAGTTTGTAAAATATGCTAAATCTGAATGGGACTTAGCTTCACGAACAAGTTCTGTTACAGTTTCTGGTTTCAGAAAATTATGCAGAGTAACTACACCTTTTTGCTCTAATTCATTTCTGCATTCCTCTGTAAACTTAGCTTCATCTATTGGAGCTTCGGTAAAATTTATCACGTCTTCTAGCATCTGTTTTAATACCATTCTGAATTTAATTCTTAATTTTAAAACTTTTTATAAAAGTAGGCTAACTCAAGGCCCATAGTGCGGTCAAACCCACTACAATCGTAAACAAAATTGATCGAGTTAGCAAAGCAATACAGCAAGCAATAAAGGCAGCATATATTTTTGATGGTGACCCTTCAAAAGGTGCGCCGGTTTCATCAACAAATAGAGAGGCCGCCACGATAGCTGAAAGGGCTGCTGTTGGAGCAAATTTTACGTACGCTTCAAGCCATGTGGGTAGTCTTAGAAAATTGAGACCCGAAAACATAGAGTATCTAGCTGCAAAATTAGTTAAACCCGATAAGATTATAACAAGCCAAATCATTTAAATTTTCTCTGACTGATTAGTCCACCAACAAACATTCCGGAAATAGATGCAACAATTATCCAAAGGCCGTAAGGCAGATCTTGGCCAAAAATCGCAATTATGCTTGCTGTGACTGCAGTACTAATCTGTGCTAAAGACTTTAGCGTAGGTAAGATAACGGCAATAAAAGTTAAAGGTATTGCAAATTCTAAATTTAAATAGGGTGGAATATTTGCTCCAAGAAAGACCCCAATGACTGTCGATATTTGCCAAAATACCCAGAGGGTCAGACCTCCACCAAGTAAGTGATAATGCGCAAATTTATTTTTGTTTTCAAATTCCTGGAATGATACGGCAAATGCTTCATCAGTCAGTAAATAACCAAGAACAATTCGCCACTTTAAAGGTAAAGAGCTTATATAGAAAGACACATTAGCACTGTAAATGATATGCCGCATGTTTATAATTGCAACCGATCCTCCAGTTATAATGGGAGAGGTTCCAGAGGACCAAAGTTGAGCAAATACAACCTGGCTTGCTCCACCAAATATAATTGAGGACATGAGAATAGTTTGGGTTGCCGTCAAACCGCTAGCAATACCTAGCACTCCAAAGACTAAACCAAATGGAATGACGCCAAGTTGTACTGGTAGCTGTGCTAAAACACCTTTCCAAAATTCACGCCAGTTTTCTTTCATATAATGTACCATTAATTTTACAGCTCGAAATTTGGACCATTAGCGGTTTATTTCAGGATTTGAAACTAATAAATTTTTTTTAATGAAAAGACTTCCAAATTAAAAAAATATGACTACATAATCATCTAGTTGCGAATAATTCTCAATTGCAAAAGGATACTTATGATACGTGTTTTACTGATTTTTTTTGTTCTTTTTCATGCGGGATTAGCTTTTGCTGATGAAAAGTTGAAAGTGGTAACAACCTTTACAGTTATTGCTGATATTGCGCGAAATGTGGCTGGAGATGCAGCAGAAGTAGTTTCTATTACCAAACCTGGTGCTGAGATACATGGCTATCAACCAACGCCTAAAGATTTGGTCAAAGCTTACGACGCAGATTTAATTCTGTGGAATGGGCTCAACCTTGAGCTTTGGTTCGAGAAGTTTATTTCTCAACTTGGAGATGCGCGTTATTATACTGTATCAGAGGGAATTGAGCCTTTAGAAATAGCCGAGGGTGCATATCTAGGACTACCAAACCCACATGCCTGGATGGGAGTAAACTCTGCTTTTGTCTATATAGATAATATACAAAGAGCTCTTGCAAAAGAAGACCCAAAAAATGCTGAAATATACAAACTTAATGCGAACCAGTATAAAAAGAAAATAAACGAAGTTGTTAGACCGCTTATTTCACAATTGGATCAAATTCCTTTGGATAAAAGATGGTTGGTAACATGTGAAGGGGCATTCAGTTATTTTGCAAAAGATTTTGGTTTGAAAGAGTTGTACCTTTGGCCGATGAACTCTGAACAAGTCGGAACGCCAAAGCAAATCCAAAAAGTAGTAGATGGAGTTCGTGAAAATAATATACCTGTTATTTTCTGTGAAAGCACCGTGAATACAAGACCCGCTAAGAGGGTAGCGCAGGATACAG
>Ga0208127_1001366_pt1 | contig 12160 bp, 9 predicted proteins | sample ETNtaG_6_FD_185751 | JGI IMG/M metagenome (GOLD analysis project Ga0208127, IMG submission 185751) | Marine microbial and viral communities from oxygen minimum zone, Eastern Pacific Ocean - ETNP201306SV45 (SPAdes) (version 2) | ecosystem: Environmental > Aquatic > Marine > Oceanic ...
GTTTATTACGGAAAGCCTCTTGAAGACTTAAATCTATCTCAATGGGCAATGATAGCAGCGCTGCCTAAAGCTCCTTCTTCTATTAACCCATTAGTAAATCCAAAAAGAGCTATCCAAAGAAGAAATTGGATTTTAAATAGAATGTTGGATTTGGGGTTCATTCATCCAGAACAGTATGATTTAGCAATTTTGGCTCCAGTGACAGCAGACTATTATGGGCTGGTCTCAGAAGTAGAGGCACCGTATGTTGCTGAAGAGGTCAGGCGATATATGATTCAACAATACGGCTTGAAAGCTTACTCAGAAGGTCTGGAGGTTTATACAACTATAAATTCTAAATTTCAAAATATGGCAACTAAATCCTTAAAAAAAGGATTGGAAGCTTATGATAAAAGACATGGTTTCAGACAACCAGATAACATATCAGATCTGTTCCCTGAAAATTTCTTTGAAAAAGAATTAGATTCTAAAAAGGACCTTATTAATAATTTCTTTAGTTCTGATTCTTTAGAGCCAGAAGACGAACCATTAAGCGAAATATTTAACTCACTTCAAAATTTCTCGGAGAATAAAAGTAGATTTATAGCAGTTGTTACTAATAACAAAGACACACTTGAAGTATTAACCAAGTCTGGACAATTTATTGAAATTCTTTGGTCTGATGACTTAAGCTGGGCTAGAGCTCACATTACAGAGAACAGAAGAGGTCCTCGACCGAAATCTTTCAAGGACATAATAGAACTGGGCGATTTAGTTTGGATTCAAAAGGATGAAATAACGAAATCTTTATCACTGACACAGGTACCTGAAGCTCAAAGTGCTCTTATTTCAATAGATCCTAAATCAGGTTCTATATTAGCTTCAGTCGGAGGTTATGATTTCTTTCAAAGTAAATTTAATCGCGTTGAGCAAGCTTCACCTTTACTGGGATCTAATTTTAAGCCATTTCTTTACGCAGCAGCTTTTTCAGAGGGTTTTCATGCCTCATCTTTAATCAATGATGCACCGATAGTTTTTGAAGATAAAGCTTTAGAAGAAAAATGGAGACCAAGGAATGCTAGTGGAAGATTTTATGGTCCTACCAGATTGAGAGAGGGGTTATTGCAGAGCAGAAATCTAGTCTCAGTGAGATTGCTGAGGGAGGTTGGTGTTGAGAAAGTTAGAGCTTATGCTGAAAAATTTGGTTTTGATAAAGATAGACTGCCTGCAGATTTATCTTTATCACTAGGGACATCATCTTTGAATCCTCTTAGAAATGCTGTTGCATACTCAGTGTTTGCAAATGGAGGAAAAAAGGTTGAACCCTATCTCATTGATTCAATACGCGACAGAAGTGGAAATTTGATTTACAAAAAAACTTCTATCGAACCTCAGCAAGTTATAGATGAAAGGATAGCTTTTCTGATAAATGATATCCTCAGGGAGGCTACTATTAGAGGAACAGCTAGTAAGGTATCTGAACTTAAACGAAATGATTTTTCAGGAAAAACCGGAACAACAAATAAGGCGGAGAGCACTTGGTTCACTGGATATAATGAAAACATCGTTACTTCAGTTTGGGTGGGATTTGATAACCCTAAAAGTTTGGGTGATAGAGAGTTTGGTTCGACAATTGCATTACCAATCTGGCTAGACTATAAAAAGGTTATTATTGATGAAATACCTGTTTCAATAGAATTGCCTCCTGAGGGATTAACAGTTGTAAAAATTGATAAAGAATCAGGAAAATTGGCTTCAAAAGAGACTATTAGGCCAGTTTTTGAATACTTCCTAGAGGAAAATATACCTAATTAGCTAGAGATCTGATGAGGAAGTCAAACTGGTCATTAACCCTTTTTGAAGGTGAGTCTTGAAAGCCTGACCTAACAAATTGCTGGATAAATCCTTCTGCACTGGCAAGCAACAAATTAGCTGCCGAAGCAGTTGGTAAAGCCAATTTAGCTTTTGTAGTTTGCTCGTGTTTTTGAAGATTTTGTTTTATCAATAATTCAACTTTCGCCATCATCTGTCCAATCCTTTCATCAAGGCTAGTCTCTTCAATTGAAAACGCTTCTCTAGTAAGCAGTCTTGCTAGCCCAGGATTTTTTTCACTAAAATTTACCAATAAAATAAGAATTTTCTTCGCTTTTTCCAGTTCATCACCCTCTGAAGAGTTTATATTGGCAATTAAATCAAAAATATTTTGTTCACAGAAATCCACCAAACCTGAATAGATCTTTTTTTTGCTTGGAAAGTGCCTATAGATTGCTGCTTCGGTAATTCCGCACTGATTAGCTAGTAGAGAAGTTGTTATCTTTACCGGCCCCTTTTCGCCTAACATCTTTGCAAGATTCTGCATTATATCCAGTTGGCGCGGTTTAAGTTGATCCATAGAATTAGCTTATCATAGTTCCTACTCCCTCTTCAGTAAGCACTTCAAGGAGGACGGCATGAGGGACTCTTCCATCGATTATGTGACTGGATTTAACACCATTTTTCTTTGCCTCCAATGCAGCTGAAAGCTTTGGAGTCATTCCTCCTTTGATAAAATCTTCTTTAAGTAGTTTTTGTCCCTTTCTTAAAGAAATTTTAGAGATTAGATCATTTTTTGAATCGCCAATACCTTTAACATCTGTCAAAAGTATCAATTTTTCTGCTCTGAGAGCTTGAGCTACCTTTCCCGCCACTGAGTCAGCATTGATATTCAGAAAATCATTTTTTCTATTCAGACCTATGGGTGCTATGACAGGAATATAGTCGCTCCTGAGAGCTTTCTGTAGAGGTGTTTTAAGGATTCTGCTTACATTTCCTACATACCCTAGGTCTACGTCCTTATTATATTTTTTTGAGGCTTTAATTATTTTGAATTCTTCATGGTTGAAAGATAAGCCATGACCACCATGTTTTTTTAATAATTTAATTATTTCTTTATTTATATTTTTGCCAAGCACCTTTTTAACAACCTTCATCGTAGATTTGGTAGTGATTCTTTGTCCATTTATGAACTCGGAAGTGACACCCGCTTTTTTTAGCTCTTCTCCAATCTGTGGTCCGCCACCATGAACTATTACAGGTTTCATGCCAACAAGTTTCATTAGAGCTATATCTCTTGCAAAGCTTTCCTTTAAAAAGCTTTCTGTCATAGCTGCACCACCATATTTAACAACAATAATTTTGTTATAAAATTTCTGTATATAAGGAAGCCCTTCGCTTAAAACTGTTGCAATATTTTCTGCTTGTTTTCTAGTAATTGTCATTTTTAAAAATTTGGAATATCTTTTTTTAAGTTCTTTAGATTCTCATAGAATAAGGCTTTAATATCTTTCAAATCTCTCTCGGTTTTTGCTTCAAATCTTAGGACTAACACAGGCGTTGTATTGGATGCCCTTAACAGACCCCAACCATTTTTGAATTCAACTCTAATTCCATCAATATCAATTATAGTTGCATCGCTAAAGTTTGATTTTGATTTAAAAGCTTCAACAAGATCAAACTTTTCATCATCAGATGAAGGTATATTAATTTCAGGTGTAGAAATTAATGTTGGTAGATTGGTAAAAGGATTCACCTTATTGTTTTTATCAATGATTTCTAGCATTCTAGCCCCAGCATAGATACCATCGTCAAAACCGGGCCATCTGTCGTTGAAAAAGATATGTCCACTCATTTCTCCACCAAGTTTTGCTCCGGTTTCTCTAATTTTTTCCTTGATGAAGGTATGACCTGTCTTGCAAATTATGGGTTCGCCATTAAGTCTCTCGATCTCCTGAGTTAAGAGCTGTGAGCACTTCACATCAAACACGATTTTAGAATTTGGATTCTCATCGATGACCTGCTTGGAAAATAAAATCAATTGAGTATCTGGGAATATCAAATTGCCATCTGGAGATACAACCCCAAGCCTGTCGGCATCTCCATCAAATGCGAGCCCGACACAGGAATTTTCATCCTGAACAGACCTTATAAGGTCTTTAACATTCTCAAGCTTCGATGGGTCTGGATGATGATTAGGGAACGATCCATCCACTTCGCCGTATAGCTCTTTAACATTACACCCAAGTTCTTCATAAACCTCTTTAGCAACAAGCCCAGCCGCTCCATTTCCGCAGTCAATAGAAATATTCAAGTTATTTTTGAGAGAAATATTATCTTTGATCCTTTGTATATACCCTTGTTTTATATCCTTTTTTTCTATGCTCCCAGTTCCACTTTGAAAATCTTTGCCTAAGATTCTATCTTTAAGTTTTAAAATTTCCGAACTTGAAGTTGGAAGGTTATCAAATATGATCTTGAAGCCGTTATATTCTCCAGGATTGTGACTTCCAGTTATTACAGTCCCGCTAGATGTCGACAGTTCATAAGTCGAATGATAAAACATAGGGCTTGTAACTAAACCTATGTCAACTACGTTACACCCTGTGGATAGAACACCCGAGGAAAGCCAATCAAACATTTGAGGGCTTGAAAGTCTTCCATCTCTGCCTATGATGAAATCACTTATTCCCCTATCCAAACTCTCAGACCCTAGAGCTTTGCCAAGATTGATTACAACTTCTTCGCTTAAATCTTCATAGGCTATGCCGCGAATGTCGTATGCTCTAAATATATTCTGGTTAAGGTCCACCTTGTAATTATATATATTCAATATTTGAAATGTTCTATATAAAATAATTTATATGGATAAAATGTTGTTTACAAAAGAAGGAAATTGCTTTGGATCTATCTAAAATCAACGGAAAAATCTGGTACAACGGAGAAATGATTGATTGGCAGGAGGCCAATACTCATCTTTTAACCCACACTCTGCACTATGGACTTGGTGTATTTGAAGGTGTTAGGGCATATAACACCCCTAAAGGACCTTCTGTATTTAGACTACACGATCATACTGAAAGGCTTTTCAAATCTGCCTCTACCGTAAATATGGCCATACCGTATACTGTAGAAGATATTAACAAGGCACATATAGAGGTTATTCAAGTTAATAACTTGCAAGAAGCCTATATTAGACCAATGTGTTTTTATGGATCAGAAGGCATGGGCCTTAGAGCAGACAATCTAAATGTTCATACAATGGTTGCTGCTTGGGAATGGCCATCTTACATGGATCCTGAAGCTAGAGAAAAGGGCATAAAAGTTAAATTATCTTCTTACAAACGCCAAGTAAAAAATCCCGTTTCGAATGCAAAAGTAAACGGTAACTATGTTCATTCGATTGTTGCCCTTACCGAGGCTCTCGAAGCTGGATTTGACGAAGCTTTGATGCTGGATGCCGATGGATACATTGCAGAAGGTAGCGGGGAGAATTTTTTTATTGTAAAGGATGGAGTTCTTTCTTCGCCGAACCTAGATTCCTGCCTAGACGGGATAACAAGAAGAACAATTATTGAATTAGCTGAAGAGTTGAATATACCTTTTCAGGTAAAGCAATTAACGGTTCAAGATGTATTGGACGCAGACGAATCATTTTTCTCAGGAACTGCAGCCGAGGTTGTTCCCATCAATTCACTCGACGGTCAATCAATTGGTTCAGGCTTGAGAGGACCAATCACAGAAAAGCTCCAACAAACATACTTTGATCAAGTAAGGGGCGAAAGGGACCTTAATAGTCCCTGGCTAACCTTTACAAATTAAAAATATGAAGATTCTTGTTGTGGGTCCTTCTTGGGTGGGAGATTCTGTCATGGCTCAAGCACTTTATAAGCGGATAAAGCAAGAAGAGCCTTCAGCTAAAATCGAAGTAATTGCTCCTGAATGGTCATTGAGCTTGCTTGATAGAATGCCGGAAGTAGACAAGAAAATAGCTTCACCTTTTACCCATGGCGATATAAAAGTCTACGAAAGATTTCAACTTGGAAAAAAACTTCAACGAGAAAGTTACGAGAGGTCTATTATCCTCACTAACTCATTTAAGTCTGCGCTTCTGCCTTATTTTGCAAAAATTAAGGTTAGAACTGGATGGTTAGGCGAATTCAGATATGGATTAATTAATGACATAAGATCCTCAAATGAATTGAAAAAATCTTTGATGGTTGAAAAATTTGCAGCCCTTTCTTTAGAGAAGGAAAATTTTTCTTTGGAAAATCTATCCTTACCAAAATTAGAGATTAACTCTACTAATCTTTCTCTCCTTCTAGAAAAAAATTTAGTTGAGAAAGAAAAGCCCGCACTTGCTTTATGTCCTGGAGCAGAATTTGGACCTTCAAAAAGATGGCCATCAGAGTATTATTCTGAGATTGCCAAGACCTATATATCTCATGGATGGAATGTATTGTGCATTGGTTCAAAAAATGATGAGAATATTGGAATAGAAATAGAAAATACAAACAACCTCTCTAATGAAATCAACTTTATCAATCTTATTGGAAAAACAAGCCTATTGGACGCTATAGATATTTTGTCTTATGCAAAAAAAGTAGTCACTAACGATTCAGGATTAATGCATATTGCAGCTGCTGTAGGAACTCCACTTGTTGCGCTATATGGACCTTCATCGCCTGAATATACTCCACCTTTAATTGATAAAAAACAAATTCTCAGAAAAATGGAGGGTTACAAAAAGGTTAGGTACGGGACCAGTGAAAAAGGCTATCATCAGTCACTAATAGAAATTAGCCCGGAAGAAGTTTTAATCGCCCTGGAAGGGCTTTATTAATGAGTGGTAAAAAGATAGCCATTACATTATTCAAATATTTTCCTTACGGGGGCTTACAAAAAGACTTTTTGGGCATTGCTGAAGAACTTTACAAAAGAAACTACACACTCAAGGTTTTTACAAGATCTTGGAGTGGAGAAATACCAGCTTGGTTAGATGTGATGGAGATCGGAGAAAACGGATTCACCAATGCATCGAAAGATAGGAAATTTGTTGATGAAGTTTTTGAAGGTATTAATAAATTTAATCCGGAAATAGTATTTGGGTTTAATAAAATGCCAGGATTAGATTTATATTTTGCAGCTGATACTTGTTTTGCTAAACATTCTATAAATAAACATTTTTTACAAAGATTCACAAAAAGATTTAAGCAATCAATAGAGTTTGAGACAGAAGTTTTTTCTAATAAGTCCTTAACCAAGATACTGCTCTTAAACAATCGCCAAAAAGATGAATTTAAAGATATCTACCAAACACCTGAAGAGAGAATGCAGGTTATTCCCCCGGGTATAAAGAGAGACTGGTTAGACGCGATGTCCATCGATATGCACGAAGAGTTACAAATACCACCTAATGATAAAATTCTACTTTTTGTTGGTTCAGATTTTTTTAGAAAAGGATTAGACCGTGCCATTTTGGGTCTTCTTTATTTAAAAAATAAAAATATTCCTGCTACGTTAGTAGTTATAGGAGATGACAATGAAAAGGGTTATCTTGATCTGATCAAAGATAGTGACGTTCAAAGTAAAATTAAATTCATGGGTCCAAGGGACGATGTGGCATCATTTATGAAATCTGCTGACTTGCTAATACATCCTGCAAGAGAGGAAGCTGCTGGAAACATCATAATAGAAGCAATTGTTTCTGGTCTTCCGGCTTTGGCATCAAAAGAGGTAGGTTTTTCGGAAGAAATCTTAAAATTTAGATCAGGATCAGTTCTTGAGCATAATTTTTCTCAAGACGCTTTTAATAGTTTATTGGAAGAAACCCTCTCAGAAAGAAAGTTAGAAAATGTTAAATCCTCGATAAAAGAACTCAAGAATGAAGATTATTTTTTTTCGAGGTTTAGCTTTGTTGCAGATTATGTAGAAAGTAATTTTTGATGAAGCAGATTTTTTTTGATAACGAATTGCAAGACCTCTTTAAAGAAAAGGCCTCTTTTAGTTTTGCTGAGGAGATTCAAGGAGAGACTTACCGTAAGCATGCCAACAGAATTACTAAAAGAATTGAAGTCAATGAAAAGGGATATTTTCTTAAAATTCATGGGCCTGTAGGGTGGAGAGAAGTATTAAAAAACCTAATTCAGTTGAAAGTGCCCGTGATAGGTGCATTAAGAGAATTTAACGCAATAAAACACTTATCACAAAGTTCTATAAACTCTCTCGAGGTTGTTGGATTTTTTCAAGAAGGTATAAGCCCAGCTAACTCTCGCTCATTCCTTATTACAAAAGAACTGGAAGAAACTATCTCGCTGGAGGACTTTTTTTTAGAAGGGCTCCATAAAAGGCTCTCCTTTAAACAAAAGAAAATTTTAATTGAGCAAACTGCTAAAACAATCAGACAGATACATGATTCTGGATTAAACCATCGAGATCTTTACTTGTGTCATTTACATGTAGAGAAAGAAATTAACTTCGAGGATTTAAAAATCACCACCATTGACCTTCATAGATCTCAGATAAGAAATAATGTACCGGAGAGGTGGTTGATAAAAGATCTTGGAGGTTTTTTACATTCTGCAATGGGTTTTGGATTGACTGAGAGAGACTGTTATAGATTCTTTAAAACTTATTTTTCCTGTTCTTTTAAAGAACTTTGCAAGCAGCATTCTGTTTTGGTAAGTAAAATTCTTGATAGGGCATTCTCAATGTACCTTAAGCCAAGGTTGAAGCCATTTAAGATCGTTTCTACGTCACCTTTTCCTGAGTCTAGTATATTTTCTAAGGATCAAGACAAATCTGGAAGATGGTTGTTTAACAAAGAGATCCCTCTTAATTTATTTATGGAATTCATCAAAGATGAAGATTTATTGATAAGTGAAGGAAAGGTGATTAAAGATGAAGAAGGACATTTGGTAGTAGAAATCGAAATACAAGGGACAAATTATTTCTTTAAAAAATATAGAATAAAAAACTTAACTCACGGACTTTCTCGTGTTTTCAAGCAAACTAGAGCCTATAACTCCTGGGTGGCTTATAACTGGATGACTGCTGTTGGTATTCAAACCTCTGAACCTGTCTTGATATATATACAAAAGGGATTTTTTGGGAAGAGAAATTCATTTCTAGTTACTAGAGCAATAGCCGGACAAAGGCTTGATGAGGCTATTTCCAACAATGTTGATTCTGAAGTGATTGTTTCAGGTATAGTAGCCTTCTTTAAAAAACTCAGTTGGATAAATTTTAGTCATGGCGATGCTAAAAGTTCGAATTTTTTTATATTTAAAAAAAGCATCATTGCTTTAGATTTGGATACTGCTGGAAAACAAGGATTTAGTTCAATTAAAAAAAATATATCTAAGGATAAGAAGAGAATGCTTAAAAGTCTTGCGAACCAGCCTTCACTGCACCAAAGAGTATCAAAAAGAATCTAGGAGTATTTCTTGAAAATAGGACTATTAAGTTATAGAAGTCATCCCTATTCAGGCGGACAAGGCATTTACGTTAAACATTTAAGTAAAGCGCTCAGCAAACTAGGTAATGATGTCTCTGTTATATCGGGCCCACCTTACCCAGAGCTGCATGACTCAGTGAAGTTGATTAAAATTCCCAGCTTGGATTTATTTGCAAGCGAAAATAGGCTGAAAGAATTTAAGTTGAACTATTTTCTCAATCCTATAGATTTCTATGAGTGGAGTAATGTGATGACTGGAGGCTTTCCTGAGCCTTATACGTTTGGCAAAAGACTACTGAAGTATTTGGAATCATCAAGTCCTGCTTTTGATGTGCTTTTGGATAACCAATCGCTTTGCGGTTCTCTTTTGCAAATACAAAAACTGTATCCTTTAGCGGTCACCATTCATCACCCTATAACAAAAGACCATAAACTTGAGATGGAAAGTGCCAAAAATTGGAAAGAAAAATTATCCTCTAAGCGATGGCATAATTTCTTACCGATGCAAAAAAGGGTTGCTCCTAATCTGAATCAGATTATTTGTGTAAGTGGCCCATCTAAGCAAGATATAGTTGATGAATTTGAGGTTGATCCTGACAAGATTGAGATAATTTTAAATGGTATTGATATTGAAAAATTTGTTCCTAATACACAAAAAGAAAGCCAAGGGCACAAGCTTATTACAACAGCAAGTGCAGATATACCTCTAAAAGGACTCAAGTTTCTAATAGAGGCTCTTCCAAGAATTCTGGAGAGTTTTCCTGATACATCACTCGATGTCATTGGTAAATCTCCCACGGACAGCAAAATCAGGCAATTAATCAAGGAATTGCATTTAGAAGAAAAAATAATATTTCATTCTGGGATTAGTGAAGAGGAAATAGTGGATCTTTATCACGCTTCCAAGGTTGCCGTTATACCTTCTTTGTACGAGGGCTTTGGATTTGGTGCAGGAGAAGCTATGTCTTGCGGTGTTCCGTTAATAAGCACCCACTCTGGAGGGTTGAAAGAAGTTGTTGGAGATTCCGCAATAAAAATTCAGCCAGGCTCTACAGTTGATATCGAGAGGGCAGTTATACAATTATTTCAAAATCCGTTGCAAAGAAAGGAGTTGTCTGAGAAGGGAAGGAAAAGAATTGAAGAGCTTTTTGACTGGAAAATAGCTGCTCAATCCTACGTTGATGTCTTTAATAACGTTATAAAATCATATAACAATGAACACAATCAGGTACAAAAATCTTAATCTTGGGGATGACCAATTTTTATTGGACATGGGTTGCGGGGAGGGCCGTCACTCAATTGGTGGATTTATAGAGTCATCCGCAAATGTGATCGGTTTGGATTTGTGCTTAGAAGATGTGCAAACGGCTAAGACTCGTCTTAACGATTTTGATGTTGGCGACTTATCTACATCATGTAATTTTGGTGTGGCAAATATAAATGATATTCCTTTTAAAGAATCTTCTTTGGATGCAGTTATCTGTAGCGAAGTTTTAGAGCATGTAGACTCCCCCGAGCAATCCGTAAAAGAGCTCATAAGGGTCTTGAAGCCAGGAGGGATAATGGCCTTAAGTGTTCCGAGATATTTACCGGAATTAATTTGCTGGAAATTAAGCAAAGAGTATTCTCAAACGCCTGGAGGTCATGTCAGGATATTTAGACATAACCAATTAAAAAAATTGGGAAAGGACTTCGGTTTAGAATATTTGTCTTTTCACTGGGCCCATGGATTACACTCTCCGTATTGGTGGTTGCAATGCTTGTTCTGGAACACCAAAGATCAATCTTTCATTATCAAACAATATCATAAGCTTTTAGTGTGGGATTTAATGCAGAGACCAATTTTTACAAGAATACTTGAAATGATACTTCAGCCCTTAATTGGAAAGAGCTTAGTAATGTATTTCAAAAAACCTTTGGATGAATAGCAAAACTTTAGATTTTTATATTCCTTCTATTAATTATATTTTAGAAGTACAAAATAGTGATGGGTCGATTCCATGGGAGAAGGGTAAAAAGCTAGACCCTTGGGACCATGTCGAAGCATGTATGGGCCTTTCTATTGCAGGAAAAAAAGATGAGGCTGAGCAGGCTTTTTTGTGGCTTTCTGATAATCAACTTGAAGATGGCTCTTGGTATTCTGAATATTTAAAATCAATTCCTCAAACAAAGAGAAGAGAGACAAATTTTTCTGCTTATATAGCAACTGGTCTCATGCATCATTATCTTATTTTCAAAGATAAGGATTTTTTAGAAAAACTATACCCCACGCTTTCTAAGGCAATTGATTTTGTTATTTCTTCTCAAACTTTACAAGGTGATATCTACTGGGCTAAAGAAGAGGGAAAAGAAATACTTGATGATTCTTTAATTACGGGGAGCAGTTCAATTTACAAGAGCTTAGAGTGTGCCATTGCAATTAATGAGATCCTGGATCGTCCAGCAGAAAGATTACTAGAGGCAAAAAGTAAATTGAAAAATTCCATCATTAATAATCCAGAAAGATATGATAGAAGTTGGGAGAGTAAATCCAGATATAGTATGGATTGGTATTATCCAATTCTTTGTGGGGTTTATACTCACGATAAAGGCATTTCAATAATTGACTCTAAATGGTTGGAATTTATTGTTGAGGGAAAGGGGTGTAAATGTGTCAGTGAGGAACCATGGGTGACAGTTGCAGAAAGTTCTGAATTGGTTATGGCACTTGTTAAAATAGGCTTGGTGGATAAAGCTGAAGATTTATTCAATTATCTACATCAATGGAGAGATGAAGATGGCCTATATTGGACTGGCTATGTTTATACCGATAAAAAGTTTTGGCCCATTGAAAAACCTACTTGGACTGCAGGGGCGGTGCTACTTGCTGCAGATACTCTTTATGGGTTCACGCCCGGACATGAGCTTTTCCTT
>Ga0208127_1001368_pt1 | contig 12154 bp, 10 predicted proteins | sample ETNtaG_6_FD_185751 | JGI IMG/M metagenome (GOLD analysis project Ga0208127, IMG submission 185751) | Marine microbial and viral communities from oxygen minimum zone, Eastern Pacific Ocean - ETNP201306SV45 (SPAdes) (version 2) | ecosystem: Environmental > Aquatic > Marine > Oceanic ...
ATCGTGCGGCATCATCATGAAAACTGGGATGGCACCGGATACCCCGACAAGCTCAAGGGCGAAACCATCCCGCGCTTATCCCGTCTACTGGCGCCGGTCATTTATTACTGCAACCAAAACATGGCCGACATGCAGCTCATTCGCGAAATGGAAACCGAGCTGGCCGATCGCGTCTTCGATCCGGATGCCGTCCGCGCCCTCGTCCAAGCCGTGCCGCTCACCCGCATGCCTCGCGGGGAACGCGAGATTCTGCTCATTGAGCTCAAGCCCGGCATGGAATTGGCCCGGCCCATTTTCAATACCAACAACATGAAACTCCTCGATGCCGGCCTAATTTTGGAAGAGAAACACGTCAACAAAGTGCATTCCATTAATAACATGACGCCCATCAACCCCCTGTGTCTAGTGTATTGTTAACGTCGGTTTAACCCGTAAAAACAGAGATTTTTGGAGCCTCCCATCGGAGGCTCCTTTTTTTTCTAAAGTCTACTCCCCGCCGACCGATATAGATGGTGTAAGCCTTGTGATGCTTGGTAACTCACACGGGAGGGAGCAGCCCGAACTAAAGCTCTGACGGCAAGGATGCCGTGACAACACGACAAAAGGAATTGTCAAATGATCATCAATACAAATGTTAGTGCTGTGAGCTCCCAGCGTCACTTGGGAGAATCAACTCAGCGCTTGAACGCGTCCCTAGCCCGTTTGGCTTCAGGGTCCAGAATCGTTAGCCCTCAGGATGATGCAGCTGGTTTGGCTGTAGCCTCCAAATTCGATGCCCAGATTCAGCGAAATCGCGGCGTCGCTCAAAACCTCACCAGTGCGGTTTCTTACAGCCAGACTCAGGATGGATTCCTGCAAAAAGTCGGCAAAGCCCTGGATAGGATGAGTGAATTGGCCACCATGGCAATGGACGGCACCAAGTCTGCCGCTGATAAGGCCAACTACAACACAGAGTTCACCGAGCTGAAAAGCTACATCAGTGATATCGGCACCAAGGACTTTAACGGAGTCAGTCTATTTGACGGCACTGCGCTGGGCGTAACCAAGGACAGCGAAGGCAACACTTGGAATCTGAACTCTAGTAGTATGAACGCAGTGGATGTCACTAGCGTGATTGCCAGTGCCTTTACCGTGACCAGCTCCAATGCGGTGTCCACGCTCAACAGTGCCATTGAAAATATAGCTACACACCGGGCCAAAGTGGGCGCCAATATTCAGCGCCTTCAGTTCAACCAGGAGCAGATTAGCATCCTGAATGAGAACCTGTCAGCCACGGTGAGCCGCATCAAGGATGTAAACGTCGCAGAAGAAAGCACGCAGTTTGCGCGCTATAACATTCTTGTGCAGTCCGGCACCGCGATGCTCGCTCAGGCCAACTTGATACCGCAGAACGCTCTGCGACTTCTCCAATAAGGGTCATGAGTAAGATATAAACATTACAGCGGATGGCCCCTCTCGGGCCATCCGCTATATTTTTAGGAAATTCATATAATATAGCTAAAGATAATGACGAATCCGTCGAATAAAGTTTGTAGGCCTCGTGACGCCCGGTAACTCACGCGGGTTGGAGCTCCCGCTAAAAGCTTCAACGGCAGGGATGCCGTTTTAAAACCAATACAAATGGAGTTGTAACAATGGTTATCAACACAAATGTCGGAGCGCTCAGCACTATGCGGACGCTTACCGAATCCACTAGCAAGCTTAATAAGGCTTTGTCCCGACTCGCTTCGGGTTCAAAGATTGTTAATCCTGCCGATGATGCAGCCGGTTTGGCTGTTGCGAACAAATTCGATGCGCAGATTTCGCGTAATCGTGGCGTCGCAAACAACCTGACCAGTTCGTTGTCCTACAGCCAGACCCAAGACGGCTTTTTACAAAAAGTCGGCAAGGCTCTGGATCGCATGAGTGAGTTGGCCACCTTGGCTCTGGACGGTACCAAGTCCACGGCTGACAAGACCAACTATAATACGGAGTTCACCGAGCTGAAGAACTATATCAGTGACATCGGCACGAAGGACTTCAACGGAGTGAGCCTCTTCAGTGGTTCCGCTCTGTCTGTGACAAAGGACAGCGATGGTAATACTTGGAGCCTGAATGCCAGCAGCCTGAACGCGGTGGATGTCACCAGCGTGATCGCCAGCGCCTTCACGGTGACTAGTTCCAACGCTGTATCGACCATTAAGACTGCCATCGAGAATGTGGCAACTCACCGTGCCAAGGTGGGTGCTAACATTCAGCGTCTGCAATTCACTCAGGAGCAAGTTAGCATCCTGAATGAAAATCTGCAGGCATCGGTGAGCCGTATCAAGGACGTGGACGTCGCTCAAGAGAGCACGCAGTTCGCCCGCTATAACATCCTCGTGCAGTCTGGCACGGCGATGCTTGCGCAGGCCAATCTGTTGCCGCAGAACTCTCTGCGTCTTCTCTCCTAGTCGACGAGGCCTATAAATCAGCGGGCGGTCTTTGGACCGCCCGTTTTTTTATGGCTCGACGGGGCCCAGCTTGTGAGAAAGAGATTTAAGAAGTTGCGACCAAGTTTGGCTCGGGGCGCGGCGGTGAAGTTGGGCGGTGGGATACCAGGGTGAGGTGGAGCCTTCGTGTCCCCAACGCCAGTCAGGCGCGGGGCTGAGCAGGATCCACACTGGTTTCCCCAAGGCCCCGGCCAGATGCGCCACGGCAGTGTCCACGCTAATGACCAGATCGAGTGTTTGAATGAGTTCGGCTGTGGCAGCGAAATCGGTCAGTTCCGACGAATGATCGTGTAATGAGCCCGGGGCAGTTTGGCCCCATTGGAGGCTGTGCCATTCCACGGGGGCTTCCAAAAGGGGTGCCAAATCGGTTGCCGGGATGGAGCGGCGATCCAACGGTTGACTGCCCGAACCGGCCCATGCCAGACCGACTTTGCGGGGAGGCTGGGCGCTGGGTGAGGGGTTGCCGAGATAAGGGACGGTCTTGGGGATGGTTTCGAGTGAATCCCCAAAAATCCCAGGTAAACTCATGAGCGGCAGATGGAAGTCAAAGGAGAGGGCATCGGTCTTGCGGGATACTACTTCATCAATTTCCGGCATTGTTTGCAGGAGAGGCACCAAAGGCTCGGGGGCCCAGAGGATTAAACGCTCTACGCGCTTAGACACGCGGGGCAGATAACGGATCATCTGAAGGGTATCGCCATAGCCTTGCTCGGCATGGAGCAATAGAGTTTGGCCGACCAGTTGTTCGGCCTGCCAGCGAGGTTGTGTGAAATCATGCTCTGGCGTGGAGCGCCCGGGTAACTGGAAGCGGCACTCGTAGAGCGGCCAAGCTTGAGGAAAATCTCCGGCCAGGGCGCGGATGAAGAAATTTTGCCATTTATTTTCCGGATCGTCCGGGGCCAAGGTCAGTGCACGTTCGAAACAATGATGGGCAGCCGGTAACAATCCGTAATCGAGCTGAGCCATGCCCAGCAACCGGTGGGCGCGGGAATTATCAGGCAGCAGTCGGACGACCTGTTGATGGGCGGCGATCGCTTCGGGTTGTTGATCAAGATGTTCGTGGGCAAGAGCAATATTTTGCCAGACTTCCGCATAATCAGGCGTGATTTCCACGGCTTTTTGCCAGTGACCGAGGGCTTCGGGTAATCGGCCTTGGGCGTGGCAGATTTGGCCCAGCACATTGAAGGCCTGAGTGTTATGCGGTTCCTGTGCGAGGATCAGTTCAAGGCAGTCGCGCGCTTCGGGCCATTCGCCGCGTTGTTGATGGAGGAGGGCGAGTTCCTTGGCGACGGGCAGGACGTCGGGATATTTTTCAAACGCTACACCCAATAGATGGGCGGATTGGTCGAGTTGGTTTGCGAGACGGGCGGCCTGTGCCTGTTGAAGGAGGTCGGTGAGTTGCAGTGAATTCTCCTCCGGCATGGGGGATTATTCGACGGTTTCGCCGGCTTCCTTGTACTCGTTCAACTTATTGCGCAGGGTGCGGATATTGATGTCCAGCACCTCGGCAGTGCGTGTGCGGTTACCGTCACATTGGGTGAGGGTTGAGAGGATATGTTGCTTTTCTAAATCAGCCAACGTCACTGGCGCACCGTTGTCGGTGGCGGGTGCGGTCGGGGCTGCGGGGGTGGTGGCCTGGTTCTCAGTTTCTTCGATAGGGCCGGTGGGGGCGTCGCCGGCGCCGGCTTGGGGCGGGGCGGTGAGGCCGAGTTGTTCGGGGTGAATGTAGCCGTCCTCGCCGCATAGGATCACGGCGCGTTCGATGACGTTCTGCAGTTCGCGAATGTTGCCGGGCCAATCATGCTTGGAAAGCGCGGTGACAGCTTCGGGCGTAAGGCCCTTGACGGGGACGCCGTGACTTCGGATGAAACGTTGGGTGAACGCCTCGGAAAGCAGTTGCACATCGCCTTCGCGATCGCGCAAGGGGGGGACGTGCACAGGGACGACGTTGAGACGAAAGTACAGGTCCTGCCGAAACTCGTTTTTCTCAACGCTTTGCTCGAGCTTGCGGTTGGTGGCGGCGACGACGCGCACGTCGACATTAATCGTGCGGTTGCCTCCGACGCGCTCGAATTCGCGTTCCTGCAGCACGCGTAGCAGTTTGCTTTGGAGCGGGAGCGACATCTCGCTGATCTCATCGAGAAAAATGGTGCCACCATGGGCCAGCTCGAAGCGCCCTTCGCGTTTGTTTGTGGCGCCGGTGAAGGAGCCTTTTTCGTGTCCGAAGAGTTCGCTTTCCACGAGATTTTCCGGCAGAGCCGCGCAGTTGAGCTTGATGAACGGGCCGTCTTTTCGGGAAGAATTTTTGTGCAAGGCGCGGGCGACCAGTTCCTTACCGGTGCCGTTTTCGCCCTGAATGAGTACGGTGGCATCGGTCTGTGCCACGCGCCGGATGAGCTTCCGCAGTTGCTCGGTGGAGGGGGAGCCGCCAAGGATTTCGTTCTCCGTATCCTCGGCCTCCTGCTGGGTGAGAAACTGGTTGACGTTAATCACCTGCGCGAATTGCTCGGTCTTGCGCAGGATGATCTCCACCTGTTCATTGGAGAACGGCTTGAGCAAATAATCGAAGGCGCCTTCGCTCATGCATCTCACGGCGGTGTCCACTGAGCCTTCGGCACCCATCATCACCACCATGGGCTTGGACGGACGCAGATTGACCTCCACAAGAAAATCCGGGCCGCTGCCGTCGGGCAACGATTCGTCCAGCAGCATCAGATCAAAATTGCCTTTGCCAAGATAATCGTGAGCCTCCTGAATGCTCTCGCATTCGGCGACGTCGATGCGCTTTTTGCGCAGGAACTGGGCGACCTGTTTGCGGAGGAATTCCTCCTGGGCAACCATGATGACTTTCTCAACGGGCATACTACGGCTGATCCTTGTAAAGCTTGGCAACGAGATTGGGGTTCTGGCGTTCCGCCGGCGGCAAATGGCTGGGCGGCACGAGCTTGTTGCGGAGCATCAGCTGCTCATTTTCGCGGTCGAGCGATACGATCTTCATGATGAGATCGGTGCAATGCTGAAGGCGCTGGCCGATCTCGGGCATGGATGTTTTTTGCGCCTCGGTCAGGGCCATCCAGGAATCCTTGTGGCGCACAATCTCCGCCTGCGCGGTGGTGAGCTGCTCGAGCATGCCTTGGCGGGCTTCCTGCAGTTGGGTGACATCCTCAATCTGATTGGTCTTCAGTTGTTGATGTTCCTGCTGCACCACGGCGAGGATTTCGCCGCACAGTTCGATGTGGGATTGCAGGGCATAGGCCAACGCCACGAGTTCCTCATGGGAGGAATTCGTGCCGCCAGCGGAATGAGAGTCAGGGGGGAAGCTCATTACTCAGTGGGGTCTGGTAAGGTCCGGCTCAGTCGGGATTAGTGGGTTGATTTTTTGCGTCGCGGTTTTGCTGGAGTTCCTGCTCCAGGTTATTCAGTCGAAATTCGGTGAGCATCTTCACCATCTTCAGTGTTGGATTCAGGTCGCTTGGGTGCATTTCGCAGAGGGCCTTAATTTCCTGAAAGGTATTCCTAGCGGCCGGATGATCGCTCAGACGTTCTTGGCAAAAGGCGATCTGCTGGCGCAGCATGATTTGGCTGCGGTAGGCCTCGTCATGGTTCAGAGCCCATTGATAGTAATTAATGGCGGCGCGCAAGTGTTCAGCCAGCGCATGGGGCGCGGCGGGATCGGGGTTGGGCTGGAGCGCTCGTTTGATTTCGGCTTTTACCGCCTCGGAGAAGAGCAGGTTGGCGACATCAATCACCACGCGCACGCGGGTGGCAAACCACGCTTGGCGAAGCTCTTCCGGGGTGGATTCATCGTTCAAAAGCACTTCCACGTGGTGGCGAACGTGTTCCTCTTTAGCGAGTGCCTTATCCGCCATGACCTGGTAGTAGCGCACCTCACCGTCATAACGCAGGTCGGACTGGTCATCAGCTGAGCGTTCGATAAAGGCGGTGGCGTGCTTACTGAGAGCCGTCCAGTGTTCGGACCGGGTTTTATCGAGGATGGCAATCTCACCGAGGATACGTTTGCGTTCGCTTTCAATGAAGATGCGTTTTCGCCGAATGGCATCGCGTTCTCGTCGGATGAAATCGCGTTCTCGTTCGATGGAATCGGAGTCGGATGTGCTTGGTTCTTGTTGTGCGTTTTCCCGCTCGGCCAGTGCGAACTCGGCCTGATCGAGCTCGGCCTGATCGAGCTCGGCTTCTTTGAGCTGGCGCTCGTACCGGCGGATTTGTTGACGAGATTTATTGTCGGACTGGAAGAGTGAGCGCAGGAGCTTCAGCTCAACTTGTGTATGATCAATTTCCTGTCGGCTTCGCAGCATGTTGGAAAATCGATCGATCGATTCCTGATAATCTTCAGGAAGCTCGGCCGTTTCATAATAAGCGTTGGCGATTTGGCTGTATGCAAGATTAGCGATGCGGTTGAACCGTGTTAGGTTGGTGATTTTTTGCTGTGTGGTGGCCGTGAGTACATCGAAGTTGGTGGAAATGGCCCGTTCGGTCTGGCCGAGTTGGCGGTAAATCCACGCCTGTCGCAGGAGGATTTCAGGGATGTACGGGTCGGGCGCGGGTCGGTTGGCAGTCACGCCTGGTTCGGCCAACTGCTCCTGGCCTTTCATAAGTCCTTCACTGCGGTGGATGTATTCTGACCAGAATTTCAGTGCGAGCGCGAAGTTGCGCGCGATTTGTTCAGGGAATTCTCCTTCTCCGGGTTGGGTTTCGGGATGAATCAGCTTAGTGGCATGTTGGCGTAGGCGCTTTGCTGTGCGCTCCAACGCCGTGGTTTGGCGGAGTAAATCGGCATAGCGCAGGGCCAGAGCAGCTTCGGGGAAGTTTAGTACTTCAGCCGGATATGCGTCCAGTTCGTCATAAATTTGGGTGATGGAAAGATCAGGTACTATTAGATCACCAGGTTGTGTGGCCTCTGGCTTGGCGGAAAATGGCTGGGTGGCTTTGGTCTGGAGCAGCTCCATTTTCCGGTGGTTCAGCCACGCTATGCGTTCGTAGCGCTGGGCTTCGCGTTGCTTGATGGCGGCGCGAAATTTTTGTTCCTGCTGGTCCGCCTGTAGTGAGATAGCCTGATGCTCGTAGAATCGGGCGAGATAAATCACCGCCTGCCGTTTGGAATCCATTTTGATGGTTTCAGAGGCGTCCGATTCCACGATCTCCTTCAGGCTATTTATCTGCTGCTCTAGTGTGGCGGGATCCAGCGTGTTACTGGAAAGTTGCAGAGCGCCGGTGTTATTTTTGCGAGTTTGGAAAAACTTGAGGGCGGCGCGGTTGGCGCGTAGTAGCGAATCCGGCGTGATGGTAAATCTAATATTGGTGTCGTGAACTCGTTGCAGTTCCACGAAATCATCCTGAGTCCCGGAAAGCTGCCAGCTAGGGCGGCTTTTATTGTCAAAGCGCTGCTGCCACTGGAACTCGTGGATGTGCACCTGGCCATCATAGGTGGCATGGATCTCGGCGCGAGCGGCACGTTCATCCGGCATCTCGAGATTGGCCAGTACGCCTCGAGTGCGATGGAGCACGGTGATGTTGGGAATTAAATCCGGATCGTTGTCGCGCGCGCGGAATTTCCAGGTCACCAACTGGGCGGTGTTTTGCACGAGGGGTAGTGCGCCGTCTTTGAGATTCCACGCCCCGTCGGTGATGCTTTCACTGCCGGTGGGTGTGCCGGTGAGTTGGCCGCGGCCACCAATAAGTTTGTAGTAGTTGGCGGCAATCGTAAGATCCTTGTTGGCGGTGGAAGTGGGGGAGTTATAGGCGATCTGGCGCTTGGACACGATCACGCGGTTGCCACTCAACACGAGATGAGTGCCCACCCGGAGTTGATCCTTTAACAACTCCACCGTGGCTGCGCGAGCGGGAGCGGTTTCGGCGGCATTCAGGTTATGAAGTTGCTGTTCCCATTCCAAGGTCATGGTGGTACCTGCAATTTCCTCAACGGTCAGCTTGACCCGTAAACCTGTTTGTTTGGTGGCGGGCGGGGCTTCGGGTTGGATTTGGCGGATGACTGCCTTTTTGCCGTTCACAATCAGCCCGGTGCCGGGGGTGAGTTCCTGCCATGGGTTGGCAATGTGAGTGAGGCGTCGGCTAATCACCAAGGTATCTTCTGGTCGCAATTGACCGACCGGATTAAAAATGCGGCTGACGGTAACATCGCCGATGGTCAGGCCGTATTCCTCCAACGGCGTGCGAATGCCGGTGAGACCCCAGTCCGTGCTTTCGGGTACGGGAGTTTCGGCTGCGCTCAGCGATCCCACGCTGGCGAGCATCAACAGGATTTGCCGAACAGTTTTCATTTGATTTGGTAGGTGGTGCTGCCGCTGCGTTGTAGCAGCGGGTTCATGGAGGGTAACGTAAAGAGCGAATTGGCATCCAGCCGGATGCGGCTACGGTAGGTGCCATTAGCGTCGGCATTAAAGTATTGGAGAATTTCCGGATTCAAAAAGGCATTTTGCGGGGTGGCTTGCCTTAGCCCGGATACGTTCACGCCGGCGGGTGCACCAGACTGAATCATTTGGCCTGGGGCCACAAAGGTAGGCTGGGCTTCAATGGTAAAGGGTTGGATCGGGGCCACGCGCATGGCGGGAATGGTGATGCCAGGTGCCGGCGGTCGGCCGCCGCCTTCGGCGGGGTTGAGCGGCTGAGCTGGTGTGCTGGCGGCAAGCGGGAGCGGCTGTGGATCGGGTGCGATGGGCAGCGCGGGTAGGGCATAGGCCGGCGGACGCAGTTGCGGGGCCTTGCGCAAGGCAAAGGGTTCGCCTTCGTTCAGGTACCCGGGCTTGGCCTGAGTTTGGGTGATGGTGGGCAAACTGAGCTTGGGGCCGCCGCGGGGCCGGTCCATCTCTGCGGCCACCAAGTTCATCGCCAGCAGCGTGGACAAGGCCAAGGTTAATGGGCGGTAAGGTTGCATCAGATGATTCCCTCGTACAATGAGCTGGGAGGCGGGTTTACTGGGGAAACCTGTCCGCTGCGCCCGTAGGTACCGGCTACGGCACTGGAGCTTGGGAACATGTTTTTCATGATGGTCTGCATCAGGTCCAATGAGCGCTTTAGCAAGATGTGATTTTGCCGGAGCCATTTCTGGACGTTTTTCAAAATCTGGTTGATTTCCTGCACAAGTGCATCGACCAGAGGCTGCACTTCGGGCGGGAGCATCTCGGTCATTTGACGGAAAGTGGTCTCCTCGGTGCCCCCCAGGGAGGCGACCAATTGTTGCCGGGCCAGCTCGCGTTGTTGCCGGGCTAGAGCTACCTGTTCCATCTGGGAGTTGACGGTGTTGAGATTGATGAGTAGCTCGTTGGCGGCGCGGTTGATGATCAGCTCCTGCTGTTCTTGCATGAGGGCCAACACTTCACCGTACTGCGTGAGTTCTTCGCGCAGGGCAGTAATCAGGTTGTTGAGTTCCTCATTCATGGTTTGGTTGATCGGCGGCCTGAGCTTTGGTTTGCGCCTCGGCTTGAGCGAGATTGCGGGGCATGAGCTGGTGGCGGAAGGCCTGAGCCAGTCCGAAGTCGCCGGATTGGCTGATCGTTTCGGCCAGCGTCTTGGTGATCATGTCCTGATAAATGCTCTTTTGAGCGGGATTCATGCCTTCGCTTTGGCTCAACATGGGACGGGTGCCTTCGTTGAGAAATTGCCGGAGAAGCATGGCCTCAAAATGCTTTGCTACCTCACCAATTTTATCGGCTTCGGTCAACTTATTGTTCTGCGCGAGCTGTTCCACCGCGAGGTGGTTTTGGCTCATCGTTGACATTTGGATGGGAATTGGCATTGGAATTAATTCAATATCGGTTATCGCAGGTAATCCAGCAAGGAGGTTCGCAGGAGCATGCTTCCGGACTGGAGGGCCGCGGTGTAGGCGTTCTGGACTTCGTTAAGGCGGACAAGGGTATCGGCTAGGTCCACGTCGGTTTCATTAGAGATCAATGGCTCCACGGCGGCAATTTGCTGCGTGGTGATGGTTTCAGAGGTTTCCAGCCGCGCCAGCTTTGCGCCAATGCTGCTGAAGTGATCGATAAAATTCAGTTCGCTCTTATCCAGATTAGCCACCAAGGTTCCCTTGATGGTGGTAAGAGCCGTGCTTTTTTCCGATTCGGTCGCCGTGCTGCTGGCGGCAGTGGTAAGCTGATCGCGCAGGGAAATAAGGCTGCTGACAAAATCGGTGCCCGCGGTAGAGGTTTTGAAAATACCATTGGTCCCTTCTGCGGAGTAATTGGCTTCCACAGTTGAGTGAGGGGCAATGTCAATTCTGGCGGAGGAGTCATTACCCCCGAAGGAGATACCTGAAATTTGATTAGTCGTGCCGTCGCGGGTGGCTGTGTAGGCTTGGGTGGATCCCTTTGTGCCGGAAAAAATGTAGACTTCGCGGTGCTTACTGTTGGCGAGACGCACTGCTTCCTCAATCAACTGATCCACTTCCTTGGAATAGGCATTCAACGCACTGGGGCCCTTGGCACCATCAGCGATGACGGCGATTTCCGACGCTCGATCACTCAGTTTCTTTAGGCCCTGAACGGTGGAGTACACGACGTTTGTGTTTTCACGCACCGTGGTAATATTATCCTGGTACTGCCTAAGTTGACCCTGCTGGTTACGGAGGTCGAGCACACGCCGCATCGCTTTGGGATCATCACTGGCGGTAGTGATACGTTGACCGGTTGAGACCTGCTGTTGCAGTCGGAGCTGTCGCTCGGCTAGCCGAGTGATGTTGTGCCGTAGGTCGTTGTTAAAGCTGTTGGTCGTGACGCGCATGAGATTTAACGGGTCATGTCTATGACATCTTGCATGAGATCATCCATGGTAGAGAGTAGTCGGGCGGAGGCCTGAAAGGCACGCTGGTAAATAACCAGATTGGCTACTTCTTCATCTACGGAAACTCCCATGATGGACTCCCGCTGTTTTTCCAGCATTTTCTGGACGGTTTGTTGGTCGTTTAATTGTGAGGTTGCCAGAGCCAGATCCTGGCCAAACCGGCTGACGGTGTTGCCGTAACTTTCGCTAAAGGTCATGCCGCTCAGGTTCGTGATGGTCTTGGTGCTTATGGCGGCGATGGAGCGGAGGACATCGTTGTTGCTCACCTCGGTGGCGGAGCTGGATCCCTGAAGTTTGCGTGGGTCAGAAATGATGCTGGCATTCACGCCCATATCAGAGCCGTTTGTACCGGTAAATAATCCTGCGGTGTTGTCATTGGTGCCATACAGGTCATAGCCGGTCTGATGCAGGCTATTGACCTCGGTGATCAACTCCTTTGCAATACCGCTGATGTTGGTTCGGAGATCCTTGATGCCCACATCGCGAGCATCAATCATGCCTTTTAGATAACCAGACTTAAGGCTAAACACATTGCCGTTAGTATTATCCGCTAGGTAATACATGCCATCGCTATCGGTACTGAGTGTAGCCGAGTTGGTCAGCACATTTTCGGTAATCATTTGCACTCCATCGACAAAGACATTTAGTTCGCCGTCTTCGCTGGTGGTGGTGGAAATGTTGACATACTCCGAGAGCTGTTCCAGGGACGCCTGCAGAGAATCTCTTACCTCATTGGCTGCCCCCTCTACGGACTCGATGTTGCCGATGTTGACAGCGGTATACGCTAGCTCCTTCAGTTTGGAGTTGACGTCTTTAATGACGTCCTGAACTTCATCATTGATCGCCGTGCGTAGATCTGAGAGGCGTCG
>Ga0208127_1001369_pt1 | contig 12149 bp, 6 predicted proteins | sample ETNtaG_6_FD_185751 | JGI IMG/M metagenome (GOLD analysis project Ga0208127, IMG submission 185751) | Marine microbial and viral communities from oxygen minimum zone, Eastern Pacific Ocean - ETNP201306SV45 (SPAdes) (version 2) | ecosystem: Environmental > Aquatic > Marine > Oceanic ...
AAAGTTGATCATAGCAATTTAATTGAGCACAATTTGCATCCCATGGTTTTACATTATGCAAATGAATATTCTGTTGATTTTAATGTACCTCAGCTAGCAACTAAAGTTGTAGGACCTTATAAAACTACATTTTATTTAGGTGTAGAATCAGAAAATGCAAAAGCATTAGCTTTTCATTTTGATCAATTTAAATTAACAGACAATTCAAGAATGTTTGTGTACGATGAAGAACAAACTATGTTTATTGGTTCATTTAATTCAAAAAATAATGACTTTACAGGAGAAAAATCAACAGCATTAGTAAAAAGTGATAGAGTAGTTATTGAACTTACTGTCCCAAATAATGAAGTGCGTGATTTAGCATTAAATATGTCTGTAGTTACTCATGATTTTCTTGATTTAATAAACTTCCATGAAGGTCAAACATCTGAAAGAGTTGATTGCAATGATAATGTAGCTTGTTCATCAGGAGATGATTGGAGAGATGAGATTGATGGTGTTGTTCTAGTTAGTGGTAATGGTGGCGTATGTTCTGCATCATTAATTAATAATACAAATTTTGACAAAACTCCTTACATAGTATATGCTGCACATTGTAGTAGTGGAGGCTCAAATACAGTTTATTTTAATTACCAATCTTATAGTTGTAATGGTACACAACCTCAAGGATATAATAGTATGAGTGGTACACAAAATCTATGGATAGGAAATTTCAATAATAATGATGGCGCTTTAATTAGGCTTAATAATAATGTACCTTCTGCGTATGACCCTTATTACAATGGATGGAATAAGTCATCAGCAAGTCCTGGCAATAATGTAGTAGGAATACATCATCCAGATGGTTGGATTAAGAAAATTTCATATAATGCAACAGGGATGTCATCTAGTGGAAATTGGTGGGATTTTAGATATAATGATGGACGAGTTATACCAGGTTCATCAGGATCACCAATGTTTGATAGTAACAAAAGAATTAGAGGCATGGCAAGCTACATTTATACTGACTACTGTAGTCCATCTCCAGATTGCTATTGCTCCCAAACTTATTATCATGGGTACGCTAAATTTTCAGCAGCTTGGAACTATATGGATCAATATTTAGATCCTTTAAATACTAATGAGACATTTATTGATGGTACCAGGGATGGAATAATTGAAATACCAGGTTGTACTGATCCAGATGCAGATAACTACGACCCAAATGCGACAGTCGATGATGGAAGTTGCTTGTATGGATCAGCTAATCTTAGTTTTGGAAGTATCACTGGTGAAACAATTCAAATTTTGATGGATAACTCTGAAGCAATTGGAGGTTTTCAATTTACATTAACTGATAATCCTGATGCAATAACTCTAACTGGAGCAAATGGTGGATCTGCTGAGGAAAATGGATTTCAGGTTTCAACATCAAATTTGGGTATTGTAATAGGTTTCTCACTAACAGGAGGTAGTATTCCTTCAGGAAGCAGCGTCTTAACAAATTTATCTTATTCACTAAATGGCACAGGAAATACACTTTTATGTATAGATGAGTTAATTGTGTCAGATACAAATGGTAATCCACTATTAGCTGATGAAGATTGTACAACAGTAGACTTTGCAGCAGGCAATGCTTCACTAACATTTGGTGATTTAACATCAGATACAATTCCTATTTATATATCTAGCAGTACCGATATTTCTGGTTTTCAATTCAATATTTTAAGTGACCCAAATATTGTTACTATTGGTAATGCAGCTGGAGGCTTAGCGGATCAATATGGCTTTGAAGTTTCTACATCAGAATTAGGAATCGTTATTGGTTTTTCATTTAGTGGTAGTACAATTCCGGCAGGAGATGGTTTGTTAACAAATATCTACTATACAAGCACTGAGTCTGGAGAAACAGAAATCTGTGTATCAGACACAATAGTTTCTGATACAAATGGTAATGGCTTATTATCTTCAGGTGAATGTATTGATTACGAAATTACTGATATTGTATTAGGTGATATTAATAGTGATACTGTTATTAATGTTCAAGACGTTGTTTTACTTATAAACTTTATTCTTGGATCAATAGAACCTAATGATAATCAGTATAATGCTGGTGATGTTAATAATGATGGAATATTAAATGTACAAGATGTTGTTATACTTATCAATATTATTTTATCATAAGAAATAATCATTAAATATAAAAAAAGGGATAATTTAATTATCCCTTTTTTTTGTGGGCGATGAGAGACTCGAACTCCCGACTTCCTCCTTGTAAGGGAGGCACTCTGAACCAACTGAGTTAATCGCCCTTAATTTATATTTAAATCAAGGCTTAATTTTATGGCTTCATCAACCTCTTTTACAAATGTAATTTTTAATTCTTTTCTAACTTTTTCAGGAATCTCTTCTAAATCCTTCATATTTTCATGTGGTGCAATAATATGATTTAGACCTGCTCTATGAGCGGCTGTTGCTTTTTCTCTTAAACCTCCAATAGGTAATACATTTCCTCTTAAAGAAGTTTCACCTGTCATACCCAATTTAGATTTTACAGGTTTATTGGTTAATAAAGAGATTATAGCAACTGTCATAGCAACACCTGCAGATGGTCCATCTTTAGGAATAGCACCTGCAGGTACGTGAACATGTACATCAAACTCCTTGTAAAAATTTTCATCAATATTATATTTTTTAGCATTTGATCTTACATATGACATAGCTGCTTGTACTGATTCTTTCATAACATCACCAAGTTTACCAGTAAGTTTTAAGTTACCTTTTCCAGGCATCTTGGTTGCTTCAATAAACAAAATATCTCCACCAAATGCTGTCCAAGCTAATCCAACAACTATTCCTGGTTTATCATTTCTTTCTGCTAACTCTGGCAAAAACTTTTCAGGTCCTAAAAATTTATTAATAGTCTTATCTGAAATGGATGCTGATTTAAAGTTTTTCATAGCAATATCTTTTGCTACTTTTCTACAAACATTAGCAATTTGTCTTTCTAAATTTCTGACACCTGCTTCTCTTGTATAAGATTCAACGATTGTCCTGATTCCAGAGTCAGAAAATTTAATTTCAGTACTCTTTAAAGAATGTTCTTTAATCTGTTTAGGTATCAAATGTCTCTTAGCAATTTCAATCTTTTCTTCCACAATATAACCTGTAAAATCAAGCATTTCCATTCTATCTCTTAATGGACCAGGTACTTGATCAATTCTATTTGATGTTGTAATAAACATAACATTCGATAAATCAAAATCTACTTCAAGATAGTGATCATTAAATGAATTGTTTTGCTCAGGATCTAAAACCTCCAATAAAGCACTTGCAGGATCGCCCCTAAAATCTCTTCCTAGCTTATCTATTTCATCAAGCATAAAAATAGGATTATTTGTTCCAGCTTTTTTTAAACTTGCTATAATCCTACCTGGTAATGCACCAATGTAAGTTCTTCTATGACCTCTTATTTCAGCTTCATCACTAACACCACCCAGTGAAATCCTTACAAATTTTCTTCCCATTGATTTTGCTATTGATTTACCCATTGATGTTTTTCCTGTTCCTGGAGGACCATTAAAACAAAGAATAGGACTTTTAATAATATCACCTTTTCTAGCTCTTTTTCTTTTTAAACCTCTTACAGCTAAGTGTTCTAAAATTCTTTCTTTTACCTTATCTAAACCATAATGATCATCATTTAGAATATTATTAGCATTATCAATTTTTTCATTATCTTTTGATTGAACACTCCATGGCAGTTCAACTAACCAATCTAAATATGTTCTTGAAACTGTATACTCTGGTGAATGTGAAGGTATTTTTTGTAATCTATTCAATTCTTTATGAGCAATTTTTTCAACATCTTCTGGCATTTTTGCTTTCTTAATCTTTTCTTGAATTTCTTCAAACTCAATACCACTACCTTCTTCACCTAATTCTTTTTGAATTGCTTTTAGTTGCTCTCTTAAATAATATTCTTTTTGTGATTTAGATATTTCATCTTGCACCTCAGATTGTATTTTTTCACCAAGCTCGATTCTTTGCAACTCTTTGTTTATGATATCATTAACTTTTTGAACTCTCTTATAAACATCAACCATTTCTAAAACTTCTTGTTTTTCTTTTGTTTTAATATTTAAAAGTGAAATTGCTTTATCAGCAATTTTTGATGGATTTTTAATATTTTTTAACGCGCTCATTTGATCTTCATTTAAATAAGGAGCAGCATCAACAATACTTGTAAAAGAAGATTTAAGCATTTTAATGGATTTATCTAAGTCATCATCATTTGAAGAAATATCATTTGTTCTTGATACCAAACCAGTGAAATATGGTAATTCCTGATTTATTTCTTCTAATTTTACTCTCATTAATCCTTGTACAATTGCTGATTTTGATTTATCTGGCATATCAAATATTTTCATCACAGTTGCTAGCGTACCATATTTATAGATGTCATCAGTAGTAGGATTTTCAACTGCACCATCTTTTTGTGCAACAACAACAATGTATTTTTTTTCAAGTAATGAAATATCACTAATTAAATCTAATGATTGTTGTCTTCCAATATATATAGGTATAATTTGATTTGGAAATAAAATTGTGTTTCTTAATGGTAATATTGGGTATGATTCTAAAATTTTTTCTTTATTATCGCTCATATTCTTTTCTTATTTTTTATAAAGATTAAGCAAATTGCGTACCAAGTTATTTAGCGTAACTTTATATGTCATTATGACGCAACATTTGGCTGGTTATTATATAATCTAGCCTGTTTATCTGCATGATATGACGATCTTACTAAGGGACCAGATTCAACAACTTTAAAACCTAATTCTAATCCTATTTCTTTAAACATTTTAAATTCATCAGGATGTACGTATCTATCAACTTCTAAATGATTTGTTGTAGGCTGCAGGTATTGACCAATGTTAAAAATCTCAACTCCAATTTCAGCCATTTCTTTCATTGTTTCAATCACCTCATTATTGGTTTCACCAAGACCAACCATTAATCCTGTCTTTGTTAATAAATTATTCTTTACAGATAATTCTAAAACTTTTCTCGACCTTGACCATCTGGACTGCTTTCTTACTTGTCTTGAAATTCTTCTTACGCATTCTATATTATGAGAAAATATAGAAGGTCTTGCATCAAAAACTTTCTGAAGTGCTGGCTCATATGCCCTAAAATCTGGAGTTAATACCTCAACCGAACAATTAGGTACCACAGAATTTAAACGTTCTATCGTTTCTGCCCAAATAGTTGCTCCATAATCATCCCTAAGATCATCTCTATCTACGGATGTGATGACAATATGTCTTAAATCCATTTTTTTTGCAGCCTCAGCAACTCTAATAGGCTCTAATGTATCAACTTTATTGGGCTTTCCAGTCTTAACAGAACAAAAACCACATGCTCTAGTGCATGTATCACCTAAAATCATTATTGTGGCTGTTCTATTATTCCAACATTCATATATATTTGGACATCTTGCTTCAGAACAAACTGTATTTAAATTGTTTTTGGATATAATATTAGAAATATCATTATAATTATCGTTTAATGATAATTTAATTTTAAGCCATTCAGGTTTTCTCTGATTTTTAACTGACATTTATACTATAATTTCATTTTCATTAAAATTTTCTAGTAAATCTTTAATACGAGATAAAAATTTAGTTCCATAAGCACCATCAATTAATCTGTGATCATATCCTAAGGTTAAATAAAGCATATTTCTAACAAAGATTGCGTCTCCATAATCAGTTTCCTTGACAACTGGTCTTTTTTCAATAGATCCGACTGATAAAATACCAACATTAGGTTGATTAATGATTGGCATACCAAATAAACCACCAAATATTCCTGGATTTGTTACAGTAAATGTTGATCCAAAAATATCATCAGCATCAAGAGAATTAGATCTTGCTTTTTTTGCAAATTGATCAACACCACGAGAAAGACCTAAAAAATTCTTCTCTTCAGCACATTTTATCACCGGAACAATTAAGTTATTATCAGGTAAAGCTACAGCTATTCCCATGTTTACATTTTGATGATGTATAATATTACTACCATCAATTGAAGCATTCATTAATGGAAATTCTTGGATCGCCTTAATACATGCTGACACTATAATTGGAGTATAGGTTAACTTGATATCATTTTTAGCTTGAAATGCATCTTTTTTTGCATTTCTCATATTAACAATATTAGTTACATCAACTTCACTTGTAGTATATACATGAGCGGATACATTTTTTGAATTTACCATATGTTCAGCTATCTTAATTCTAACTCTATCCATTTTTTCTACAGAGTCTTTTAATTCAGCTGTTGTTCCAATACTTACTGATGAACCAATACTATCTGTAGAAGGTTGAGTTTGAGTTGGTTGAGATATTTTATCACCAATATATTTCAAAATATCAGACTTATTGACCCTACCATTAGCACCTGTGCCAATAATATTTGATAATTCATCTAAAGATATACCCTCTTTTTGAGCTATGCTTTTGACTAGCGGAGAGTAAAAAACTCTATTTGAACTTTTTTGCTCGATAACAACTTCCTCTTTCTGAGGTATATCTTCTTCTACTTTATTTTTAGTTGAAATTTCAGGAGTTTCTTTTTCTTCAACAATAGTATCTTTTGCTTTTGAATCTAATGTGTCTGAATCTTCTGTACCAATTCTTGCAATAATTGTATTTACTTCAACAGTATCATTTTGATTAAAAAGTAACTCTAAAACTTTACCTGCTGTCGGACATGGAATCTCCGAATCAACTTTATCAGTAGAAATTTCAAGCAAAGTTTCATCTTTAGCAATTGTATCACCAACAGCCTTTTTCCATTCAACAATTGTTCCTTCTGTAATTGATTCACCCATTTTGGGCATTAAAACATCTACTATCATTAATACTCCTTATAAAATTTTATTTAAAAGCTGGTATATCTGTTAGATCTTGACCCAAAATTAAAGTGTGCATCTCATTTGTTCCTTCATAGGTATACACACTTTCAATATTCATCATGTGCCTCATGATTGGGTAATCTTCAGTGATTCCATTTGCTCCTAATATTTCTCTAGCTAATTTTGCACACTCTCTTGCAACCCACACATTATTTCTTTTTATCATTGAAACTTGCTGATGCTTAAGAGAACCATCATCTTTGTTTCTACCTACATGTAAAGCTAATAATTGTGCTTTTGTTATTTCATTTAACATCCAAACTAATTTATCCTGCATTAACTGATACCCTGCTATAGGTTTATCAAACATTACTCTTTGCTTACTGTAATCTAAAGCAACATTTAGTAGCTCCATTGAAACACCCAATGCGCCCCAACCAATTCCATATCTAGCTTGATTTAAACAGCCTAATGGGCCTTTTAGACCTTTAATGTTAGGAAGTAAATTTTCCTTCGGAACAAACACATTTTCAAAAACTAATTCTGATGTTATAGAAGCTCTCAGTGACCATTTTCCTTTCTGTATTGGCGCACTAAAACCTTCTGACTTTGTATCAACTACAACACCTCGAACAATACCTTCATCATCTTTTGCCCAAACAATAGCAATATCTGCAATACTTCCATTCGTAATCCACATCTTACTACCATTTAATATATAACCACCCTCTGTTTTTTTAATGTTTGTTAACATCCCACTAGGGTTAGATCCAAAGTTTGGTTCTGTAAGACCAAAACATCCTATCATTTCACCTGAAGCTAGCTTTGGTAACCATTTATTCCTTTGGTCTTCACTACCATATGCATATATAGGATACATTACAAGTGAACCTTGCACAGAGACAAATGACCTAACTCCAGAGTCACCTCTTTCTAATTCTTGACACAAAAGGCCATACGCTATATTCGATAATCCAGCACATCCATATTGCTCTGGCAAATTCATACCCAAGTATCCTAATTCACCAAATTTTTTAATTAAATCTTTAGGAAAAGTACCGTTTTTAAAATGCTCATCTATTGTAGGCATAACTTCTTCGTCAACAAATTCTCTACAAGATTTTTGAACTAAAAGTTCTTCATCAGAAAAAAACTCTGAAATACCTAAATAATCCAATCCAATCAATTTCATATTATTTCCTTTATTTCTATGTTAAAAATTAAGTAATTCATATATTTTTTGTTCTATTTTATTAACTGGTAAATAAATTTCTTTTTCTATTTTAGAAGCAAATGGTATTGGTGTATCAATACTAGCGACCCTTATTACAGGTGCATCTAAAAAATTAAAGCAATGCTCCGCAATATATGCAGAGATCTCAGCTCCTATTCCTCCAGTTAAGTTTGCTTCATGTAATATTAAAGCTCTATTAGTTTTTGTTAGAGACTTTTCTACTAATTCCTTATCCCAAGGTAATAAACTTCTTAAATCTAGAACCTCTATATTTATACCTTCTGTTTCTAATTTTTTTGCAACATCAAGTGCCCAATGAACACCCATTCCATATGTGATTACAGATAAATCAGACCCACTTTTTTTAATATTTGCTTTTCCAATTTCAATATTAAAATCATTTTCTGAAACCATACCTTTTACGCTTCGATACATATATTTGTGCTCGAAATATAAAACTGGATTAGGGTCATTTATTGAAGCATTCAATAAACCTTTTGCATCTTGAGGTGTAGATGGAGCAACAATTTTTAAGCCAGGTGTATGAAAAAACCATGACTCAGGAGATTGGGAATGAAAAGGGCCAGCTGCCATACCTCCACCATAAGGCATTCTTATAGTTATATTCAAAGATTCATTCCATCTATAATAGGTTTTTGCAATGTTATTGGTTATTTGATTAAATCCACAAGAAACAAAATCAGCAAATTGCATTTCTACTATTGGTTTGTAACCTTCAAGAGCAAGACCAATAGATGCACCTAAAATTCCTGATTCAATTATTGGTGTGTTTCGAACTCTATCTGCACCAAAATTTTCTAAAAAATCTTTTGTTATTTTAAAAACACCACCATACTCACTTATATCCTGACCCATTATTATAGTTTTTTTATCTTTCTGCATTATAGTATTCAATGTTTCAGATATAGCATCAACGTATCTTTTTTCAACTTTACTATTTGATGAATCAATTTTTTTAAACTCATAAACTTTAAAAACATCATTTAACTCATTAGTTTCATCACTTTCTGGTTCATTTGAATTAAAGGCGTATTCAAATGAAGGGTCAATCATTTCAGCTATTTTTTTATCAATTTTTTCTTGTTCTTTTTTATTTAATATTTTTTTGGTTTCAAGATATTTCTTAAAACTTAAAATTGGGTCTTTTTTACTCCATTTATCAAATAAAGATTTAGGAATATAGTCTGTTCCAGACGCCTCTTCATGTCCTCTCATTCTAAAAGTTAATGCTTCAATAATTACTGGACCACCTCCATTACGTAATTCTTTGGCTATGTTTGTAATTGTTTTATAAACTTCTAAAACGTCATTTCCATCAATAGTCAACCCTTTGATACCGTATCCAATAGCTTTATCAGATAATTTTTTACATTTAAATTGTTCTTTTGAGGGAGTAGATAAACCATAACCATTATTTTCAATTAAAAAAATTACTGGTAACTGCCACACCGCAGCTAAATTTACAGCTTCATGAAAATCTCCTTCACTTGTAGAACCATCGCCTGTAAAAGATAAAATAACTCTTTTTTGTTTTTTTAATTTAGATGCCAACCCATAACCTACTGCAACAGGTAACATTGCAGCTAAATGAGAAATCATACCAATGATATTTTTGGATGGAAGTCCAAAATGAAAACTTCTATCTCTACCCTTTGTAAACCCACCATCTTTTCCCATAAGTTGACAAAACAATTGTTCTAGGTTTACATCTCTGGTAGTAAAAACTCCTAAATTACGATGCATAGGCAATATAATATCGTCGTCTTTCAAGGCATAGGTTGCGCCTACTGAAATCGCTTCCTGCCCAATACCTGAAAACCATTTTGAAATCTTGCCCTGCCTCAAATAATTAAGCATCTTATTTTCAATAGTACGAGGTAACTCTAAACGAAACAATAAATCTAATAATCTTTTGTCACTGATTTTAATAAGTTAAAATCTCCTCGATTTCTTGTTCAATCCAGCTAGTTTGAACTAGAATTTCATTTTCTAAATTTGGTGAATACGCTACATGAACATCTTTAGAAGCAACTCTCTTAACAGGTGCATCTAAGTATTCAAAACCTACATCTGAAATTTGGGCTGCAATCTCTGAACCAAAACCAGAAGTTAAATGATCTTCATGAGCAACTATAACTCTATTAGTTTTTTTGATTGAATCTAAAATTGTATCAATATCTAGAGGGTTAAGAGTTCTGATGTCAATTACTTCAACTGATTTTCCACTATTTCTTGATGCTTCTACAGCTTTTTGAACTATTGCTCCCCAAGTTACTATTGTTAAATCATTACCTTCTTGAACAACTTTGGCTTTACCAAATGGTAATAAATAATTTTCATCCGGCTCCAATGATGATGCAAAACCTTGTCTATATATTCCTTTATGCTCCATAAATAAAACAGGGTCATCACATCTACATGCATACTTTAATAAACCTTTAGCATCTGATGCATTTGATGGATAAACCACTTTTAATCCTGGTGTATGTGCAAAATAACCATCAATACTTTGACTATGATATAATGAACCATGGATATAACCACCAACAGGCACCCTTATTACTAATGGACATGACCAATTACCACCAGATCTATATCTCATTGTAGCAACTTCATTTCTTATTTGCATCATTGCAGGCCATATATAATCGCCAAATTGGATTTCAACAACTGGCTTATATCCTGCTACAGATAAACCTATAGCAGTTCCAATGATAGATGATTCAGCTAAAGGTGAATTAAATACTCTGTTTTCACCATGTTTTTTAGTTAATCCTCTAGTAGCAGTGAATACACCCCCTTTATCTCCAGCGACGTCTTCACCGTAAATAAGCATTTTTTTGTTTAATTCTAACTCTTCACTTAATGCATGATTTATACTGTCAACCATAACAATTTTTTCTTTAGTTTCTTGTGGCTCTATAGAGCTAATATCATCCAAAGCAGTAGAATCAGAAAATAAATGATCTAAAGCAGTATCTGGATGAGGGTTTGGTTGCTCTTCTACATAATCAACTTCTTCTTCAATCATTTTTTTCATTTTTTCATCAATTTTAGAAAATTCTTTTTCTGAAATTATTGATTTTTTCATACACATATTTTTGAACATTAATAAAGGATCAATTTTTTTATCTTTTTCTAATTCTTCTTCAGATCTATATTTTCTTTGATCATCAGATGAAGAGTGAGGCAATAATCTTACTACTTTAGAAACAATAACACTTGGACCTAATCCTTTTCTAGCTCTTTCAATTGCTTTCTTAAAAGCCAAATGTGATTCAAAGAAATTTGTTCCATCAACATGAAATCTTGATAAATTTTCATAACCAGCACAAATATTATAAATAGATGCTCCACTTGTTTGCTCATCTACAGGAACTGAAATTGCATACCCATTATCTTGAATATGAAAAATTACTGGAGCTTTATCTTTACTAGCCCAATTTAAAGCTTCATGAAAATCACCTTCACTCGTTGTACCTTCTCCTGAAGATACATAACATACTCCATTTGTTTTATCTCTTTGCAATGCGAAAGCTGTACCAACTGCTTGAAGAAATTGAGTTCCAGTACAACTAGATTGACTTACAATATTTAATGGCTTATTGCCATAATGTTGGGGCATTTGTCTACCAGCAGAATTTGGGTCATCATGTTTGTGTAAAAAACACATTAACAATTCTCTTGCTGTTGACCCCCATCCTAAACAAAAAGCTTGATCTCTGTAATAAGGGTAGGCATAGTCTGTATCAGAATTAAAACATATAGATGCAGCTAATTGCGCTGCTTCATGTCCAGCAGCACCAATGTGAAACCAACTCTTACCTTGCTTCAACATTATTAACATTTTATCATCTAAAAATCTTGAAGTAACCATTTTTTCATAAATAGCTACTAATTCTTTTTTATTAAAATTATGTAATTTCATTATCTAACTTCCTCATTTAAATGTTTTATAAAATATTTTGAATAATTTTCGGCTATATGTTTAAC
>Ga0208127_1001370_pt1 | contig 12142 bp, 13 predicted proteins | sample ETNtaG_6_FD_185751 | JGI IMG/M metagenome (GOLD analysis project Ga0208127, IMG submission 185751) | Marine microbial and viral communities from oxygen minimum zone, Eastern Pacific Ocean - ETNP201306SV45 (SPAdes) (version 2) | ecosystem: Environmental > Aquatic > Marine > Oceanic ...
CGGTGAAACCTTTAATTTTTGTAGATTGATTTTGGGCAATAAATTCTTTGAGTCTTTTTACAAATAAAGACCGTTCAAAGTGTGAATAAAAACTTTTATTTGTCACCAAATAAATTTTGGACAAATATATCAGAAAAACTAAAAATTAAAAAAGAAAATAATTATTTTAAAGCTATGAAAATTATAATAAGAGATGCTGCCAAAAAAGACATGCTTCAAGTACATAATTTGATTCTTGAACTTGCTATTTTTGAAAAAGAACCTGAAGAAGTCGATATTAATTCTAAGGATTTGGAAACTATGGGTTTTGAAAATAAAACTCCCCTTTTTAAGTGTTTTGTTGCAGAATTTGAAAACAAAATAGTTGGAGCAGCAATTATCTATAATAGGTTTTCAACATGGAAAGGAAAGACATTACACCTAGAGGATTTAATCGTAACAAAAAAAATGCGTGGTAAAGGAATCGGAAGTAAACTTTTTGACAAAGTAATTTTATACGGAAAAAAATTAGGCGCAAAAAGGATCTCTTGGAATGTTATAGATTGGAATAAAAATGCAATAGATTTTTATGAAAATCGAGGCGCTAAAATTGTTGATGGGTGGAGTATTGTTCACCTCTCTGGAGATAATCTTAAAAATTATTAGTAATAAATTCAATACAGAAATCCTTAATCTGATTCCTACAAGAAATATATTTATCTATTTTTTCGTTTTCGTTTGTAATTTCTAATTTTGACGGATCTTCAAAATTTTTATGTATTCTTAATGCAGAAATCTCTGGCATATAGGGGCAAGCTTCATTTGCATGGTCACAAACTGTAATAATAAAATCAAATTTGATATGCATATAATCATCTATTAAATTAGATGTATTATTAGAAATATCAATGCCATCCATCTTCATCACTAAAACCGCGTAAGGATTAAGACCATGAGTCTCAACACCAGCGCTATAAACTTTTGCTTTTCCACCTAATTTTTTAGAAAAATAACCATGTGCCATTTGGCTTCTACACGAATTTCCTGTACATAAAACTAAGATGTTTTTCATTATCAGATTTGAAGGATTAATTTGGCAACCATAAAATAAATTAAGATTCCAAATATATCATTACTAGTAGTGATAAAGGGACCTGTCGCTATCGCAGGATCTATACCCCTTTTATTCAAAAATAAAGGAATAAAAGTCCCAATAATTCCGGCAACAATTACTACAGCAACTAAAGCAACAGAAAGGGCAAGCGCAATATTTGTATCACCTTTCCAGAAATAAATAAACAGAAATAATAATATTGCTAAAATTACACCATTAAGAATGGACAGTAGAGTCTCTTTAAAAAGTCTATTATTTATACTTCCTCTTATATCGTCATTTGCTAATCCCTGGACTATTATTGCACTGGACTGAACACCAACGTTACCTGCCATGGCAGCAATTAGTGGAGTGAAATAAAATAAAATTTCATTCTGAATTAAAATTTCATCAAACCCTACCATAACAAAAGCTGCACCGATACCCCCGATTAGGCCAACAATAAGCCAAGGAAGTCTTGCTTTGGTTAACTCAAAAATTGTGTCATCAACATCAACATCCTGTAAAATACCAGCTGCAAGTTGGTAATCCTCCTCTGCCTCCTCTTTTATAAGATCAACAATATCATCAATAGTAATTCTTCCAAGTAACTTCTTTTTTTTATTTACAACTGGAATAGCTCCCAAATCATATTTTTGCATTGTACTAGCGACCGACTCAGCAGAATCTGTATCATATACATGATCAACATTTTTTTTATAGATAGATCTAATTTTAGTTTTTGGATTTGCAACTAATAAGTCTTTCAAGGATAGTCTTCCCAAAAGAATATCATCATTATCAACTACGTAAACGGAATGAACACGTGTAACTTCGGAAGCCTGAGATCTCATTTCTTTAACACATCTTGTAACTGTCCAATTTTCGTTAACCTTTATTAACTCCTTGGCCATAAGGCCTCCAGCTGAATCTTCATCATATTTAAGTAATTCCTTTATATCTGCTTTGTGCTCAGCATCAATAATTTTGGAAATAACTTTCTTTTGCTTTTCTTCAGGCAACTCAGAAATGATATCGGTTGCATCATCAGAATCCAACTCTTCAACTTCCTCAGCGATTTCTTTAATTGAAAGATTTTTTAAAATTTTTTCTCTGTAGTCATCATCTAATTCCATCAAGACATCAGATGTTTTTTCAGAGTCTAAAAGTTTGATTATGTATGTAGCTTCTTCAGAATTTAATTCTTCAATAATCTCAGCAATATCAGCATGATGGTAGTTTGAAAAAGTTTCTAAAATTGAATTATCGTCAGATGAGTTGATAAAGTCTAAAATTTTAGAGATCAATTCATCTGTAAGAACAAATTTTGTATGTTTTTCGTTTTTTTTCAACTCTAATTATTTAAATCATGACTGACCAAATTGGTCAAATCAATAAATTCATTCACAGATAATTGCTCGGGTCTTTTATCAAAGATAATATCTTCTCTTAAATTATCACTTAAATTAATTTGTTTTAAACTATTTCTTATGGTTTTTCTTCTTTGTTGGAAAGAAAGCTTGACTATTTTTAAAAATAATTTTTCATCACAATTTAAGTTTATATTTTTTTTTCTTTTCAAAGAGATTACCGCAGAGTTTACCTTAGGTGGAGGTGTAAATAAATTATTTGACACCTCAAAAAGTAAACTGGTTTTGTAATAAGCCTGGGTTATGACTGAAATTATACCGTATTTTTTTGAGCCCTCATGCTCACAAATTCTTTCAGCAACTTCATATTGAAACATACCACACATTTCAGGAATATATTTTCTGTAATCTATAATTTTAAACACAATCTGTGAGGATATATTATAAGGGAAATTTCCGATTATCGAGAAATTATTTTTGTTAAAAACTTCAGCCAAATTCATCTTCAAAAAATCCTGATTATAAATTAGACTGTCATTTATCTCAAGTTCATTGGTCAGAAAATCAACTGACTCTTTATCAATTTCTACTAGTTTAAGATCAATCTTTTTTTTAACTAAAATTTTAGTTAGAATTCCTGTTCCAGGACCAATTTCTAAAACATTTTGTGATGGCGATAAAGACTCAACAATTCTCTCTGCAATATTTAAGTCATTTAAGAAGTGTTGTCCTAGTGCTTTTTTTGGTTTTACAAATCGCAAAATATTTTATTTGATTAAAGAGAATCCTGTATATGGTTGTAATACTTTGGGTATGTTAATTCCGTCTTCTGTTTGGAAATTTTCGATAATGGTTGCAAGAACCCTTGGTAATGCCAAAGAACTACCATTCAATGTATGAGCAAGATTGGTTTTTCCCTCTGAATTTCTATATCTTATTTTCAAACGATTAGATTGAAATGTTTCAAAATTTGACACAGAAGAAACTTCAAGCCATTTGTCTTGAGCCGGTGAAAATATTTCAAAATCGTAGGTTAATGCAGAAGTAAATCCTAGGTCTCCTCCACAAAGAGTAATAATCCTAAAAGGCAACTCTAATTTTTCAATTATGCTCTTGATTTGATCTTTCATCAAATTTAAAGAGTCATAAGATTTTTCAGGGTGTTCTACTCTTACGATTTCTACCTTGTCGAATTGATGAAGCCTATTCAAACCTCTTACATGAGCTCCATAACTACCAGCCTCTCTTCTAAAACATGGGCTGTAGCCAGTTTTTAATACAGGTAAATTAGATTCTTCAATTATTTCATCTCTGAATATATTTGTTATAGGAACTTCAGCAGTCGGTATAAGATATAAATTGTCTTGAGGAATCGAATACATTTGCCCCTCTTTATCTGGTAATTGACCTGTTCCAAAAGCAGAATCTTCATTTACCAAATAAGGAACTTGAACTTCATCATATCCAAAATCAATGTTAGAATCCAAGAAAAAAGAAATTAGAGCTCTTTGAAGCTTTGCGCCTTTTCCTTTATAGACAGGAAAACCAGATCCTGTAATTTTAGTTCCTAATTCAAAGTCTATTAGGTCATATTTTTTTGCAAGATCCCAGTGTGGAATTTTGGCATTAACATTAATCTTGGTTTTGGACTCAAAAATTACAATATTATCATTCTCGGAGTTACCCGATGGAACACTTTTGTGAGGAATATTTGGAATCTGAGATAATATATCAAAAATTTCATTTTTTACCTGAACTAAATCGTCTGATAAAACTTTCGTAGATTTTTTAATTTCAGAACTTCTTTGCTTAAGTTCTGGTACAGCATCTTTATTGTCACTCTTAAATAATTGACCAATTTCCTTTGAAATTGTATTTGATTCAGCAAGCATATTTTCATACTCTGTCTGAATTGATTTTCTTTTATCGTCAAGCGATATCAATTCGTTAATCAAGTCTTCTGAATTAAAATTTCTTTTATTCAAAGAATTTATTACTTCTTCTTTATTGGCAATTATGTAAGATGTTTTTAACATAAATAATATTATTTAAATTTAAATAGTTTTTATCAAATGATAGCATTTTTTTTTGTCGGTTTCTAATTGTGATGAAAGCATCTCCGATGAATCAAACTTAATCTCGTCTCTAATTTTATCAATAATTTCAATTGTTAATTGTTTTTCATATAAATCATTTTCAAAATCAAAAAAGTGAACTTCTATTGAAAAATCTTTGTCATTAAAAGTGGGGTTTTCTCCAATATTCATCATACCAAAAATAGACTTATCATTAATTTTTGAATTTATAAAGTATACACCGTTTGCGGGTTTTATTTTATCAGTATCGACTATAATATTAGCAGTAGGGAATCCTAATTTTTTACCTCTTCCAAGTCCTTTAACTACATTTCCAGTTAAAACAAATTTGTAACCTAATAAAGCATTTGCTTCTTTTATTCTACCTTGAAATATTAAATTTCTGATTTTTGTTGAACTAACAGAAATATTGTCTTTTGTTAAGACATCAACTTCACTAACTTGGAAATTAAATAATTTAGAAAACTCGTAAAGATTATTAGAATTAGCATTTCTATTTCTCCCAAAATGATGATCATATCCAATGACAATATGTTTAGCATTAAGCTTATCAACCAAAATTGTTTTGACATAATCAAGCGGAGTTAATCTTGAAAACTCTTTACTAAATTGTTGTGTTATCAAATAATCAATGTTAAATGATTTTAATATTTTATTTTTTTCAGTTTTTGTGGTTAATAATGAAATATTAGAATCATTATTCAAAATGATTCTTGGATGTGGATTGAAAGTTAAAACAATCGATCTCAAATTTTCAGTTTTGGAAATACTTAAAACTTTATTGATCAATTTTTGATGTCCTAAGTGAATACCATCAAATGTTCCAACTGTTACTACTGAAGAGACAGGTTTTTTATAATCTTGAATATTTAAAGAAATCAAACCGTAAAAAATTAGTTATTAAAGTTATTCATAGTTTCATTTATTCCAGATAAGACAAATGACTTTATTGAGTCACTTATCATATTAAAATTTGAAAATAAGAGATCATACTCCTCAGACTCAAATAATCCCAAAACAAAATCAACCTGATTAGTCTGATTTTTTGGATTTGAAATCCCTATTCTTAATCTTGAATATTTATTGGTGTTTAAGTAATATTCAATATTTTCCAAACCATTATGACCTCCGCTACTTCCCTTAGCTCTATATCTAATTTTGCTCAATGGCAAATTAAGATCATCACTTATTATTAGTATTCTGTTAATATTTATGTTCTCTTGCTTCATCCAATATATTACAGACTTCCCACTCAAATTCATATATGTACTGGGTTTTAGAAGTAATACTTTTCTTCCCTTAATAGAAATTTTTGCTAATTCTCCTAATCTATTGGTTTCGAACTTAGATTCATTTTTTTTACAAATAAAATCAAGAATTTCAAATCCGATATTATGCCTGGTGTTCTTATATTTTTCTTCAGGATTACCTAAACCAACAATTAAAAACTTATCCATAAATCAGTTTTATTTTAGTAAAAATAAAAAAAGCATTCTGACAAATTACAGAATGCTTTTTTTACTTATTAAGTTTAAATTAACTTAAGATTCTGCAGGAGTTTCTCCTTCAGAGGAATCGTCTTTTTTCTCAGCTTCTCCTCCACCTTCTTCTGATGTTTCTTCTCCATCTTCATCTTCACCTTCACCTTCAGCAGTTTCGAGGGCCATAGCGGCTCTTGCTCTTCTTACTTGACAAACAACAGTGTTGTCTGAGTGTAAAAATTCATAGCTTTCATTAAATAATTCTGAAACATATACTCTATTACCAATATTTAGTTCAGAAATATCAATTTCTATGTAGTCAGGAAGGTTTGTAGGTAAAGCTTTTATTCTTAACTTTCTTCTGTTTCTCTGTAGATTACCCCCAAGCTTTACTCCTATCGAATTTCCTACAAGTCTTACAGGAATATCCATTGAAATTTTCTTGTCTTCAAATAATTGGTAAAAATCTACATGTAGTATCTTATCAGAGACAGGATGAAATTGTATATCCTGTAAAACAGCTGAATAAGATTCGTTATCGCTTAAGGCAATCACAACAGTATATGCGTTTGCAGTATATACCAATTTTGAGAATGCCAATTCTGGTGCTGAGAAATGTATTGGGCCATCCCCTCCGTATAAAACGCAAGGAACCTGTCCAGCATTACGCAGTGCTTTCGTCGAAGACTTACCTACGCTTTCTCTTTTAGATCCGTTGATTGTAATTGATTTCATTTTAATTTAAAGTTTACATTATAAAATTTGAACTTATTGACTGATTATTATGAACATTAAACATAACATCTGAAAATAAATCGGCGCAAGATAACACTTTTATTTTAGAATGAGGCTTTATATTAGGAACAGAATCAGTAACTATTAACTCCTCAAGTTTCGATTTTTCAATTTTACTGTATGCATCTCCTGAAAGTATTGCGTGTGTACAGATTGCGCGAACACTTATTGCACCTCGTTCGATTAATAAATCAGCTGCCTTGGAAAGAGTCCCAGCGGTGTCAACCATATCATCTACTAAAATTACATTTTTACCTTCAACATTTCCGATAAGCTCCATGTGAGAAATAACATTTGCTTTAGACCTTTGTTTATAACAAACAACCACATCACAATTTAAATTTTTAGAATATGCATAAGCTCTTTTTGAGCCTCCCATATCTGGTGATGCAATACATAAATTATCTAAATTTAGACTTAAAACATAAGGAATAAAAATAGAGGATGCATACAAGTGATCTACCGGAATCTGAAAGAATCCTTGAATTTGATCAGCATGTAGATCCATTGTAATTAATCTTGTAGCTCCTGCAGATTCAATCATTTTTGCAATCATTTTTGCAGCAATTGGTACCCTAGGCTTGTCTTTTCTATCTTGTCTTGCCCATCCGAAATAAGGGATTACAGCAGTTACATGTCTTGCAGAGGCTCTTTTAGCAGCATCAATCATTAAAAGCATCTCCATCAAATTTTCAGGGCTTGGATTTGTTGAACCAATGATAAAAACCCTTGTTCCACGAATTGACTCTTCGTAGGAAGGTTGAAACTCACCGTCAGAAAATCTTGAAATAATTACATTTCCAAGAGTCTCACCAAAAGATTTTGATATTTTTTTTGCTAATTCAAGACTGTTAGTACAGTTAAAAATTTTTGCTTTAGTATTTGCTGCTGCCACTGTATTTAATTGGTTTTTAGTTGATTATAAGATAATTTTATCAGGGAAAACAAAAATAGAAATTTTAATTTAAGGAAAGTATTTAATGATGATAATTTTTTACTTTTGCCTGAATGCTCAAGTGGCGGAATTGGTAGACGCGCTGGATTCAAAATCCAGTTCTTTTTAAGAGTGTGGGTTCGATTCCCACCTTGAGTACTATATTAAATTTCTAAAAGATGAGTTTAGAAAAAAATATACTTTTCAAAGTTTCCAAAAAATACGGGTTACCAGTCTACGTTTACGATAAAAATAAAATTATTTCTCAACACTCTAAACTCAGGGATGCTTTCAAAAATATCGATAATTTACACATAAATTATGCAGCTAAAGCTCTTTCAAATATTAATATTTTAAATATAATAAAAGATATTGGATGTGGAATTGATGCTGTCTCTATACAAGAAGTGGAATTAGCCTTATATGTAGGGTTTAAAACTGATCAGATTTTTTACACTCCTAGTGGAGTGGAACTTGGTGAAATCAAAAAAGCTTTCAAATTAGGAGTTCAGATAAATATCGATAATATTTCAGCTTTAAAAAAAATTGCCAAAAATTTAAATAATATAAAAATCGGAATAAGAATAAATCCAGATGTTAGAGCAGGTGGAAATTTTAAAATTTCCGTGGGAGATTCAGAAAGCAAATTTGGCTTAAATACTTCTGAAATTCAAGAAGCAAAAAAAATAATATCTAAAAATAATATTTCTATTAATGGGCTTCATATTCACACCGGTAGTGATATTGAGGATATTAATAGTTTTTTAAAGGCTTGTGATTTCGTATTTGAACAAGCAAAAGGATTTGAAGAGTTAGAATTTTTAGACTTTGGCTCTGGATTCAAGGTAAAATATTTTGAAAATGATTCGGAAACTGATATAAAAAAGTTAGGGAAAAAATTGGGGGATAGGTTTGATAAATTTAACTCCAAAAGAAAAAATAAACTCAGAATGCACATAGAACCAGGGAAATTTCTTGTGTCGGAGTGTGGTTATTTTTTAACCAAGGTAAATTATGTTAATAATAGAATTAACAAGAATTTTATTCATATTAATTCTGGACTAAATCATTTCATAAGACCTATGTTTTACGGTTCCAAGCATTCGATAGAAAATATATCATCTAATTCCGATGAGATAAAAAACTATTCTGTAGTGGGTTATATATGTGAAACTGATACATTTTCTGAAAATGTTAAATTGAAGAAAACCCAAGAGGGTGATATATTATGCTTTAAAAATGCTGGAGCATATTGCTTTAGCATGTCAAACAATTATAATTCTAGATTTAGACCACCTGAAGTATTGGTTACAAATAATGAAATAAAACTTATAAGAAAAAGGGAGAGTTTTAAAGATTTAATCAGAAATCAATCAAATTAAATCTCTAATAAAATAATTGAAAATACGCCGAGCCCAATTATTAATCTTAGAATATTGTGCAATTCTAAATAATCAGAAACTTTTTTAGATTTATATAATTTAATCATAAAAACAAGCAAAAGTATTAATGAGATTGTATAGTATATACTCATATAACCATCTGAAAAATTTATATACAGATTAATAATTAAAATGACATTTACGAATGTAATTAGTGAGATTATAATTCGTGAAAAATCTTCGCCAAAAACAACAGGAATTGTCTGATAATTTTCAGTGAAATCACCTACAAGATTCTTTAAGTCTTTTGTTACATCTTTCAAAAGCAGAATAAAGAAAAGAAATAATGCATAAGCCACAATTATTAAATCTATATTTTTAAAATATAGTAGAATTGCAAAGAATGGAGTTATAGTAAGTAGTGAATAAAATAAATTACCTAAAAATAAAATTCGTTTTAGTTTATGTGAATAAAACCAAAGAAAGAAAATATAGACCGAAAAGAAAATTACAGCCCTAAAAGAAATCATTGAAGAAAAAAATACCACAACAAAATTTAAAAAAAAGTAGAAATACAGTTTTGTTGAACTTTTTACTACATCGTCAATTTTATATTTTACTGGTTTATTTATGATATCTTTCTTTTGGTCATAGAAATTATTAATAATATATCCTGAAGCAATTGAAATTGTAGAGCAAAAAATTAAAAGAAATAAATTATAGTCTAAAATAACTTCAAATAATCTCTTTTCACTCAAGATAAAAATTGAGGTTAAATATTGTGCGAGAACAATAAATAAAATATTATAAATTCTAACAACAGAGAAAATACTCAAAAACTTAAATAAAATTGATTTTCTTTTATCGACTGGTGACATACTTAAAAGTGATAAACAACTTCTAAATTATAATCTTTTAAATCATTTTTGGCTTGCTCGATATCAGGGGCAAAACCAAGTATATATCCTCCTCCTCCTGAACCACATAATTTTAAGAAATATGATCCGCTGTCAATCCCTTTTTTCCAAAGGTCATGGAACTCATTAGGAATCATTGGCTTGAAGTTATCAAAAACTATTTTTGATAATTTTTTTGTGTTGTCAAACAGGTTTTTAACATCACCATTTAAAAAACTATCGACACATAAATTTGTATGTTTAATAAATTGTGATGAAATCATTTTTCTAAACCCATCAGATTTCATCTTTTCCATAAAAATACTAACCATAGGAGCAGTTGAGCCTGTTTTACCGCTATCTATTAGAAATATAGCCCCAGCTCCATTTGATTTTTGAGATGGAATTCCAGTTACATTTATATCGTCTTTTGATTTAATAAGTATTGGTATACTTAAATAGCTATTAAGTGGATCCAGCCCGGATGATTTACCGTGAAAGAAAGACTCCATTTTTGAAAAAATAGTCTTAAGAACTAAAAGTTTTTCTCTAGTAAGGTTTTCTAAAACAGTTATTTTATTATTTGAATATCTATCATAAATAGCTGCGACTAACGCACCACTACTTCCTATACCATATCCCTTTGGAATGGAAGAATCAAAATACAAACCTTTGTTTATGTGTGTTTCAAATAAGCTTAAATCTAAATCAATTTCTTTAAGACCCTTTAAGTATAAACAGAAATCTGCTAAAATTAAATTTGATTGACTTGATTTTTCAGAAACGCTATCTGGAATCTTTAGAGCTCCGTTAAAGAAATTGTAGGGAATTGATAGACCCTTTGAGTCTTCTATGATGCCATATTCTCCGAATAATAATATTTTTGAATAAAATAAAGGCCCTTTCATCAATTCAAATATACAAATTTAGATTTGCTTGGGTCCAAGGCCAATAGAATCAGAAATAAATTTTCCTTTTTTACATAGTGACGAGAGATGTTTTTTAATAAAAGCCATCACTTCACTTGAAAATTTATCTGGAAATAATACATGAACATTAGCTCCAGCATCTAATGTGAAGCACACAGGAATATCAGTTTTTTTTCTAAAATCTTGTATTCTTTTGATTACTGTTAATGTTTCAGGTTTCATTAAAATATATGATGGATTACTGCTCATCATAAGAGAATGCAACATTAAAGCCTCACTCTCCACAAGTTCACAAAAATCAATTAGATCACCTGACTTTAAAATTCGCATCAGATTTATAATGTTATCATTTGCAGCAGCAAACCTAACTTTTGAAAAAGGATTATTATTCATTAATTCATGACCAACAGAACTAGACACTTCTTTTTCCTTTTCATCAATTAATAAAATTACATCCCTATAATTATTAAATTTTGGAGAAATATCTTGTTGAAGTTCTACAGAGTATAGATCAGAACTATTTTTTATTTCTTGATGATTACCCCAAAAATTTACTCCACCATAAATACTTCTACAAGCACTACCGGATCCGATTCTAGAGATAAATGAAGCTTTTTTAAAGAAAAAATCATTGTCGATTGAGGTAAGATTTTTTTCAAAACTCATTATACAAAGAGATAATGCACTCATACTACTTGCAGAAGAAGCAATCCCACTACTATGTGGAAAACTGTTAGTGCTAGATATCGTTAATTGGTAATCCAGTAGATAAGGACAGTACACTTGAATTTTCGAAAAAAAGTTTTCAATCTTAGGTCTGAAAGAAACATTTTTTTTACCCTCAAAAATCAAATCAAAGTCTACAACTTTGGAATTTTTATCAATTCTTTTAAATAAAACTGATGTTGTTGTTTTACAATCAGAAAGTGTAAAACTAATAGAAGGATTTTTTGGAGTTTGATCAGGGTTTTTACCCCAATATTTAACAAGTGCTATATTACTTGGAGATTCCCATGAAAAAGAAATTTCCTGGATTTTATTTGTTACTTCGCTAGCTATAAAATCTTGAACAATCATTAAATGAAAGAGAATTTGTGCGGGCGGAGAGACTCGAACTCTCACACCTTGCGGCACTAGATCCTAAGTCTAGCGTGTCTACCAATTCCACCACGCCCGCAAAATTGAAA
>Ga0208127_1001371_pt1 | contig 12126 bp, 9 predicted proteins | sample ETNtaG_6_FD_185751 | JGI IMG/M metagenome (GOLD analysis project Ga0208127, IMG submission 185751) | Marine microbial and viral communities from oxygen minimum zone, Eastern Pacific Ocean - ETNP201306SV45 (SPAdes) (version 2) | ecosystem: Environmental > Aquatic > Marine > Oceanic ...
TTTACTTGACACTTTTATGGTAATGACTTAAAAAAACCCTCAAACTTTGTGTAAGAGGGTTTCTGATTTGATTAATATCCTCTTATAGTTCTTGAAAAATGGTATGCATCAATCGTTTTTTATCATTGATGCTTTCTTCCAATGAAATCATGGTCTCTGTTCGTAACACACCATCAATATCATCGATTTTAAAAATAATTTCTTTGGCATGATCAGTGCTCTTGGCACGTACTTTACAGAAGATATTAAACTTCCCTGTTGTAATGTGAGCTACTGTAACGTTTGGAATTTCCGAAAGACGCTCCAAAACATATTTAGTTTGATGAGTTTTCTCTAGATAGATCCCAACATAGGCTATAAAAGAATATCCTAATTTCTTGTAATCCAGCGTTAAAGAAGAGCCTTTTATGATTCCTGCTTCTTCCATTTTCTTAACTCGAACATGAACGGTACCTGCTGAGATGAGCAGCTTTTTTGCAATATCTGTGAAGGGAGTACGCATGTTGTCAATCAGAATATCCAAAATCTGATGATCTATTTCGTCTAATTTTATCTTTGCCATAAATTATTTTTTTGCAAAGAAAACAAAAAATTATTAAAATAAAGACACCTAAATCCAATATTTGTTATTAAATAAAGGTTAAATCTTGGATTTACAAACAATTATGTGCGGATTCGTTAAATTTATATTTCACTAAATCGTTATTACCAACAATGACTTTATGGCCTCGGTGCGCAGACAAGTCACCTTCTGCTGTAAAAACAGGTTTAAAAGTTATTTTATCTCCACTTTTTACTTCTCTAAAGTTTATTCCAACATCTCCCATTTTTTTTTGATTGTCGACAATATATTCTGTGTTTTTAATCAAAATATCGAAGAAATGATTTTGATTTTCAGGGATCTCAAAATAAGCATCAAAGTCGTGCAGCTGATCATCTAAAATGGCTTCAATCGCATATTTTAAAGCGAAAAAAATAAATTCTCTTGTTTGCTCTCTTTGATAGTCGTTTTGATAATGACCTGCTTCAAATAAAACGGTGGGTACACCATCAGACTGAAAGGCATCTCCTGTGCAATTGGCATTAAAAGCATCGTCATATCTTCCGATTTGCTTCGGGATATGAACATCGAGTTTTTTAGCGATTTGAGCAATTAAGCACGCTGCTTTTCTTCTAGAAGGACCAAATTGGCGCTTTTCATCGGCTGAAGGGGCTAAAAACGAAACCGTGGCAGGATGATCTTCAATCCCATACATGGTACGTTGGTCATGAAGGTTAAAAGCAAAATCAGGTTTAAAGGCATCAAATTCAGCTCTTAAAAAAAGGCTCTCTGGTTGAGTGAGTTGTTTCGCATCTCGATTTAAGTCGACGTCGTTGGCGTTGTTTCTTGTATAGGCAGAAGCGCCATCTGGATTTACCATCGGAAGCAACCGTAAGCTAATTTGAGACTTAAGATTAGGATTTGCTTCAAGGTAGGACAACAAATCAAAAACCGCTTTGGTTGTTGTCGATTCGTTTCCGTGCATTTGCGACCACATCAAAATTTTGGTTCTTCCTGAACCCCAATCTATTCGATACAATGGGGCTCCTAGAACACTTTTTCCAATCTCCATAGGGCTGTAAGGAGTCAATAAAGGCTCTATATGAGCAAGTGTGACATATCTTCCCGAAAGGGCATCGACTTTGTATGGTATGTATTGAGGATGTAAACTCATGATGTTTGCAAATGTAAAAACAAGTTAGGTTACAATTGTAATTGTTTTAAATGTTACAATTGTTTACTCTTTATGTCTTTTGAGGTATAAAATGTGACTTTTGTGAAGAAAACAAATATTATATTTTATTAAACCACACATTGTGTGTGTGTTACGACCTATATATAAATCTTTAATTTAATTATTTAAACGCATATTTAAGCTTTTTTTAAGCTGTTTATTTAAACTTTTATTGTTTTTTATTTTACTTTATTTACATTTGTAAAATGACAAATATTGTAGAGCGTATTGATCAAATCATCCAAGAACAGCAACTGAGCTCTGCTGCTTTTGCAGATGCCATTGGGGTACAACGTTCTTCTATTTCACACGTATTGTCAGGACGTAACAAACCCAGCCTTGACTTTATTCTAAAAATTTTAGAAGCTTTTCCACATATTTCATCGGATTGGTTGTTGTTTGGGAAAGAAAAGCCCTCCTCTCCCACTCCTGCGTCAGACACAAAGACAATCAAGGAAGATGATTCTATGAACGTGGATGCTTATTCAAGCATAAAACCATCTTCTGACAGTGAAATTGATAAAATTGTGTTCTTTTTCAAGGATGGTCGCTTTGAAACCTATCATCAAAAGGGTTAATTTTGCTGTCAATACACATTACATGACAAAGAAATCCTTTCTTTTTTTTCTCATGCCCTTCTTGTTTGTTGCTTGCTTTTCTGTGGAGCGTGATTGCAAACCCTTTCAGACAGGTTCATTTTCTTTTACAACAGTTGTTAATGGAGACACATTGGTCAGTACATTTGAAAGAGACGAACATATTGAAATTGATTATTACGCAGGAATTGCAGATACTTCGACGGTTCGTTGGATCAATGATTGTGAGTGCATTGTAAAAAAACTCAACCCGAAATCCTTTCAAGATTCTAAAGCTGTACAGATGAAAATTTTGTCCACTTTTGAGGATGGGTATGTATTTGAATACCACCTTGTTGGTAATCGAAGTAACATTCAGCGTGGTCGGGTGAAAAAAAATTCAGATTGATCTGAGATAGAAATCCACACCATTTTTAGTACGGATCATCAAAGCTCTAGAGTGATCTGACCATTATCATCATCGTTGTCGAGTGTTTGAGGATCCTCTACTTCAATGTCTTCGGTTTGATCAGGAAGAGAATCAGGAGTGTATGGCAATGATTCTAGGCTGTTGATGTTTTTAATCTTCTCTGAACTTACCTGGTTACCCATAGCTTTGATACCCTTTACGGAAATAAATTCTTCAAAAACAATTTTTTGAGAAGGTTTAGGGTCTTTTCCACGAGGTTTGACAAACTCTAACTCAATGACAGGCCGCCAATCAGTAGTAATCAATTCTAAATTGATTTTATTTCCTTTTTTCACAAAGTCTTCTTCTTTGTCAGGTGCTTCAATCAGAAAACGTTTTCCAAAGTAGCGATCTTTGACGCCATCGTAGTACACTACAGAAATGGGTTTTTTAGGCTCCCACTGCTCCAAAATCACCATATCTTCTGGAAAGTGCATATTCAAATCGGGAATCACTGTTTTGATTAAACCCGACTGGGTTGCAATCAACAATCGATCATCTCCTCGAAAGGCTCCTAACAAATCCCCTCTTTGATCAACATTTAAACGACCCACCGCATCATCAAACCATATTTTTCTGGGTTTTAGTGTAGAAACACCTTCCTCTTTTAACTCAATACGCTTTACGGCGTATTTAGTCACAGTATTTCCCCGTACTCCTCTCGACTTAATGTCTAAATCTGCAAAGTCTAAGTCCCACTTAAGTTTCTTAATACTTCCTGACTGGCGCAGCATCACAGTAACTATTTCAGCCTCTCCATTGGGGTTGGCCGAAAAATAAAGCACTTTGGATTGACTCTTACCATTGGTCAAATCATAGGTCTTATCTCGAGTAACACCCGTCACGGGAAAACGCTTCATGAAAGTAGTGCCTCCACGCCCATCTCTGTAGATCATATTGTAAATAGTACGATCATCTTTCTTCTTGAAAACCGCTACATGGATGATGTTCTTTCCTACAAAGGTTTTCGATTCTACTTTGGTCACAACCATATGCCCTTCTTCCGTAAAGACGATAATATCATCAATATCGGCACAGTCGGTAACATACTCATCTTTGCGTAAGGATGTCCCGACAAATCCTTCTTCTCTGTTTACATATAATTTAGTGTTACGAATAACAACTTTTTTTGCATCGACATCATCAAAAATTCGGATTTCAGTTTTGCGTTCACGACCTTCACTATAAGTATTTTTTAAGTGTGTGAAGTAGTCGATAGCAAAGGCAACCAAATTCGCTAAATTATCTTTTACTTGAGCCAACTCTTCTTCTAGAGCCTCTATCTTTTGTTGGGCTTTGTCTAGATCAAATTTAGAAATTCGTTTGATGCGAATTTCAGTTAACCGAACAACATCTTCGTCTGTTACAGCTCTTTTCAAATGGCCAATATGAGGCTGTAAACCTTTATGAATGGCAGCCATAACCCCGTCCCAAGTTTCTTGATCTTCAATATCTCTATAGATCCGATTTTCAATAAAAATACGCTCCAAAGAAGCAAAGTGCCATTGTGAATCTAACTCGTCTTGCTTGACCAGCAGTTCTTGCCGAAGCAACTCTACCGTATGATCTGTTGATCGTCTGAGCATCTCACTGACCCCTATAAAGAGTGGTTTATTGTCTTCAATGACACATCCCAATGGTGAAATAGAAGACTCACAAGCCGTAAAGGCATAGAGAGCATCTATTGTTTTATCGGGTGATATATTTGAGGGCAAATGCACTAAGATCTCTACTTTGGCAGCGGTATTATCCTCTATTTTTTTGATTTTTATTTTTCCTTTATCATTCGCTTTAAGGATGGAATCAATCAAAGATGAAGTGGTCGTGTTAAAAGGAATCTCAGTGATAACTAAGGTGTTTTTGTCAAACTGTGATATTTTGGCACGAACTCTAATCTTGCCGCCTCGAACACCATCATTATATTGACCTACATCCATAATCCCACCAGTAGGAAAGTCAGGGAAAATCTGAAAACGCTTCCCTTTCAAGTGCTTAATTGAGGCATCAATGAGCTCCACAAAATTGTGTGGCAAAATCTTTGTCGACAATCCAACAGCAATACCTTCACCTCCTTGAGCTAGTAGGAGTGGAAATTTAACCGGAAGGTTGATGGGTTCTTTCTTACGACCGTCGTAGGATAATTGCCATTGGGTGACCTTGGGGCTGTATACAACCTCGAGCGCAAACTTGGAAAGACGGGCTTCAATATATCGAGAAGCAGCTGCACTGTCTCCCGTGAGTATATTACCCCAATTACCTTGCATGTCAATCAAAAGATCTTTTTGACCGATTTGCACCATAGCATCAGAAATGCTTGCATCACCGTGAGGGTGATATTGCATGGTGTGACCGACGATATTAGCCACTTTATTATATCGTCCATCGTCAAGTTCACGCATGGCGTGCAAAATGCGTCTTTGAACTGGTTTTAACCCATCAGCTATGGCAGGAACTGCACGTTCTAGAATGACATAAGACGCATAATCCAAAAACCAATCTTTGTACATCCCGGTTACCCTAACCAGTGTATCTTGTTGATTGTCGAATGTCTCCTCTTGGTATTCTTCCATTTTAATCTTCTACTCGATCCAATTCAACCTTTAAGTTGTCAATGATAAATTCTTGACGCTCAGGAGTGTTTTTACCCATATAAAAAGACAGTAAGTCTTCAATTCCCATGGCCTTATCCATCATTACAGGATCTAATCTTATGTCCTCACCGATGAAATATTTAAATTCATCAGGTGATATTTCGCCCAAACCTTTAAAACGAGTGATTTCAGGATTTTTACCCAGTTTCTGCATGGCGTCTTGTCGTTCTTGTTCAGAATAACAATAAATGGTTTCTTTTTTGTTGCGCACTCTAAACAAGGGGGTTTGTAAAATATACAGATGACCTTCTTTAATAAGTTCGGGGAAAAATTGCAAAAAGAACGTAATCAACAACAATCGAATGTGCATGCCATCTACGTCAGCATCTGTAGCGATAACGATGTTGTTATAGCGAAGATCTTCCATACTCTCTTCGATGTTGAGTGCCGCTTGCAAAAGATTAAACTCTTCGTTTTCATAAACGATTTTTTTACTCATCCCATAAGAATTGAGCGGCTTACCCCGAAGACTAAAAACGGCTTGTGTATTCACATCTCTGGACTTTGTGATCGAACCACTGGCCGAGTCCCCTTCTGTTATAAATAGAGTAGACTCTAAACGTCGACCTGCTTTTAAGTCACCCAAATGAACACGACAGTCGCGCAATTTTTTATTGTGTAGACTGGCTTTTTTAGCACGTTCTCTGGCAAGTTTGCGAATACCCGAAAGCTCTTTACGCTCCTTTTCCGCTTGTAATATTTTGCGTTGTAATTTTTCAGCGGTTTCAGCGTTTTTGTGTAAAAAATTGTCGAGCTGCGTGCTGATAAAGTCATTGATGTAGGTGCGAACCGTTGGTAAGCCTCCGCCCATTTCTGTAGAACCTAACTTGGTTTTGGTTTGAGATTCAAACACAGGCTCCATCACCTTTATACTAATGGCTGAAATGATGGATTTTCTGATGTCGGAAGCGTCAAAATTTTTACCATAAAAATCTCGAACGGTCTTCACGATGGCTTCTCTAAACGCAGCCTGATGGGTCCCGCCTTGAGTGGTGTGTTGACCATTGACAAAAGAATGATACTCTTCACTATACTGTGTTTTACTATGGGTAATAGCCACTTCGATATCATTACCTCTAAGATGAATGATGGGATACAACAGATCTTCGATGTTGTTGTTGTCCTCCAATAAGTCTTTGAGTCCGTTTTCAGAAGTGTATTTCTCTCCGTTGAATACGATTGTAAGCCCGGGATTGAGGTATACATAATTCTTCAACAATCGCTCGACATATTCGTGACGAAAACGATAATGTTTAAAAATGGTATCGTCAGGGACAAAAGACACCTTAGTCCCTTTTCGTTTGGTACTGGTCTCTTTTGGAGGATCTTCTGACAAAGCACCACGTTCAAAAACAGCCGTTTTGATATGATCTTCACGAACAGATTCTACCTTAAAATAAGTTGAAAGAGCATTAACTGCCTTGGTTCCAACTCCATTCAGACCTACAGACTTTTTAAACGCACGGGTATCATATTTACCCCCTGTATTCATTTTAGAAACCACATCAATTACCTTTCCCAATGGAATGCCTCGGCCATAGTCCCTAACCGTTACCTTACCGTCTCTAATGTTGACTTCAATCGTTTTGCCGGCCCCCATAACAAACTCATCAATGCTATTATCAAGCACTTCTTTGAGTAATATGTATATACCATCATCTGCAGAAGAGCCATCTCCAAGCTTACCTATGTACATACCCGGCCTCATACGAATATGCTCTTTCCAGTCGAGCGAACGTATGTTATCTTCAGTATATTGGGTGGTTTGTGGCATGGATGCTAATATAAGTCAAGCCACTGAATATGGTCAACAGCAATCAGGTAAAGAAATTAACAATTCTTTCTTATGTGATGTTGAAAAATAGATATTCATCTTTTTAATCTAAAAAAGACAACCATTCAACTATAGAAACATATAAGGAATTAGTAATATTTAAAGACATTATTCATAACTAACTATCCCAACCATCCTTCTCTATCAAGGCTTCTATATTGGATGGCCTCTGCTATATGTGTTGTTAAAATACCGTCCTGTTCCTCCAAATCAGCAATGGTTCTTGATACTTTTAAAATTCGATCATAAGCACGAGCAGAGAAACGTAATTTTTCCATGGCTTGTTGCAACAGCGTTAGTGCATCGTCTGGCAGGGAACAAAATTCACGCAGATCCTTGCTTTGCATCTGTGCGTTATGGAATAAGCCTTGATGATTTTTAAAACGTTTTGTTTGTCGTTGACGGGCTTTTACCACTCTATTTCTAATATCTGAGCTTTTTTCCCCACCCCGAGTTTGAGATAATTTTTTAAAAGGCACTGGAGTAACCTCAATATGCAAGTCTATACGATCGAGTAAGGGTCCAGAAATTTTACCCATATAACGCAACATCTCTGCCGGACTAATTTGTACTGGTGCCTGGTCGTCGTTAAAATAGCCACTTGGGCTGGGATTCATACTAGCCACCAGCATAAAAGACGCTGGGTAAGTAACGGTAAATTTGGCTCTTGAAATCGTCACCTCTCGATCTTCTAGAGGCTGACGCATCACTTCCAAAACTCCTCTTTTGAATTCGGGCAATTCATCTAAAAACAAAACGCCATTGTGAGCAAGTGAAATCTCTCCAGGCTGAGGGTAGGCTCCCCCACCCACCAAAGCGACATCGGAGATGGTATGGTGTGGAGACCTAAAAGGACGCTGACAAACAAGACCCTGACCTTTAACCCCTCCAACAACAGAATGAATTTTAGTGGTTTCTAATGCTTCATCAAGTTCCATGGGCGGCAAGATACCAGGGAGTCTTTTTGCAATCATGGATTTCCCTGACCCAGGAGGGCCTATTAGTATAATATTGTGTCCTCCAGCAGCAGCAATTTCCATACATCGTTTGATGGACTCTTGACCTTTAACATCTGAAAAATCAAGTCCATTTTTATAATGTGTCTCAAATTGTTTCTTTAGGTTAATTTTTGTCTTTGGAAAGTCTTTTCCCTCAAGAAAAGCCACCAAATCTTTAAGGTTATCAAAACCATATACCGCCAAACCATCAACTACAGCTGCTTCGTTGGCATTTTCGCTAGGCAATAGCAATGACAATAGCCCCGATGACTGAGCTTGTAGTGCAATAGGCAACACTCCTTTGATGGGACGCAAACCACCATCCAGAGCAAGTTCTCCCATGATACTACATTGATCCAAAATTTCAGAACTAATTTGCTCCGATGCAACCAGTATTCCAATGGCTATGGGCAAATCATAAGAAGCACCTTCTTTGCGCAAATCGGCAGGTGCCAAATTGATAGTGATTTTTTTACCTGGCAACTTAAAACCACAATTGGCAAGTGCAGCCGCAATTCTATAATTACTTTCTTTAATCGCATTGTCAGGGAGTCCTACCAAATGGTATCCAATCCCTTTGTCTATATGTACTTCAATAGTAACAGGATGTGAATCAATGCCATAAACAGCTCCTGCAAATACTTGGGTCAACATAAAGTAGGTTTTGAATAAAATTAAAAAAAATAGCTGAACTCTTTTCTCTAAATATTAGGTTTGTTTTCTTTGCATAGATGAATACTCAAGAATTTCGTAAAATATGTGGGCAGTTTGCTACGGGGGTGGCTGTGGTAACCACTTCTCATGGAGGGGAAAACTTTGGGCTCACTGTTAATTCTTTTACTTCCGTATCACTCGATCCTAGCATGGTGTTGTTTTGTGTAGACCGGAAAGCACGATTTAATGAACCCGTTCAAAAAAGCGGTGTGCTGGCAATCAACTTTTTAAAAGAACATCAAAAAGAAATATCCAACCGCTTTGCCAATCCCAAACTGAGTGTACAGGAACGCTACAAAAATCTGATTCTTTCAAAAGAAGAACCCGCTCCTCTAATATCAGATGTTTTAGGGTATCTAGAGTGTACTCTTGAGGCGATTCATGATGGAGGGGATCATCACATCTATGTAGCTCGTGTTCGCTCTGGTGCTTTTGACCAAGGCGCACCTCTGCTCTATTATGCCGGGAATTACAAATCGCTAAGCCTAGAATCCTGATCTGGAATGTTTTTCAGGCCTTCTTTCAGCCATGCCTTGTAGGTAGGGATATCTGTGTATTGTTGAGGAGGTGCCAATAAAGTCCCATCAGGCATCATCAAAATATAGTGTGGTTGAGCCACAGACTGAAAATTAATCGCTTGAAATGCTGCCCACTTCTGCCCAACGTTTTCTATCTGCCTTTCGCGCCCTGATTGATATTTTAAAGTGAATTGCTGACTCTCTGGGAGTTCCTTTCGGTCATCAACGTAAAGAGAAATCAACACAAACTCTTCATTGATGATTCTAAAAATTTCGGGGTCACTCCAAACATTCTCCTCTACTTTACGACAATTTACGCATGCCCAACCAGTAAAATCAAGCAAAATGGGTTTTTGTTGTAAGCTAGCCACCGTACGCCCTTCTTCAAAGTCTTTGTAGCACTCAAGTCCGAGTGGACAATCGGTGTCTTGGGGATAGATACTGTAAAATGTAGGAGGTGGAAAACCACTCAAAAGCTTAAGGTTCGAGCCTGGATTAGGAATCAAGCCCGGAGCCAGGTAAGCAATAAAAGCAAATAAAATAATCCCAAAACCTAAGCGCCCTGCCCCTAATTTGGTTTTTTTGGGTTCATGAGGAAAACGGAACATACCAAATAAGTACAATACCATGAGTCCAAAAATCAATATCCATACAGCAATAAAAATCTCTCTTTTGAGGATACCCCAGTGAGCTACTAAATCTGCATTTGATAAAAACTTTAAAGCTAGAGCCAATTCCAAAAATCCTAAAACGACCTTTGTTGTATTCATCCATCCGCCAGATTTGGGAAGAGATTTCAACCAATTTGGAAACATCGCAAACAGGGCAAAAGGGAGTGCCAATGCCAATCCAAATCCTGTCATACCCATGCTGAGCTGGGTTGCTCCACCATCAGAGCTTAAGGAACCTGCCAAAAGAGAACCTAAAATGGGTCCCGTACAAGAAAAAGAAACAATAGCCAAGGTTAAGGCCATCAAAAAAATCCCAATAAATCCTCCTGTTTTGTTTGATGCAAAATCTATTTTATTGGCCCAAGAGGATGGAAGGGTCAATTCGTAGTATCCAAAAAATGAAAAAGCAAAAAAGACGAATATTAGGAAGAAAAACACATTTAACCACATATTAGTGGATATGGTATTTAGAATCTGAGGATCTATACTATCCAAAAAATGAAAGGGAAGACTAAGAATCGCATAGATCAACACAATAAAAAAACCATACATGATTGCGTTGGTCAACCCTCGAGCTCTATTGCCACTTTGTTTGGTAAAGAAAGAGACCGTCAAAGGAATCATTGGAAAAACACAGGGTGTTAGCAAAGCGATAAGCCCCCCTAAAAACCCTAATACAAACAATTGCCATAAACCAGATGATTCTTGATCTCCATTTGCGTTTTGAGAAAGTAAATGAGTGTTTTTTAGGTCTATAGTTAGTATTTGAGCAGACTCAGGCGTCAAAGCTGTTAAATCTTCTGTTTGTTGGGCTTCTGCAACTCCTGTTAGTGGAATTGTGAGAGTTTCTTGTCTGAAAATACAAAGCTTGTCATCACATGCTTGGTACTCTACTTCAACCTCAATCTTCTTAAGACTGGGGTCATTAATTACAACTGTTTGATAGAAAACAGCTTCCATGTCGAAAAAGTCTAACTCGATTTCAAAAATCGGATCATAATCTGTTTTAAACTCAGAATGAGTCATTTCTCCAATCAATTCGGCTCCTGGAAATTGAAATTCAGTCGGCAAGGGGCCATTTTCTGGGATTTCTAAGGCATACAAATGCCACTTAGGCTCTATTTCGGCACTGATGGTTAAGTCATAAGTATTGGTTCCTGTTTTCTGGGCTTGAGTGGTCCATTGAACAGGATTCTGAGACCAGCCTATGGCTGATAACATTGATAGGCATGCAATAAGAATGGGCTTCATAAAAGGGTTAATTTTAATTTTGGGGTATTATTTTTTGTAAAAAATCTTCTGTCAGCACGTTGACCGACAATCCATATAATATCATTTCCACTACACAACAACCATTGTGCCATCTTTTCTTTTGTATTCCATTTTTGATCTTTAAAAAACTTGGACACTTTCTTTCGGCCGTTCATACCAATAGGATAAAACAAATCGCCTGATTGCCATTTTCGTAAGGTCATCGGAAACGTGACTTTATCGGCATCAATGATAATTTCGTCTTTTGATTGAGGGAAGGATTGTGTGGTTGTTTTAATCTGGATTTTTAAAGGTTCGCTAATCCCTTGCTTAGGAACTTCAACGGGGTCGAGAGGTAATTGTGTCTCGGAAGTGTGAAGTAACAACACATCCCTCCCTTTTTCTAGCGTGTAGTCGCCAGACATCAATGTCTTGCCAGATTGTGATTTCAAGAGTTTTATCACCTCCTTAGCATCAAAGCTGTAGGGAACAAATAATTGATGTATCCAAAACATCGAAGGGGTAAGTTCTTCCAATGCTTTAATATCAATTGTATACAAAGAGAGCTTTGGATCCCATTTGAACAAAGACTCTTTAAATTTTTTGGTCATCGTTTCAAGAGCTTCTACGGCCAACGAGGTTTGATCGATGCTCAAAAGAGATTGCTGAA
>Ga0208127_1001372_pt1 | contig 12125 bp, 13 predicted proteins | sample ETNtaG_6_FD_185751 | JGI IMG/M metagenome (GOLD analysis project Ga0208127, IMG submission 185751) | Marine microbial and viral communities from oxygen minimum zone, Eastern Pacific Ocean - ETNP201306SV45 (SPAdes) (version 2) | ecosystem: Environmental > Aquatic > Marine > Oceanic ...
CAAAGAGCTAGCCGATATCGGGGCCTTTGGACCTTATATTCCAGAAGAATACGGTGGGCCTGGTTTAGACCACATATCTTATGGGTTGATAATGCAAGAAATTGAAAGAGGAGATTCAGGAATCCGATCCACTGCATCGGTTCAATCATCGCTTGTTATGTTTCCTATTTGGAAATACGGAAACGAAGAACAAAAAATGAGATTTCTTCCAAAACTTGCAACTGGAGAGTTAATGGGTTGCTTCGGTTTAACCGAGCCAGACCATGGATCAAATCCTGGTGGAATGACCACAAATTATAAAGACAAAGGAGATCATTTTCTTTTAAATGGAGCAAAATTATGGATATCTAATTCACCGTTTGCAGATTTAGCAATTGTTTGGGCAAAAAATGAAGAAGGTAGAATTAACGGATTAATTGTTGAAAGAGGAATGGATGGTTTCACGACCCCAGAAACTCACAACAAATGGTCTTTAAGAGCCAGTTCAACTGGTGAACTAATTTTTAACGATGTTAGAGTCCCTAAAGAAAACTTACTTCCTAATAAATCTGGACTTGGAGCACCCTTGGGTTGCCTTGACTCTGCAAGATACGGAATAGCTTGGGGTGCAATTGGAGCAGCAATGGATTGCTATGATACTGCTCTAAGATATAGTAAAGAAAGAATTCAATTTGGAAAACCAATTGGTGGTTTTCAATTGCAGCAAAAAAAATTAGCAGAAATGATTACTGAAATCACAAAGGCTCAGCTGCTAGCATGGAGATTAGGTATAATGAAAAATGAAGGTAAAGCTACATCTGCACAAATTTCTATGGCAAAAAGAAACAACGTGGAAATGGCGATAAAAATTGCAAGAGAAGCAAGACAGATTTTAGGTGGTATGGGTATTACTGGTGATTATTCAATTATGAGGCATATGATGAACTTGGAGAGTGTAATCACTTATGAAGGTACTCATGACATTCATTTACTTATTACAGGATTAGATATTACAGGATTAAACGCTTTTAAATAAATACAAGTGAATATAGATAGCATACAAAACAAGATTAAAGATCATCGAAACAAACTACTTGAGCACAAATTGTACTCCAATATTGAAACTATTAATGATCTGCAAGTATTTACAGAAAATCATATTTATGCAGTATGGGACTTTATGTCTCTTTTAAAAGCTTTACAAATAAGATTGACTTGTACAAAAACTCCGTGGCTTCCTAACAATAATTCTCAAACAGCATATTTAATTAACGAAATTGTATTGGCTGAAGAAACCGATATTAATCAAGTTGGAGAAAGAAAAAGCCATTATGAGTTGTATTTAGATGCAATGATTGATATTGGAGCTAAGACAGAAAAACCTGTCGAAATAATTAATGAAATTGCTAATTCTGAAAATATTTTCAATGCGATTGAGAACATTAATATACACCCTAATATTAAGAATTTTTTAAATTTTACTTTTTCGGTGATTGATGAAGGAAAGCCTCATAAAATTGCTGCAATTTTTACCTTTGGAAGAGAAAATTTAATTCCAAATATGTTTAATGAAATTCTTAGAGAATTTGAAAAAAATGTTAGCGAAGGAGATATATCTAAATTGATATACTACTTTGAAAGACATATTGAATTAGATGAAGATGAACACGGACCAATGGCACTTGAAATGGTATCAATGTTAGCTGAAAATGATCCAATTAAGTGGAAAGAAATTGAAGATATTTCTATTGAAGCACTTGAAAAAAGAATTCTTCTATGGGATGCAATTAACGAGCAAATTGAAAATAAAACCTGGACTGATCTGAGATCTTCTGACGAAGAGACATACTCTCATGAGTATAAAAATTTAAAACCTGATTTTAAATTTTAATTTAAGTATTTATCTTTTTAAAAAGATTATTTAATAGACTTTACAACTGAACCTTCTGCTTTTTTTAAAGTTCCGTCAAATCCGGCAACACCTGATACAGTGGTATATTTTAAGATAAACTTTTTATCCGGATTAATTATCTTAAAAGCTGCCTGACACATAAGAGCAGCTTCATGAAATCCACATAAAATTAAATTCAACTTTCCTGGATATGTGTTAATATCTCCAATTGCAAAAACACCAGGAATATTAGTTTGATAATCAAGTGAATTGTTTACGACTATAGAATTTTTTTCAATATTTAATCCCCAATCTGAAATTGACCCCAGTTTAGGAGTAAGACCAAATAAAGGGATAAAAAAATCAGCATTTAACTGAATCTCTTCATTCTCTTTTTTTATGAAAACCTTTTCCAAGTTTTCTGATCCTTCCAATTTAAATACTTCAGCACTAGTAATCAGATCAATTTTATTATCGTCTTTTAATTTTTGAACTTTTTCAACCGAATCATTTGCTCCTCTAAATTCATTTCTTCTATGAACTAATGTAACTCTTTTAGCAATTTTAGCAAGCTCAATTGTCCAATCCAAAGCTGAGTCACCTCCTCCAGAAATAATAACATTTTTGTCTTTGTAGATATTGGGCTCTTTGATAAAATATGAAACACCTTTTTCCTCAAAATCCTGTATACCTTCGAAACTTGGTTTTCTTGGCTGAAAGCCGCCCAATCCACCTGCTATTACAACGATTGGAGCATTATGTTTTGTGCCTTTATTTGTGGTAACAATGAAGGAGCCGTCAGATTGCTTTTCAAGTTTTTCAGCTTTTTCACCTAGGGTAAATCCAGGCTTAAATTGACTTCCTTGTTTTATTAAATTTTCGATTAAATTTCCTGCAAGTATTTCAGGATATCCAGGAATATCATAAATAGGTTTTTTTGGATATAATTCAATACATTGTCCACCTGCTTTTGGAAGTATATCTATTAAATGACATTTCATTTTAAGTAAGCCAGCCTCAAAAACCGCAAACAAACCAACAGGTCCTGCACCAATAATTAAAATATCAGTTTTTATCATTTAGATCTCTACGCTAATTACCTTTTCTATTTCAGGGACATGTTTTTTTATAATCATTTCAACTCCTGATTTTAAAGTCATTTGATTTACAGTGCATGTTGAGCAAGCACCTTCGAATTTAACTTTTACAGTGTTATTTTCAACACTCACCAGTGAAATATCTCCTCCATCATTATTTAAAAACGGTCTAATTTCTTCTAATGCAGTTTCAATATTATTTAATAATGTTTTTTTCATTTTATTTGCTTACAGCAGAACAACCTGCCATTGTTGTAATTTTTAGTATTTCAGACGGTGGTAAATCCTTGTTTCTCTTAACCAACTCTGAAACCAGATTTTTAGAAATCTCTTGGAAAGTTAATGAAATTTTAGAATTTTCTTGCAAAGAAGCAGGATGACCGAAATCTGATGCTTCTCTAATACTTTGTACAATAGGAACTTCACCAAGTAATCTAACATTCATATCTTCAGATAAATTTTTTGCTCCATCCTTGCCAAAAATATAGTACTTGTTTTCAGGTAATTCAAAAGGAGTAAAATATGCCATATTTTCAACAATTCCCAAGACTGGAACATTAATACTCTTCTGATTAAACATCGCAATACCTTTCCTTGCATCTGCAAGAGCAATATTTTGCGGTGTGCTTATAATTACACTACCTGTTACCGGTAAGGCTTGAAGAATACTTAGATGAATATCTCCGGTACCGGGTGGTAAATCGACCAAAAGAAAATCTAGCTCACCCCATGTTGCATCAAAAATCATTTGATTTAAAGCTTTAGAAGCCATGGGACCTCTCCAAATTACAGCTTGATCTGGTTTTGTAAAAAACCCAATTGATAAAACCTTAATACCATAACTTTCGATAGGTTTCATTTTATTTTTACCATCAACATTAACACTTAATGGTCTTTCATTAGCTATATCAAACATAATTGGAATAGACGGTCCATAAATATCCGCATCAAGAATGCCGACTTTAAATCCCATTTTAGATAATGAAACCGCAATATTTGAAGTAACAGTAGATTTTCCAACCCCTCCTTTTCCAGATGCAATTGCAATTACATTTTTTATGCCTTCAATAGGATTGCCCTTAATTTGATTTTGAGTATTCTCAGTTTTTTGAACTTTAAAATTTATTTTAAGATCAATTTTTTCTGTAAAATTTTTTGATAGAATTTCTTTTACCGAACTCTCAATATTTTTTTTTGATTGTAATGTGGGATTTGATGTCTCTATATCAAATAAAATCTCATTACCGAAAACATTAAGGTTAATAATTTTAAAATCTTTCTTTTTATTTTTTTCAATAATTGAAAGAATATTTTTCTTAGATAATTCCAAAATCAAAATTTTTTACAAATATACGTTGAATAAAAAAAAATAAACAGAATTAATTTAATTCTTTAGATGGGTCCCAAACAAGATTTTTAAAATTTATTATCTGGTCATTTTTCACTGTAATTCCTTCACTTTCAAGGAGATTCTTCATAAGATTTGAACCAGCAAAATGATGTTTTCCGGTTAGTATTCCAAGCCTATTTACTACTCTGTGGGCAGGAATAGTTGGATCACTATGAGAGGCATTCATTGCATATCCAACAACTCTGGAACTACTTATTGTACCCAAATATCTGGCTATTAATCCATAAGTACTGACTCTTCCTGGTGGTATTAACTTTACAATTTTATATACCTTTTGAAAAAAATCTTTTTTTGAATCCATCTTATATTAATTAACCTTAAAACTGAGGTATGTAATTGGCTTATTTTCCTTTAAAAATTTTGACTCGTAAAATGTTTTAATTTCGGTTACACATTTTGGAGATCCTGTTTGCTTATATATGTCATGATTTGAGTATATTAACTCTAAGAAATCATTCCCACTAATTAATCCAAGCATATATCCGTGTAAAAATTCACTATCAGTTTTGAGGTTAATTACTCCCCCTTTAATCATTATTTCTCTGTATAGCTTAATAAAGTTTAAATTAACCAGCCTATGTTTTTCTCTTTTAAGTTTAATTTGTGGATCCGGGAAAGTTATCCAAATTTCTGAGACTTCATTTTTATTAAAAATTTTTCCAATCAACTCAATTTGGGTTCTTAGAAAAATAACATTATTTAAATTTTTCTCAATTGCATCTTTTGCTCCTTTCCAAAAACGTGCACCCTTAATATCTATTCCGATATAATTTATTTCAGGATTTTCTTTAGCTAAGGCTACTGAATACTCACCTTTACCACAACCCAATTCAACTACAATTGGATTTTTATTTTTAAAGATTAGTTTGTTCCAATTTCCCTTGAATTTAAAATTGTTATTGACAATTACATCTCGTTCAGGTTGAATAACATTTTTGAATGTCAAATTTTCTGAGAACCTCTTTAATTTATTTTTACTCCCCAAGACAATTGATTTATTAGATTTTTGATTTTTTTAAAGAAAAAGAAAATTCACTTCCAATACCAACAGTTGATTGTACATAAATATTTTCATTGTGAGCATCAATAATATGCTTAACTATAGCTAAACCAAGCCCCGAACCACCTTGACTTCTACTTCTACTAATATCTACTCTAAAAAATCTTTGAAAAAGTCTTGGCATATTTTCTTCATTTATACCTTCACCGTTATCATTAACTTTTATCATTATATTTTCTTCATCAGATTCAAAACTAATCTCCGTAGTTCCTTTCTCAGATCCATAATTGATAGAGTTTGTTATGAGATTAGTCAATACTTGCTCTATCCTATTTCTATCAGCATCTACTAAAATTTCGTTATCATATGTTTTGTTAAAAATGATTTTTATATTTTTTTTCGAGGCACTAATTTCTAAATCCTCAATTATCTCTACTGCTAATTTAACGATATCAAATGATGTGATTTCTAGTTTTAGCATTGAAGATTCTAATTGGGTTATAAGATCTAAATCTTTAATTATATATGTTAGTCGGTCAACACTTTTTTCAGCTCTTTTTAAATATTTTTTAAGTAATTCTTTATCATCCATTGCACCGTCTAATAAATTTGATATATATCCTTGAATTGAAAAAAGCGGTGTTTTAAGTTCGTGAGCAACATTTCCCACAAACTCTTTCCGGTATACATCTTCTCTTTTTAATGTTTCGATCTCAGATTTTTTTAGTTTTACGAATTCACCTAAATCCTTTGTCAAAGAATTTATGTCTGAATCAATAACTGAGGTTTGAATTAAGGAGTCAGTTTCAAATTCCAAGTCCTTGTAAATTTGTTTAACCCTTTCAAAAAATAGTTTTTTTAGTCTTAATTGAATAATTAGAAAGCTTAAACCAAAAATGAAAAATGAAACTAAAGCTGATCTTAAAGAAATAGTTAAGTCACTATAATTAATTACAAAATACGCCCCTATTGTTATATATAAGGATGAAAATAAAGAAAACTTAAAAGGATTAAAGTTGTTTTTTGAAGGCATTAATTTTGAAATTTATACCCAACTCCCTTAACTGTTTTAAAGTACGAATCACCAATTTTTTCTCTCAATTTTCTAATATGGACATCAATAGTTCTATCTCCAACTACAACATCCTTACCCCAAACTGATTCTAATATAAATTCTCTTTTAAAAACTTTTTCAGGCTTTGAGCATAACAAAAATAATAATTCAAATTCTTTTCTAGGCAAAGAAATATCTTTTCCATTGAGAGACACTTTGTATCCGGATCTATCAATAACTAAAGAGCCTATTTTTATTAAATCTCTTTCTTCCTGAGAAAGTCTTCTCAAAAGGGATTTAATTTTACTTTTTAAAACTTTGGGTTTAATAGGTTTTGTTATATAATCATCAGCACCAGCATTAAAACCAGCTATTTGACTATAATCTTCCCCTCTAGCAGAAAGAAATACTATTAAAGAATTTCCAATTTCTGAATCATTCCTTATAATTTCACATGCTTCTATACCATCCATTTCCGGCATCATAACATCTAAAATTATCAATTGAGGTTTTACTTTTTTTGCTAGTTCAATTGCTTTAATCCCATTTTCTGCAGTAAAAACAAGATACCCGTCACTTTTTAATGTGTAAGAAATAATCTCAAGAATATCAGGCTCATCATCAACTAATAGAATTTTAAAATTTTCTGAACCCAAAATATCAAATTTGTTTTATTTTAAATTTAATAAAAAAAAAAAGATAAAATCTCTACTTAACATTTTAATAATATATTTTTAACGTATGCATAATTTTGAAAAAATTTTTGATATTCAAAATCATTTGGATTTTAAAAAACAATGTTTGGATATATATAATTTTCAATATCAAAACAACTACGTATACCAAAATTATTGTAACATGATTTGTAAAAATCCAACCGGAGTAAATGAAATAAATGAAATTCCTTTTTTACCAATTTCATTTTTTAAGACAAAAAAAATATTGTCAGTCGATAAATTTGAAAAAGTATTTTTAAGTAGTGGAACCACAACAAATTCAAGAAGTAAACATTTCATTTCTAATCTAAAATTATATGAAGAATCTTTTATCAAAAATTTCAAACTAAATTATGGTGAAATAAATAACTACACAATCATTGGTCTTTTGCCAAACTATTATGAAAATAACGACTCCTCATTAATATATATGGTTGAAAAATTAATCAAATTATCAAAATCAAAAGACAGTGGGTTTTATCTTGATAACTATTCTAAACTATCAAAAAAACTAATTGAACTAGACATAAAAAAAGAAAGAAAAACTATTTTAATTGGAGTTCCATATGCATTACTTGACTTAATTGAATTTAATCAATTTCAATTGAATAATACTATTATAATGGAGACTGGAGGTATGAAAGGAAAGAGAAAAGAATTGGTGAGAAAAGAATTACATGAAAAATTGAAATTAGGTTTTGGAGTAAATAAAATACATAGTGAATATGGGATGACTGAGTTACTTTCTCAAGCTTATTCAAAAGGTGATGGTATTTTTAGAACACCATTATGGATGAAAGCAATTATAAGAGATATTAATGATGCTCAAAACTTAAATTTTAATAAAAAATCTGGAGCAATAAATATCATCGATCTTGCCAATTATAATTCATGCAGTTTCATTGCCACAGACGATATGGGCAAGTATGTTAACGATTACGAATTTGAATTAATTGGAAGACTTGACAATAGTGATGTAAGAGGTTGTAACTTATTGGTTTAAACTTCTGCTTTTAAAATGAAAGTTTTTTTCTTGCCTCGATTTATAACAACATATTTATTTCTTATTAAATCTTTTTCAGAAATAATATAATTTTGATCTACCTTATTTTTATTAATCGAAATTGAATTTTCAATTAACGCCCTTCTAGCTTCAGAGTTAGAACTTAAAAATCCTGATTTTTCATGAAGAATTTTTATAATTTCAATACCATTTTTAAAATCATTTAAACATATCTTACTCATTGGAACTCCATCAAAAATATCAAGAAAAATATTTTCCTCTATTTCATTAATTTCTTTTTGAAAATTTTTACTAAAAAGAACTCTAGAAGCTTTTTCAGCATTTTCAAGCTCATTCTTATTGTGAACCATAAGGGTTACTTCAGATGCTAATTTTTTTTGAAGGATTCTTTGATGCGGTTCTTTAACATGTTCGGATATAATTTTCTCGATTTCATCTTTATTTAGAAAAGTAAATATCTTAATATAATTTTTTGCGTCTTCGTCTGAACTGTTTAACCAATATTGATAAAATTTATAAGCGGATGTTTTTTTAGAATCTAGCCAAATGTTCCCGCCTTCCGACTTACCAAACTTTGACCCATCGGATTTGGTCATTAGTGGACATGTGAGAGCATAACCTTTACCGTTATCAATTCTTCTAATCAATTCCATACCAGTTGTAATGTTTCCCCATTGGTCACTACCACCCATTTGAATTGAGCAGTTGTTATTTCTATTTAGAAACAAGAAATCAAATCCTTGAACAAGTTGGTAAGTAAATTCTGTGAAACTCATTCCAGATCCCGATTCTGAATCAATCCTGTTTTTTACTGAATCCTTTGATTTCATATAATTAACAGTTATATGCTTTCCAATATCTCTAATAAAATCAAGAAATGAAAAATCCTTCATCCAGTCATAGTTATTTTTTATAAGAGCATGATTAGTCAATTTTTCATCAAATGATAAAAATTGAGAGAGCTGTTTTTTAATACCTTTTTCATTATTTCTTAGAGTATCCTCGTCTAAAAGATTTCTTTCAGATGACTTTCCTGAAGGATCACCAATCATTCCCGTAGCTCCACCAACAAGTGCAATAGGTTGGTGACCACTTTTTTGTAAATGAGCTAATAATATTATCGGAACTAAGCTACCGATATGCAATGAATCTGATGTTGGATCAAATCCGATATAAGCTGTTCTCTGATTCTCATTTAAAAATTCTTGAATTCCTGGTGTAAAATCATGAATTAAGCCTCGCCATTTTAGTTCTTCAATGAAATCTGCCATTTTAACTTTATTATTCTTATTGAAAGATAATCTAATTTTCTAGAATATTAGAATTTAAGTCCCCGCTTAAACTAGGTTTTGATAATTTATTATTTTTTGGGGTCTCAAGATTAATTTCTTGACTTCTTTTAGCTCTATCTTTCTTATAATTTTCAATACTGTCTATTACTATCTCTCTATTCGTCTCAAGTTTATTTAAAACCTCTTCATATATTTTTAAATATCTTTCTAAATCTTTTGAATAATATTCGTTGCTGACAACAAATTGAAGACTGTCAATACTATATTTTTTAAGAATATATTTTTTAGGTTTTACACCATTATTTTCTAAAATTCTCTTATTAATTCCCTTCGAAACACTGATCAATGACATATCGTAAAGAATATCGATCATTTTTTCTTCAGAAATTAAATTGTCAGGAACTGAAGTTTCATCATTAGTAAATCCACATGAGTGAAAAATTAAAAAAATAAGAATTAGTTTTTTCATCTTTCAAACATGATTTTCATTCCTATCCCTGATTCAATAATTTTTCCATGAGAAAAAACAAGATTACCATTAACAATCGTATGTAATATTCTAGATTTAAAAGTTTTATTCTCAAAAGGAGACCACTTACATTTATATAATAAATTGTCTTTTGATACTTTCCAAGGACTATTTAAATTAAAAATTACCAAATCAGCATAAAAACCCTCACGGATGTATCCTCTTTTTTCAACATCGAATAAAATTGCTGGATTATGACACATTTTTTGAACAATTTTTTCTAATGAAATTTTTTCTTCATGAAATGCATCTAGCATTGAAGTTAATGAGTGTTGAACCAGTGGACCGCCTGACGGACATGAAGTGTATGGGTTTTGTTTTTCCTCAATTGTGTGCGGAGCATGATCAGTAGCAATAACATCAATCAAATCATTATTTAAAGCTTCCCAAAGTTTTTCCCTGTCATTTGAGGTTTTAACAGCTGGATTCCATTTAATTCGTGCACCAAATTTATCATAATCCTCATCACAAAAAGTTAAATGGTGTACACAAACCTCAGAGGTGATTTTTTTATCTTTAAGCTGCGTCTTATTTGAAAATAACTCTAATTCCTTTGCTGTTGAAAGATGAAAAACATGTAATCTTGCACCTGTTTTTTTAGCAAGATTAACAGCCATACTAGAGGAGATAAAACAAGCATCTTCACTTCTTATTTTTGGATGATAATTTATAGGAATATCATCTCCAAATGTTTCCACATGCAATTTGAGATTATTTTTTACTGTTTTCTCATCCTCACAATGAACTGCAATTGGAATATCTACATTTGAAAATATTTTTTCTAAAGAATTAAGATCGTCAACAAGCATATTTCCAGTGGATGATCCTAAAAATAATTTGATAGCTGGAACCTCTTTCAAATTATTTTTTAAAATTTCATCCAAATTTGAATTTGTCCCACCAAACATAAAAGAGTAATTAGCAATAGAGTTTTTACCAGCGATATTGAATTTATTGTTAAGTTCCTCTATTGTTGTAGTATTTGGTTTGGTGTTTGGCATTTCGAAATATGAAGTGATTCCACCAGCAACAGCAGCTCTAGACTCTGAATATATGTTTCCTTTATGAGTTAGTCCTGGTTCTCTAAAATGCACTTGATCATCAATTATTCCTGGTATCACAAAATTTCCTTCTGCATCAATAATCTTTGTATTTGGAAAATTAGGACTAATTGATTTGGAAATTTTAGAAATAAAGGAATCCTCAATTAATATATCTGATTCAAATATTTTTCCTTCGTTGATAATATTTGCATTTTTAATAATCGTTCTCTTCATTTTTTAGCTAAAAAAACTTTTTAATTTCATTGAGATTACCCCAAAAACAGCCTCACCTATTATAGAGCCATTCAACTTTGATTTACCAAATTTTCGATCTGTGAAAATTATAGGTATTTCGGTTAAAACTGATTTCTTCAAAAATAGTTTAAATTTCATTTCAATTTGAAAAGCATATCCGTTAAACTTTATTTCAGATAAGTTTAAATTTTGAAGTGATTTTACAGAATAACAAACGAATCCAGATGTTGGATCCATGATTCTCATCCCTGTTATTAATCTAACATATAATGAAGCAAAATATGAAAGAATAATTCTTTGAAGAGGCCAATTAACAACGTTTATTCCTTTAATGTATCTTGAGCCTATACAAACATCATTTTTTTCATCAACGCAAGAGTTATAAAGCCTAAGAATATCAGAGGGATTATGTGAGAAATCTGCATCCATAGAAATTATATACTCAAAATTTTTATTAATTGCCCAGCTAAACCCTTTTAAGTAGGCTGTGCCAAGACCCATTTTTGAATCTCTAGTTATTAAGTGTAGCTTATTCTGGTAATTTGGGATTACTTCTTTAACTTTACTGGAAGTACCGTCTGGTGAATTATCATCAACTACTAAAACATTAATGTCTTGATGAATAGTGAATATTGATTCAATAATTTTGACAATATTTTCACCTTCATTGTAAGTTGGAATTATTACTAAAACTTCATTCATCAAGCTCTTTTTTGTAAAAGTATTATTTTTTAGTTTAAAAGATAATTTAATTAACAATTATGATAAGAGATATAATATCAAATGACTCCTTAACATTAATTTTATTTGCTTCATTTTTACTTATCATTATTT
>Ga0208127_1001375_pt1 | contig 12098 bp, 5 predicted proteins | sample ETNtaG_6_FD_185751 | JGI IMG/M metagenome (GOLD analysis project Ga0208127, IMG submission 185751) | Marine microbial and viral communities from oxygen minimum zone, Eastern Pacific Ocean - ETNP201306SV45 (SPAdes) (version 2) | ecosystem: Environmental > Aquatic > Marine > Oceanic ...
GATTTAAATAAAATATTAGTTCTTTTCATAGTTAATTATGATTTAACAAGTTTAAATGACCACCATGCACCACCAGCAAACTCAATAGTTACTGAAATTGTGTTGTCGTCAATAAACGATACATTATACGTTGTTGTAGCCGGAGCATCTGCAGGATTTCCAATCTCACCATTATTGGTAGCTTTTGGAAGTCCAACGAAAGCACCAACACCATTAAGTGTTAACTTTCCTGCAACATCATCATACAAGAATGTATGTGATCCAGAAACATGAGGGTCTACCGGTGTAGCACATCCGTCAGCAGCAACACCTTGCCATGCTTCAACCCAAGTTTGATCTTGCATTTTAATTGTGAATGTTCCATCAGAGTTAAATACATACTCATCATCAAAATAACACGCTCTTGTAGTCACATCATCTGCACTATTAGACCACCAATCTCCGTTGTTAGGAGCAGGTCCTACAGCTAATGCTCCTGCTTCAGGTGCCATTTTCCAAGTACCATTTAATTTCTGAGATTTTTTCACAATTTTAGCATTCCACCATGCACCAGGAGCAAATTCAACTCCAAGAAGAGCAGTGTTTGCATCAATGTAAACAATCTTATAAGTAACTGAAGATGGAGCATCTGCAGGATTACTTAATTCACCGTTATTTGTTGCTTTTGGAACACCAACGTGAGCACCAACTCCATTAAGAGTTACCGTCTCATTCACTGGATCGTAGTTATAAGTTGCAGTTGCATTACCACTTCCATCATGTGGAGCTACAGGCGTTGCACAACTATCAGATCCTCCTTGCCATCCTTCTACCCAAGTAGAACCACCCATAAGGTTTGCGAAAGAACCATCTTTACCAAACACATATGAATCATCAAAGAAACAAGATCTTAAAGTTAAATCATCAGCTGAGTTGCCCCACCAATCACCATTATCAAATGCAGGTCCAACCTTAACAGCATATGCTTCTTGAGCTAAGCCCCAAACACCCATTAATTGTACAGGTGAAACAGTTTTTCTTTCTAATTCGAATGTCCACCAAGCTCCTGCAGCAAATTCGATAGCAAATGTTGCAGTATTTCCATCAGCAGATAATTCAACATCATAACTCCTAGTAACAGGAACGTTATCATTAGATGAAAGCTCTCCATTGTTAGTTGCTTTAGGAATTCCAACGAAAGATCCCTGACCGATCAAAGTAACTTTATTTGCACTTTGGTCATGAACAAATGAATAAGTTCCAGTTCCATCATGAGGAGCTACAGGTGCAGCACATCCGTCTGCAGCAGCGCCTTGCCATGCTTCAACCCACGTTTGATCTCCCATTGAAATTTGGAAAGAACCATCAGAATTGAAAATAAAATCATCATCAAAGAAACATGCTCTAGTAGTAATATCATCAGCAGATGTTTGCCACCAGTCACCATTTCCTTTTCCAGGACCTACTTTTAAAGCTCCAGCAACTTTTTTAATTTGCCATTTACCAGCAAGAGGTGTAGGTTGAGATGGGTTTTTGTAGAAATATACATTATCAATAAATACAGTTCCACCAGCCCATGGAGTTCCAACATATTTTAATTGGAATACTCTATCAACAGCTAAACCTTGATTAGTGTAATCAGACATTGGAATTTCAATTTGATTCCATTCATCTGCAGTTAGATCAACAGTTACAGGTTTTTCAGTAACGTTTCCAGCAGCATCTTGATTGATAACTGAAATCTCAATTTTTTCAGCGTCTGCAGTCCAAACATCTAAGTGTAAATACTGCATAGTTGAAACATTGGCATGATCAAATTGATTACCTTGGTAACTCAACTTTGAGTACTGTAACATTTGATCTCCGTTTAATTCAAACATAGCCCAACTACTTCCTTGACCAGCTTGTCCCCAATCTGGGAAATAATCAGCATTTGAAACGTTAGTGTATGCACTACTAAAAATAGATACTACATCATTAACATTTCTGCTAGGCGGTGTAGGAGCTGAAACTACAGGAGCCATGATTGCAGTAACCTCGAATTCTTGAGTGAATTCAGTTACAGCAATTGCAGCACCTTTAGCAACAACTTTAACATTGTATACACCAGCATCAGCATATTGGTAAGTTAGACTTTCTCCGATATTTGCAGTTACAGGATCTACACCTGCTATCCCTGGATGGAATTCAAACATGGTAGCATAATCAGCTGTAGCTGTAACAGTAACTAATTTAGAGACTGTATCAGAATTTGTTATTTCAACTGCAAGATTTTCAGGTGCTTTAAATGATACCGTAAGAGGTACATCACCAGTTGCAGTTAAATTATTTAAACCGGTAGCAGTTACTTTAACTGTGTATGATCCTTCAGCGTATGTATGCTGAACACTTCCTCCAACCTTTAAGCTTGAAGAAGGGTCAGATCCATCACCAAAGTCAACAACAAAACTAATTGCATTATCTGCAGAAGGAGTTATTGTAACCGATCCAGTGTTGTCTTGTGTAACAATAAAGGCTGCACTCACATTTGATGGAGGCACAACACTAGACGCAAAGTCAGTGCTATCACTAAAATCTTCATCACATCCTACAAGGAAGAAAATCAGAAATAGAGAACCTAATAATTTATTAATTGTTTTCATATTCATTCGTATTAGTAACCTGGGTTTTGAGTTAAATTAGACACATCAATCTCAGTTTGTGGTATTGGGAAAAGCTCATGCTTTCCTGCTACAAATCCCGAAATTACAGAAGCAGCTTGTCCAGTTCTCACAAGATCAAAGAATCTTGAACCTTCTCCTGCTAATTCTAACCTTCTCTCATCCCAAATTTCTTGAGTTAGAGTTGTTCCAGTTGAGGAAGAAGCATTTGAACTATTTCCATATGCTCTTGCTCTTACCTGATTTAAATAGTTTTGAGCTTTAGAAACGTTAGGTGAAGAAGCTCTATTATTTGCTTCAGCTGCCATTAGAAGAACATCAGCATATCTGATTGCTCTGTAGTTAGTTTCATAATTAAGCTCTTGCTGAGCTTGGCTCTCACCAGCTCTTGGAATATACTTGTTATTGAAGTAACCAGTGTGCTCGTATCCAGTTGTATACTTAGCTCCTGTTGATGTTGCCCAAGCTTCAATGTCTAGTACTGCAACATCTTTTCTCTTATCACCTGCAGCAAACGCATCAACAAGATCTTGAGTTGGAACATTAAAACTCCAACCTGAAGAGTATAAAGGACCAGAATAACCTCTGATTCCATGGTGAATTACTCCAAAGTTACCTTCAGTTCCTTGAGGAACATAACCCCAATCCCACCAGTTAGACTCTTTAGTATGTTGAATTTCATAAACTGATTCTGGACCATTTTCACCTCCTTTTAAGAAAGTTGATTGAGGATCAGCAGGAAGAGAATATAATCCAATTAATGGCTCTAATATACTCGCTGCTTCGTCAAACTTATCTTGGTACAAATAAACTTTACCAAGAAGAGCATGAGCAGTAAGTGAAGTTGCTCTACCATTCGTGCTTTTTTCTAAAGGCAAGGCAGAAATTGCAGCCTGTAAATCAGACTCAATTAAAGCATAAACCTCAGATTGAGGACTTCTACTCAATGTAGCTGAATCCCCAGCAGTCAATCTAGAAGTAGTAAATAAAGGAACATCACCAAAGAATTTAGTTAATTCAAAGTAAAAGAATGCTCTTAAGAAATGAACTTCTCCATATAACTCATTTTTTCTTGGGAAATCCATTTTATCACTATTCTCTACCATGTAGTTTGCTCTGTTAATTCCTTCGTACATGTATTGCCAGATTCTACTTAATTGATCATTCTCTGCGTCATGAATCATGTCATCAATTTTTTGTAGTCCAATAACATCTGTTGCACTTTCACCACCACACAAAGAGTTTTCAGATGCAATTTCACCGATCATCCAATTGTATAATGTCCACTGAGTTACATCATAAACACCAACTAATGCTGCTTCGTAGTCATTACTTGATTTGAAATAATCATCAGCTACTATATTGTAGGTCTCAGAAGCTTCGTAATCTACGAACTCATCACAACTAACAATTCCAAATGTAATTGTTGAGACTAAAAATAATTTGTAAATAATATTTTTCATTTTTTTACTTATTAAAATTTAACATTAAGACCTACTGAAACAATTCTAGGTGTAGGATAGTTTCCTCTGTCGATTCCACTTCCTAAAACACCACCAGACATTTCAGGATCATATCCTGTGTAATCTGTTATTGTTAAAAGATTTTTACCCTGTAAGTAAAGTCTTACACTGTCAAAGTATGAACTTTCACTCAAATTAAAATTGTAGCCTAACTGCACGTTTTTAATTTTTATAAAACTACCATCTTCAACATATCTATCAGAAGCTCTAGTATTGTTGTTTCCATCAACAAAAGCATATCTAGGCTCTGTATTACTAGTTCCCTCACCAGTCCATCTGTCAAGTACTCTAGCAAATTTATTTGTATAGTTTAAGTTTCTTTCATATGCTCTATACACATCATTTCCGAATGATCCATACGTAAATACACTTAAGTCAAAATTGTAAACATTTAAGTTTAGATTCCAACCGATTGTATAATCAGCAAAAGGATCACCTATTTTAGTTCTATCATCAGCATTGATTACACCATCTCCATTAACATCAACAAATCTGATATCACCAGGCTGTGCATTTGGCTGAGTAGCATGAGCATCAACTTCTCCTTGATTCTGGAAAATTCCGTCAGTTTTGTAACCCCAGAAAATACCTGGTGATTCACCCTGTCTAAATTGAGTAAGGTTTTTGTAAGGTATGCCATAACCAGCACCCCAAATATATTTATCACCATTTGCAATCTCAGTTACCATATTATCAGCTGAAGTAAAGCTTACGCTCGTGCTTAAACTAATATTATCACTAAAATCATTTGAATAACCAACTGTTACATCAATACCTGTAGTTTCTGTACTACCAATATTAGCAGAAGGGTAAACTGGAGTTCCTAAATAAAGTGAAAGTGTTGGATTAAATAAAAGATCTTCTGTAGATTTTTCAAAGTAATCAACAGTAACACTTACGTTAGAATCAAACATTCTTAAATCAAGACCAATGTTCGCTTGTACTTGGTTTTCCCAAGATACATCCAAGTTTGGAATTGCTAATAGAGTAGATCCAGAAACGATGTTGTTTCCAAATGAGTAACTAGGGAAAGTTGAGATCGTTGCAAATTGTGGGCTAATGTTATCATTACCAACAATTCCATAACTTGCTCTTAACTTTAGGAAGTTAACTGCACTTGATTCGAAAAAATCTTCGTTAGATATAACCCATCCAAGAGATCCTGAAGGGAAATAACCAAATTTATTATTTTGTCCAAAGCTTGTTGAACCGTCTCTTCTTAATGTAAAAGAAGCTAAATATTTTTCATTGTAGTCATATTCAGCTCTTGCCATGAAAGAAATTTTTCTTCCTACTGAATTCCAAGAACTAGTAGTTTGAAATTCTTGAGTTCCTGTTGCAGAACTAATATCTGCAAATTTCCATGAATTAAAAGGAACATCAACCGCTGATCCATAAAGACCTTGGCCAGTGTTTTTTGTCATTGAAAATCCTGCAAAAACATCAAAATTATGTTCATTATCTATTGAGAAACTATAATTTCCTAAAACTTCAAAATTGTATCTGAAATACTCAACCGATCCTTCATTAACTCTGTTATGTGTTTGAGTACTTTCGCCTGTTGCAGGATCAACACTTACGATTGGAGATCCATCAGGTAATGCATTTGTTTGGTTGTGACCAGCTCCATAATAAACTAATGGAGAAAAACTTTTGTTTTTGATATCAACATAGTTGTATCCTAATCTACCAGTAACTGAAAAATCTTTTAAAACTTCATATTCTAACTCAACTTTACCAGTAATCTTATTTACATTGTTCTCATTGTAAGAGTTAGAAATTTGAGCTAATGGGTTTTTAACTTCTTGAGTAATTGTATTACTTATTCCAAAACTTCCATCAGCATTATATACTGGAGTTGTTGGACTCATGTTTAGTGCATTGAATAAAACATCACCAAGACCACTACCTTTTTCGTTAGTATAAGTATTGTATGCTCTTGCAGTTAATTTGTCAGTAAGATCAACATCAAGGTTAGAAGTAAAAGTCAATCTATCAAAGAAACTTTTGTCTTGGCCATATAGTATACCTTCTTGCTGAGTGTAACCAGCAGCTAAGTAATATGATGTAGATTCTGAACCACCTCTAGCAGAAAAGTTATTCTGGATAATAGGGGCATCAGTTCTTAAAACTTCTTTTTGCCAGTCAGTACCACTTCCAAGGCCCAATAGATTATTAAAAATTACAGGTCCACCTGAAGCAACACTACCTTCATTAAGAATTGCAGCATATTCGCTTGCATTTAGTACAGCGATTGTTTTTTCAACAGATTGTTGACCGTAAGATGAATCAAATGAAAACTGAGTTTCTTGATTTCTCTTTCCACCTTTAGTTGTTATTAAAATAACTCCATTTCCACCTTCAACACCATAAAGAGCTGTTGTTGATGCATCTTTAAGAACAGAAATACTCTCGATATTGTTTGGATCAAGAGATGCCATATCATCAAGAGTTAAGTTAATACCATCTACAATCACTAGAGGGTCATTTCCAGAATAAGAACTTATACCTCTAATTAAAACTGTAGGCTTTGATCCAGGAGCACCACTAGCAATTACATTAATACCAGCTTGACCTTGAAGAGCGTCCTCAACTCTAACTGGTTTTAGTTTTGCAACGGCTTCACCATCAACAGTTGTAACAGCACCAGAAATATTTGATGCTTTCTGTGAAACATATCCTAATAAAACAACTTCTTCAAGAGCTTCAACATCTTCTTCAAGAGATATTGAAATATTAAAAGATGATGAAACAGTATATTCAAAGGTTTTGTATCCTATGTATGAAAATACTATTACGTCACCAGATGAAACATCACTTAGTGAGAAGTTTCCGTTAAAGTCTGTGTTCGTTCCATTAGTTGTGTTTTTTACTACGACATTAACACCAGGTAATGATTCATTTGAATTGGCATCTGTAACAGAACCAGTCAATGAACCAGTTTGGGCAGTCATTAGCATGCATCCAAAAAAGAATAGGATGCTAAAAATTCGACTTTTCATAAAACTTTTGTTTTTTATTGACATAAACTTAATCCATTTTTCGATTGAAAAAATATATAAAAACTATACAGTTTGAGAATATTGGATTTTTGAGGGGTTTTTTCTGTTAAATTCTCATTTTCAAGGGTAAATAATTATGAAAATGAATAAAAAACATCTTATTTACTGAGGAAAAATTTTATATAATATTAAAATGTTGAGGTTTTGTATAGGTTAATTTTTAAACGATTTTTTTTTTATAAACTTAAAATATAATCTGTAAGTCCCTCATTATGAGTAAGATTCATCTTTTTTCTTAATCTATATCTTTTTATTTCTACACTTCTTAAGGAGATATTTAGTAGAGGTGCTATATCTTTTGATGATAAATTTAACCTGAGGTATGCACAAAGTTTTAAATCATTATTAGTAAGATTAGGATGAGAGTTTTTAATTTTTTGAAGAAATTCTTTGTCCGCGTTATTAAAAGCTTCTTCAAAAAATTTCCAATCATCTTCATTATTTAAATTCCTATCAATAGTCTTTATAACACTACTTACTTTTGAGACATCAGTTATCTTTTTAAGATCAGTTTTAATTTTTCCTAAAAATTGATTTTTCTTTATCATACTCATAGTTGATACTGCAAGCTCCCTACTTTTACTTTCTACGTCTTGTTGTAATTTTTCGTTCTCTAAATTAACTAGCTGTTGTTGTCTTTGAATTTCTCTAATCTCTAGCTTTCTTTTATTAATATTAGCTAATCTTCTTTCTTCTCTCAAATAATAATTAGTTGAGTACTTATTAATTAAGAAGATTATCAAACTTATAAGTACTAGATAATTTATAAACATAAAGTTTGACAAATACCAAGGTCTGTTTATAGTGAATGATATTTGCTTTGTTTCGGGATTAATATTTTCACCTACTTTGGCATTTAACTCAAATTTATAGTTTCCATACTGTAAATTATTAAAACTAACATTATTGCTCTCAGACCAATCAGACCAGACATCATTGTAGCCAATTAATCTGTATTGATATTCGTTCTTTTCAAACAATTGATAATTAGTAGTCCCGAAAAAGAAAGCAATATTATTTGTTTCATAATCGAGAAGGCTATTCCCTGAAATTTCAATTGGTTCTGGATCTGAGTTAATTGAACTGACTTCGACTCTATTAATAAAAAATGGCTCTTCTTTTAACTGATATTTATTCAAATCCATTTTTATATATCCGTTTCTTGTACCTATAACATGAGACTCATCCTCAGAATTTGATACATTATCAAAAATTGTTTGCCTAAGATTATTTGGAAGAGTTACAGAATTCATTTTTAACCGATTGGTAACATCATCATTAAAAGCATAATAAATGTTATCACCAGAGAAAACCCATAGTTTCTCATTGTCAGAAATCATTAGCCCAGTTGGATTAGCTGCAATAGAAAGAATCGAATCTCTTTCGAATTTACTATCACTATCTATATTATATATTCCAAATCTATTTTTATAATAAATCTTATTATTGAATTTAGCAACACTGGGATTACCCTCAATAGAGATATTTTCTAATAATTCTACACTCTTTAAACTATTTAAATATGGTGACAAATCTAATTTATACACACCTTTTAAACCATGGCAAACATAGATTTCATTATTGTCAGAAACCTCAAAAAATCTCGCAGAAATATCATAACCTTCAAGAGAGTTTCTTAGTGTCCAACTATTATTTTTTTTCTCTAGAACATTAATTCCATTGTAGTTTCCTTCAAAAATCAAATTATTGGTATTACTCTTTCTGAAAGTCCAAGAACCATAAGTCCCTGTTATTAAAGAAGCATTACTCTTATTAATTACAAATGTTCCACTATTGTGTCCACAGAACAAATCATTATTAATCTCAACTAAACTCCAGACCTGACCTGAGGTTCCTTTAATTAATTTAAACTCATCATTTCCCTTGCTTTCTTTGTAAAAAAGACCTTGGTTCGTTCCTACATAAACATAATCTCTAAATTTTTTATAAGCGTATACAGTACCTAATTTACCATCAAAATCATTGAAAATTGTGAATGGAGATTTTTCATTAATAACAGAAAGTCCGTTATCAAGAGCAAGCCATATATTACTATTCTTATCTTCAAAAATGGATAAAATAGTATTGTTGATTAAACCGTTACTTTTATCAAGATTTTGAATTAATCTACCATTAGAATCAAGTTTTAAATAACCCTTTCCAATAGTACCAAGCAGGATTAAATTGTCTGATGATAAAGAAGAAGAATAAATTTTAACATCATCTAAACCATCTAAATCAGTATTCCACTTAAAAACATTTGAATTTTCATCTATTTTATAGAAACCTTTATCCTCTGTAAGTACGATAAAATCAGATCCAATCTTGAAAAAATCTACAACGATATTATCTCTAAAAAATTTATTAGTTGAAAAAGGGACAACCTTTCCTGCGATAACAGTGAAAATACCTTGTTTAGGCATGTGAAAATAAATAGACTTATTTATTTCAAAAGAATTAGAAATATCTCCACCAGGTGAAATTATTCTATATTCATTAGAATCTCTATCTAAGAAAATTAAACGAGATAAGGATTGAAAAACAATCCAGTTTGAAATTTCATGAATGTCCCAAAACTCTTCGTCCTCAATTACATCTAGTCTTAACAGTTCAGGTAATGAGGTGTACATATATTGTCCAGTCGATGATCTTAGCCAGTAACCAAAATCTTCGAATGTTCCAGAATATATTTTATTACCTAAAGATTTCACCGATCTAACAATTGTATTTTTTGAAGATGGATAAAAATTCCAATCCCTGTTGTAATGAAGAATACCAGAACTATTAGCTACAACAATACTATTATCCTCAGCTTGAGTGATCATCCAATTTTGAATATCAGCGTTATAATCTGAAGCAGTAAATGATTGTATAGGTGAAATCTCTTGACTAAAAATATTAGAAATAAAGAAAATTAATAAAATAAAATAATATCTAAACATCTGATTTATAGCCTTTTATAAATTATTTACTAAAGCAAATTTAATTGAATTTAAATTACTGATATATATAGGGTTGTAAAGGTTCAAAACAATAATTGTTGTAATTATATTTAAACTTAAATATTAAAATTTTATTAAAAAAAAAATTTAACAATAAATGTGGCATACGTTTTGAAAACTCTTTAAAAATTTTGTTATGAAAAATTCAAAAAATAAACGAAGAGATTTTTTAATGAACGTTTGTCCAACTGTTGCAATGGCTTTTTTAGGTATTACAGTTTTAGAATCATGTTCATCAGGTGATGATGATGTAGCTATTGGAGGAGGTTCTGGAAACGGAGGAGGTTCTGGAAACGGAGGTGGAAATACTGGATCATCAAATGGTTACACTAAAAGTGGTAATGAAATCTCAATTAACCTAAATCATTCGAATTTTTCGTCACTACAATCGAGTGGATGGATGAATTTTACAGCGCAAAATATGCTTTTATTAAAAATAGATTCAAGTAACTACAGAGCTTTCGATAATGCATGTCCTCACCAAGGAAATAGAGGATGGTCCTATTCTAATGGTAGATTTATCTGTAGTAGACACTCTAATTCCTACAAATCAGATTGCTCAACTCCTGCTGCAAGTGGAAATTCTGGTGCAACAAGTGGCGCATTAAAATGTTACACCACCTCTGTTAGCGGTTCAACTCTTAAAGTTACAGTATAGGTTAATTGAAAGAACCTATTAATATTTTTTGGTTCAAAAGAGACCTACGTCTTCTAGATAATAAACCACTTAATAATGCTGTAGGTCAAAAAGAAAAATTACTACTCATTTATTGCTTCGAACCAAGTTTAAAGAAAAATAAACACTACTCAACCAGACATTGGAATTTTGTAAAAGAATCTATTAATGATTTAAACATTTATTTACAAACCATTGATACTCAAATTCATACATATAGCAAAGAAATTATTGATGTTTTAAAAGAGATTCAAGAAAAATTCTTAGTAAAGAAAATTTTTTCACACAATGAAACAGGGCTTAATGTAACATTTGAAAGAGACATCTTATTGAAAAAATATTGTCAAGACAATTCTATAAAATGGGAAGAAGAGATAAATAATGGTGTAATTAGAGGATTAAAAAACAGAAAGAACTGGATAAAAAAATGGCAAGATCATATGAAAAATCCTGTTGTATTATTTAAAGGTGAAAAAAATGATTTTATTAACATTAAAAAAAAACAAAATCTTAAGGTTAAAAATTCTAATATTTTGCAAAAAGGAGGATCTAGCTCAGGAATCAAATACCTAGATAGCTTTCTAGATACTCGACACACAAAATATCAAAATAACATAAGTAAGCCTGAAGCTTCAAGAACTAGCTGTTCTAGATTATCTCCCTACATGTCATGGGGAAATATCTCAACGAGATATGCTTGGCAAAGAGCAAAAGAGCAAATGCAAAATGGAAAATCTAAATTTCAACTTAATGGTTTTACATCAAGATTGAGATGGCAAGCACACTTTATCCAAAAATTTGAAATGGAATGTCAAATGGAGTTTAGAAGCGTGAATAAAGGTTATCAAAATTTAGTAAAGCCTATAAATAAAAAGTTTATTTCTGCGTGGGAGAAAGGTAAAACTGGATACCCATTGGTAGACGCAGCGATGAGGTGCGTTATTGAAACAGGATACTTGAATTTCAGAATGAGAGCCTTGTTAGTATCATTTTTAACACATCACTTATGGCAGCCATGGCAAAGTGGAGTTATTCATTTAGCAAGAAATTTTTTAGATTTTGAACCAGGGATTCATTATTCACAATTTCAAATGCAAGCTGGTGAAACAGGCATAAATATGATTAGAATATATAATCCAACTAAAAATGCAAAAGAACATGATAAAGAAGGAGTATTTATAAAAAAATGGATCCCG
>Ga0208127_1001377_pt1 | contig 12095 bp, 9 predicted proteins | sample ETNtaG_6_FD_185751 | JGI IMG/M metagenome (GOLD analysis project Ga0208127, IMG submission 185751) | Marine microbial and viral communities from oxygen minimum zone, Eastern Pacific Ocean - ETNP201306SV45 (SPAdes) (version 2) | ecosystem: Environmental > Aquatic > Marine > Oceanic ...
GGTGAAAAAGCAAATATGATCACTGGAGCAGCAGCTTATGGCTATATACCACTGGGAGATTCTGCCAAAGACTGGAAAGCGGATTACTTATTCAACCACCCTAAGGAAATCAACGACCTGTTAGTTAAATGATTAAGAATTTAGTTAAAGATGATTTCTCCAAAGATCTGCTTAAAGGTAAAACAATTGTCATTTCGGGAGCAGGATCGGGCATAGGTAGACAGGCTTCCAAAACGTTTGCAGATTATGGAGCGAATTTAATATTGCTCAGTAAAGACCAAGAAAAATTAGAATCGCTATATGATGAAATAAAGCAAGATGAATCAAATAATGTAATTATTCAGCCCTTTAATTTTAAAGATTCCACTGAGAAAGATTATCAAGAAATTGTTAATGCCATTAATGAGGAATATCCTGCGCTTGACGGTCTTCTCAATAATGCGGGAGTACTTGGAGAGAAAAAACCTCTTGAGCAATACAGCTATGAGAGTTGGAAAAATGTATTACAGGTAAATCTTGATGCGAGTTTCTTGCTTACCAAAAACCTTCTTCCACTGTTAAAAAAATCAGAGAGTAGTTCCATTATCTTCACTTCTTCAGGTGTTGGGAGAAAAGGAAGGGCATATTGGGGGGCATATTCAATAAGTAAATTTGCTACTGAAGCAATGATGCAAATCTTATCTGATGAATTACAAAATACTTCTTCTACAAGAGTTAACTGTATTAATCCTGGTGCAGTAAGAACTAAGATGCGTGAAGCAGCTTATCCTGCAGAGGATCCAAATAAAAATCCAACTGCTGAATCTATTATGATGCCTTACTTGTATCTGATGAGTGATATGAGTTTGGATATCAGTGGTCACTCAATTGACGCTCAAGAGAGCTGATCTCGCTTTTTGATAACTCTTTAAAAGAGCCTTGCTTCAAGTTGGCGGGTAGAAATAAGTTTCCATACCTAACTCTTTTGAGACGAGAAATTTCTAGTCCCTGACTTTCCCAGAGTCTTCTTACCTCTCTAGTTCTACCTTCCATAATTACCATTGCAAACCACTGATTAGTATTTCCTTTTCTACCTCCTTGTACATCAGTAAATTTAGCAAAACCATCCTCTAATTTAACTCCCTTGGTTAGATTATTGAGTATTTGATCTGTAACTTGTCCATGCACTCTAGCAATATATTCTCTTTCAATATTTGATGATGGGTGCATCAACTGATTTGCCAGAGAACCATCATTTGTAAAAAGAATTAATCCGGAGGTATTGATATCTAATCTCCCAACAGAGACCCATCTTCCTGATTTCAATTTTGGAAGGGAATCAAAAATAGTTTTTTTATGATCAGGATCATTTCTTGAAGATATCTCCCCTACCTTCTTGTTGTACATCAAAATCCTTTTCTTTGAAGGATCTTTTTTGGAAAGTCTGACAGTGCGGCCTTCTACTTCAAAAATATCATTCTCAGAAACTAATTGACCTATGGTGGCTATTTGACCGTTTACCAGAACTTTTCTTTGCTTAATAAGAGATTCAATGCCTCTCCTAGAGCCAATACCATGATCTGCAAGGATCTTATGGATCCTGATTTTCAAAATCTAATTTAAAGTTTGAGAGTTCTCTGGTGAGTTTTCAGGCTCTTCAATTGGTAACTCAAGTTCGATTGATTGTAAATCTGGAAGGGAGGGCAATTCTGGCAACTCTCTAAGATGCTGCAGGCCAAAATAATCCAAAAATTCTTTAGTAGTAGCGTATAAAGAAGGTCTTCCTGGAACATCTCTTTGCCCTACTATCTTCACCCACCCCCTCTCCATCAGGCCTCTCATCAATTGAGTCCCAACGGTGACACCCCTAATTTCTTCAATTTCTCCTCGGGTTATGGGTTGTTTATATGCAATCAAAGAGAGAGTTTCTAAAGTTGCCTTGGAAAACTTTTGAGGTTTTTCCTCCCAAAGCTTTGCAACGAACTCTGATAATGATTGTTTTACTTGTAAGCGATAACCACTAGCGATTCTCTTCAATTCTATGCCTCTATTTGCACAATCTTCATCTATAGAATTTAGAGCATTTCTGATTTCATCCTTGGAAGGTTTCGGATCGTCAAAGACTTTTACCATATCATCAACACTTATAGGTCTAGAAGCTGATAAAAGTAATGCCTCTAAAATTTCACTAAGTTTTTTTTCCATTAATGTACCTCTTCAATCCCCTTTATATGTATTGGTCCAAACTCTTCGGACTGCACAATCTCTATTAGAGAGTCTTTCAATAACTCCAATATAGCCAGAAATGTTACCACAACACCTATTTTGCCTTCCTTTGAATTAAATAAAGAACTAAATTCAATAAATGATTCAGTTTTCATTCTCTCCAAAATCTGACTCATTCTCTCTCTTGTTGAAAGTTCTTCAAAATTAATTAGATGTGCTTGAGACTGTTCAGCGCGTCTCATAACTTCTGCAAGGGCAATAGTTAACTCTTCAAGCGGAACATCAATGAGAGGTGCTTCAGTCGAAAACTCCGGCAATTTGGCATTCGCTGCAAAAATTTCTCTATCTAGTCGAGGAATTTTATCTATTCTTTCAGCAGCTTCCTTATACCTCTGGTATTCTTGTAATCTTTTAATAAGCTCAGCTCTCGGATCTTCTTCTTCGGCTTGTTCTTCAGGTCTTGGAAGGAGCATTCTTGATTTTAATTCAGCTAAATAGGCAGCCATGACAAGGTAATCACCGGCAAGCTCTACTTGCATAGCATCCATTAACTCAATGTAGGAAGTGTATTGCTCTGTTATCTTGGCTACATTAATGTCTAAGATATCTAGGTTCTGTTTTTTGATTAGATATAAGAGGAAATCTAAAGGTCCTGCAAAACTATCTAGAAGTATTTCTAAAGCATTGGGAGGGACGTAAAGATCTTCAGGAAGGACTGTTTCTTTGCCTTTTACTGTCGCTAAGAACATCTCCTCTTGGCGAGGATGAGTTGGTTTTTCCTCTTTTATTTGAGGATCTGAGCTCTTTGAGTCAACCATTATTCCCAATACTTGTGTATTGGCATTGTATTATAGCTATTTATAAAGAAATGAGGAAATAGAGCTTATTTTAAAAACTTATTCGTTATTGGATAGCGTCTATCTTTTCCAAATCCTCTAGAAGTAATTTTCACGCCTAATGGAGCCTGACGCCTTTTATACTCACTTAGGTCGATTAACCTGACAACTCGGTCAACAATATTTTTTTCTATACCTGTTTTTTCTATATCTATCTTGCTTTTATCTTGCTCGACATATAACTCTATTATTTTATCTAGAATGTCATAGTCAGGCAGACTATCACTATCTTGTTGATCAGGAGCTAATTCTGCGCTCGGGGGTCTGTCAATGATCCTCTCTGGTATGACATGAGAAATAGTATTTCTATATCTGGAAAGATCATAAACTAGAGTTTTTGGAACATCTTTTAAAACTCCAAAACCACCAGCTGTATCACCATAAAGAGTAGAGTATCCTACGGCTGTTTCACTTTTGTTTCCTGTAGTTAAAACCAACTCGCCAGATTTATTGGATAAAGCCATCAACACAACTCCCCTACATCTCGACTGAAGATTTTCTTCAGTAATATCAGGTTCTAATCCTTTGAATTCATCTTCTAAGCTAGTTGCAAAAGATTCATATATATCTCCGATAGGGATGACAGAATGTTTAATTCCTAGATTGCCGGCAAGTTTCTTGGAATCTTCTACACTCATGTCTGAAGTAAATTTGAATGGCATCATGAAGGTTCTGACCCTGTCAGGTCCTATTGCATCAGCCGCAATTGCAGCCGTTAAGGCGGAATCTATACCTCCAGAGGAGCCAATTAAAACTCCAGGAAAGTGATTTTTTTCTATGTAGTCTTTCGCGCCTAAGACCAAAGCCTTGTAAACCTCTTCCAATTCATTATCTTCCGGTATTGCCGCTCTAACTTCACTCAATAATTTACCCTCCTGTTGAGAAGTAAAATGAACCACTTTTTGATCTTCCTTAAATTTTTCTAATTGAATTATCTGATGTCCATCACTATCCATTGCCATTGAAGTACCGTCAAAAACTAGTTCATCCTGGCCTCCAACCTGATTGGCATAGACTATTGGCAGGGAATATTCAGTAGCATGACCGGATATCAAGGCCTTTCTTTCTTTTATCTTCTGCAAATGAAAAGGAGAAGCATTAATATTCAGAACTAAATCTGCTTTCTTTTCATGCAGTTGCTTTATTACTCTTTCATGCCATATATCTTCGCAAACTGATAATCCAACTCTTAGGCCATTCACTTCAAAGACACCAGGACTGTTTCCGGGTTGGAAGTATCTCTTTTCATCAAAAACTTCATAGTTAGGTAATTCTTGTTTTTTGTATTCAGTTATAACTGATTTATTTCTCAACACTCCGGCACAATTAAAAATTGCATCCCCTTCTTTTTTTGGATAGCCAATAACAATGAAACTCTCTGGTTTGATATCACAAAGTCTCCTTATGGCATCATATGATGCTTCTAAAAGATCTTCTCTGAGTATTAAGTCTTCCGGCGGATAACCCGTTATAAACATTTCAGTGAATAGAAATATATCTGGTGAAGACTTTTTGGATATTTTTTCAATTGCATTGATTGCTAATTGCAAATTGCCTTCAATATCTCCCACAATTGGATTTTCTTGAACTATACCTACAGAAATTTTCTTTTTAGTCATATAAGGAGACTTTTTGGATAAAAATTATAATAAATGTTTTGAAAAGTGGATTAACTCTACATATATATTAACACTTTCATGCTTTAATCTGATCACAATATATGTAGAATGCACCTCCGGTTAATTTTTTGACTATGCACAAGACTAGCGATTTAAGAATATCAGGCAGGCAGGAAGTAGTTTCTGCAAGCTCATTATTGGAGAAACAACCAATATCGACAATTTCATCTGAAACTGTCTTTAAAGCTAGGCAGGAGTTTTCTGACATTCTATACAAAAAAGATAATAGATTAGCTGTTGTAGTTGGGCCATGTTCCATACATGACACTAGTGCGGCTATGGAATATGCAAACCTTTTGTTAGAGGAGAAGAATAGCCTTCAAGATGAACTTCTAATTATTATGAGAGTCTATTTTGAAAAACCAAGAACAACTGTGGGATGGAAAGGTCTGATTAATGATCCTGATCTTGATAATTCCTTTAACATCGATAAAGGATTATCAGTTTCGAGACAACTATTGAGGGATATCAATGACCTAGGCATGCCTGCTGGCACTGAGTTCCTTGACGTTATAACGCCTCAGTACATAGCGGATCTTATCTCTTGGGGTGCAATAGGGGCTAGAACAACTGAAAGTCAGGTTCATAGAGAATTAGCCTCTGGTTCTTCCTGTCCAATCGGTTTCAAAAATGCGACAAATGGGGGCATACAAGTGGCTGCAGATGCGATAGGTTCTGCCCTGCATCCTCATAAGTTTTTATCTGTCACTAAAGAAGGAAGAGCTGCTATTTTTTCTTCATCTGGTAATAAGGATTGTCACGTTATATTGAGGGGAGGAAAAGAACCAAATTATACGAAAGAATACATTAATGAAACTTCAGAGCTTCTAAAATCTAATGATCTAGAAGATTCAATAATGATTGATATGAGCCACGGAAATAGCAGCAAACAACATAAGAAACAAATAGATGTTTGTACCGACATAGCTGACCAAATCAAGTCAGGTGAAACAAGGATTACTGGAGTGATGATAGAAAGTAATCTTGAAGAAGGAAATCAAAAAGCCGACGATCTTGATAATCTTATTTACGGAAAAAGCATCACGGATGCATGCATTAACTGGCAAGATACCAAAGACTGCCTCCATAGATTGGCAGAATCCGTAAAAGACAGAAATAAGTAGCTCAAATCCCTTGTACTGATTTAGATCATAAACTAATCTAGAGATACTTAATTTATGACTGATTCAAAGATATCTTTTTCAATCGAAATCGCCAATACCCTAGGCCTTGAAGAAGCAATTTTGCTTGAATATATAAAAAATCAGGAATCTCAAAATAAAGTTTCGTTAGAGAAAGTATGTTCAGATTTAGGGTTTTGGTCTGACAGCAAGTCAGCAGAATTATTAAATAATCTAATTAAAAGAGGTCTTGTTAGTGAAGCAAACAATGAAGGCTTGACATATTTTTCTACTAAAAAACCAAATCAGATTAAGAAACTAAATACAGGCAATAAATGGATGCCAGAAAAAGAAGTTTTCGATCAAATCAATGAATACGGCATACCTCAAGATTTTGCTAACTTGCAAATAGATGACTTTAAAAAACTTAACGAAGAAAGAAATGAAGAGGAAAAAAATTGGGGAGTTAAATTTCTAAGGTTTGTCATCAAGAAATGGCGTCATAAAGAAGTTGAAGATAACAAAAAGAAAAAGACCCAGCCTATGAAAAAAAATTGGGTCCCAGATGATGATGCTAAAGAAATTCTTATTAAATCTGGCATCAATGAGGATTTCATAAAAAATGAAATACCTGAATTTATTCTCTATTGGACTGAACGAAAGGAAGAATCAGATATATGGAATAGCAAATTCATAGCTCATATAAGAAGACAGTGGGGAAGATTCAAGGATGTAAAAGAAAGTGACGACCTGCCCTCAAAGATGACATCAGAGTGGGTACCCAATAATGACTTTTTTGAAATTCTTGAACTAACAGATATTCCAAGAGAATTCGCAGAAAACGCAAAACCAGAATTTATTATGTATTGGAAAGAGACTGGACAAAGCCTTAGTTCCTGGAATAGCAAATTTCTCCAACATGTAAAATACAATTGGGAAAAAACGAATAAAGGTCAAACACCCCAATTATCAGAGCAGATTGATAGAAGAATTGAATCAAGTTGGAAAATCCAAGAAAACACAACAAATACAACTTCACAACCTGATAACCAGATTATTCAGGAAAAATTTAAAAAATTAAAAGAAAAGCACCAAATTTAGTTACATCATAAGTATTTTAGTGTTATAGTTATGTATAACACCTAAATATTTCTATGAAAATAAAACAAACCTATAAAACCGCAGCAATTCTTGCATCCTTTTTAGTTATTTGGATGGTCTCAGGGAGCATGATAGAGGAAGAAAATTTCGAGAAGAATAGTTCTACACTCGATACACTCTCTTCGGTAACAATCGTTAATAGTAGGGCCACAAATAAATCTAAGATTCTTAAATCAAGTGGATTCACTGAGGCTGATAAGTTTGTTCAAGTCAGGGCAGAAGTGAGTGGCAGATTGATAGCTAGGCCAGCTCAACAAGGTGACTACATTGAAGAAGGCGATTTAATTTGCCAACTCTACATAGCAGGTAGAGAAGCTTACCCAAAAATAGTAGCTCCCTTTTCAGGTTATCTTGAAACACTAAGAGTAGAAGAAGGTGATTTCCTTAACACAGGATCGGTCTGTGCCGCTCTTATAGACCCTGATCCAATGTTGGTGGTAGCAGACATTGCCGAAAAGGATATTGCTCAGGTACAACTGGGATCTAAGGCAAGTGCAAAACTCATTTCTGGAAGATATATATCAGGTGAAGTGACTTTCATAGCATCATCGGCAGATAAAAACACAAGAACTTTCAGAGTCGAGATAAGCGTAGATAATAAAGATAGAACTATTAGAGATGGAGTTTCAGCTGAGATTTACATTAAAGGTAAAGAAGAGCCTGCCCACAAAATATCACCGGCCATATTATCTCTCAATGACCAAGGCAAGTTAGGAGTAAGGACTGTTACTTCTGATAACAGGGTGGAATTCAAAGAAATAAATATTCTTGAGGATACTAATAGTGGTATGTGGGTATCTGGTCTTGGTGAAGACGCTAGAATAATAACCCTAGGTCAAGAATATGTATTTCAAGGTCAGACCGTTAATGTTAAAGAAACTTTTTCCCCTGATGCATGAAAACTTTTATATCTGGAGCAATAAAGAAAAGTAGAACGTCTTTAAGTATCTTAGTACTTTTAGCCCTTTCTGGCATTTTCGCACTCAACTATCTACCTAAGGCGACTGAGCCTCAAGTAAGTTTCCCAGGGGCCTATATAGGTGTTGGATTTGAAGGAGTATCACCTGAAGACTCAGAAAGACTTTTAGCTAAGCCACTCGAAGATGCCCTTAGAACAATCTCAGGAGTAGTCGACATTAGATCTACATCCGCAACAGGTTATGCTGCTGTAGTCGTAGAGTTTGATCAAGATGTAGAGATAGATGAAGCTCTGTATGACGTCAGAGTTAAGGTTGATGAGGCAAGAGCAGAATTACCTCAAGACGCAAGAGAGCCAACCATAAGAGAATTCACTTCGACTGATGATCCCATTTTAACAATCAGCGTTGCCAGTTCAGTTTTACCTCAAAGAGTATTGGTAAATTTAACTCAAGAATTACAAGACCTGGTGGAAACACACCCCAATGTTCTTGAAGCTGAACTGAACGGTGTGCCTGAAGATTTAATTGAAGCAATAGTAGATAAAAGCAAGTTAGAGTCTTACGGGATCTCTATGAATCAACTATTTCAAGCTGTGTCGAATAATAATAGAGTCATACCAGCAGGTTATCAAGATACTGGAACAGGAAGATTTGCTGTTAATGTCCCAAGCGTATTCTCAAGTTTAGAAGATATAGAAACACTACCAATTAAAGTATCTGGTAATTCTGTTGTTACACTCAAAGATGTAGCTGATGTAAGCCTCACTTTTAAGGATAGAGGAGGATATTCCAGGATCAATGGTCAGCAATCTCTCTCTATAGATATCAAAAAACGAATTGGTACAAATATCATAGATACAGTTACAGATATCAGAGAAATGGTTGAGGAAAAAGTTAAAAGTTTTCCTGAGGGGATAGATGTAAATTTTGTTCGTGATGACTCAGAGTTTGCACTCCAGATGATCTCTGAATTACAAGGCAATGTACTTACTTCAATAGCTTTGGTGATGATTGTCGTTTTAGCGGCATTGGGTTTTAGGACATCTATGCTGGTCGGTATGGCTATACCCTTTTCATACCTGTTTGCACTTTTGGTGCTCTTCGTCTTAGACAAGGAATTTAACTTTATGGTCATGTTCGGAATGTTAATTTCGATGGGAATGACTATTGATGGTTCTATAGTTGTAACAGAATATGCAGATAGAAAGCTCGCTGAAGGTATGAATAGAATTGAAGCTTATACCGCAGCTGCAACTCGAATGTTCTGGCCTGTACTTTCTTCGACAACTACTACACTAATAGCTTTTACTCCTCTAATGTTCATGCCTGGATTTGGTGCATTTATCAGAGATATGCCCATTACAGTCTTCTGTGTTCTTGTTGGATCTCTACTCTACTCTCTATTCTTCGCTCCAATCTTAGGAGCTATGTTTGGCGGTCTCGCTAAGCAATCTGAAGAAGAGATAAATAACACTAGGTTATTAGAGTCATCTGATCCGCTGAGCTTATCAGGTGCTTCTGGTGTTTATGCCAGAAAAATTAATCGTTACCTAGATACACCGGGTCAAACGATTTCAATAATTCTTGGTGCCATTATCCTCTGTATTGGACTTTGGGCTCATCACGGTAAGGGGATAGTTTACTTTCCACAAGTAGCTCCTCAGTTTGCAGATGTGGATATCTTGGCAAGAGGCAATCTATCGGTAGATGAAATCAGGGATATTGCTGTTGAAGCTGAACAAAAAATAATTGATGTTGAAGAAATTGAAAGATTATCTGTATGGTCAAATTCAGGAGGAAGCAGAGGCTTAGGTCGACGCTCAAGTTCTCCTGATAGAGTCGGAGGAATGTTCATAGATTTTTATGGAGAAGACGAAGCAGTTTCTGACTTAAACGGTTTTGAGATCATGGAAGTTTTACGTGACAGGCTCAAAGACACACCCGGCTATATAGTTCAAGTTGAAGAAGAAAAAGGCGGACCTCCGATAGGTAAACCTCTTCAATTAAATGTCAGTGGCGATAATGAGCAATTACTTGTGGCTGCAATACGTAAAATACGAAGTCATATAGAAGGCATGGGTAGTTTCATAGATATTGAAGATACGACGGTAACTAGAGGGATCGAATGGGAATTACAAATCAATAGAACCAAGGCTGCTCAATACGGTGCTGGGTTGAGTGATGTAGGCGCTTCTGTTCAGATGGTAACTAATGGTATAAAAGTAGGTGAATACAGACCATTGAATCTTGATAGAGAGGTAGATATAAGAGTTAGATTTCCTAAATCTGAAAGAAACATCGATCAGCTAGGAAACCTAAATGTACAAACAATGAAAGGCTTAGTGCCAGTCAGCAGTTTTGTAGAAACAAATATCAAACCTGCTACCAAAAGCATATCTAGAAAAGATGGCAAAAGAGTTCACAGTATTTCAGCTAATACCGTAGAAGGCGCTATACCATCTGTTCAAATCAAAAAAGTAAAAGATTGGCTCGCAACTCAAGATTTAGGTAGAGGAGTCTCTGTTGGGGATGACGGATTTGATAAGTACAACAAAGAAGCAGCAGATTTTCTTGTTTTAGGATTTATAGCAATGCTCTTTGTTATGTTGATAGTGCTAGTCGCCCAATTCAATAGCTTTTATCAAGCCAATATAGTTCTTTCAGCAATTCTATTATCTTTTGGGGGTGTTTTTGTCTCTCTTTTAATACTGGATAGATCTTTTAGCACCCTGCAAACTGGAATAAGTTGCGTAGCTCTGGCAGGTATTGTGGTCAACAACAATATTGTGCTTATAGATACTTTTAATTTACTTAAAAGAAACAATCCTGGCTCCACAACTAAGTCGTTAGCCTTAAGAAGTGCAATTTTGCGTTTAAGACCAGTATTCTTAACATCATTTACAACTATTGCTGGCCTCATGCCTATTGCTATGGGGTATAGCATAGATCTCATTGATAGAACCGTTAAATCAGGTTCTTATATAACTAGTTTTTGGGAACAGATGGCAGCTTCACTCGTAGTTGGGCTCACAGTAGCTACTATATTAACGCTAGTCGTTACTCCTTGTGCCTTAGCCTTTTCAGATAGTGTCAGATCCTTTCCATCTAGGCTTCTTAAGCTTATTCTAAAACCATTCTCTATTTTTAGACTTGCTAGAAAAGCTAACTAAGTAGGCAAGATTCTCCTTAATTTTCTAGAATCTGAGTTATCATATTCTTTTAAAAGGACTTGAACTAAGTCATGCATCAATTAAGGAATATCAATGACTAAAAAACTATTTATTTCAACAATTCTGATTGCTTTCCTGTCAGGAAATTTGCTCAGTGAAAGTATTGAAGAAATTATCGTTTTAGAGAAAAAACTTTCTAGTTTAAACGGCTGGTCTAATAATCAATCTATAACCTCTATCAATGAAAAAGAACTTGAGGATCTGGACGCGCAACATCCTAAACAGATATTTAGAAGATCACCAGGGGTATGGATAAGTAGAGGGTCAGGCCAAGAACATCTTACGGCTATCAGGTCCCCTGTTTTAAGTGGCCCAGGGGCATGTGGTTCATTTTTAATTCTTGAGGATGGTCTTCCCGTTAGACCAACCGGATTTTGTAATGTAAATGGATTGTTTGAAACTTTTTTTGAAATGTCTTCTGGTGTCGAAACAATTACTGGCCCTGCAAGCGCTAGGTACGGTGCAAATGCAATGCATGGCGTCATCAATGTACTGTCTAAACCAATAGATTCAGGCAATAAATTTTCTTCTAACATAGGTCCAAATAATTATAAAAATTACAAGCTAAGAGCCGGAAACCAAGAAGACTGGAGTATAGATGGATTCTTTGCAAATAATGATGGGTTTAGAGACAAGTCTGGATATGATCAACAAAAGATTAAGATTCAATCAAACTTCTCTATATCTTCCTGGAACGCTTCCTTAAAAGCTACATTAACTAACCTGAATCAGGAAACTGCAGGATACGTAAATGGGCTCAATTCTTATAAAGATGAAGATTATAGTAAGCAAAATTTTAATCCAGATGCCTATAGAGATGCTAATTCCCAAAGATTATCTCTAAGACTTACAAAAGAAAATGGTAATAACGTAGATTCAATTA
>Ga0208127_1001381_pt1 | contig 12059 bp, 9 predicted proteins | sample ETNtaG_6_FD_185751 | JGI IMG/M metagenome (GOLD analysis project Ga0208127, IMG submission 185751) | Marine microbial and viral communities from oxygen minimum zone, Eastern Pacific Ocean - ETNP201306SV45 (SPAdes) (version 2) | ecosystem: Environmental > Aquatic > Marine > Oceanic ...
AAACTTTTTATTCTTGGTTGTGTCTACAACGCGCTTAAGTTTCCTATCCTTCCCTTTTGTTTCCCTAACCCTTGGCATCAGAGAATCTCTAAGGGCTTCTACTTTTGCCTCATGCTCCTGCTTGTCAGTAAAGGTAATGTACACTTCGACATCAGAAATAGGAGACAACATTGCAGGATCGAACTCTACGTCCTCATCCTTCTTTCTTTTTACTACGGTCACACCAGTTCTTTTGTCAACAAATACTTTGTCAACTGTTTCTGGATTAGGTATCGTGTCTGGAGTTACAACCTCAATAAAGTCAGCCTGTCTTAGTTGCTTGGTGGTTGCTCGTTGCTCTACTCCAATGATGTCAGTCTTAAGAACCAACTGGCCTGCAACCTTAAGGTAGGCATTACTGAGATCACCCTTGGCAGTGTTCCATTGAGGCACTGTGCCGATGTCTTCCCAAGGATAGAAGACACCTTCATCTAGCCCCTTCTCTTTCGCTACTGAAGGACGCACCTTTACTCTGGTTGTTTCAGGTGTTGGCCTTTCACCAGTTGCGGGGTCTATAGTCTCAAGGTCTACGTATTTCCTTTCTGTTTCAGGACGCTTCTTAGTAACCTTGCGTTCAGCCCTTTGCTTTAGTTTTCTTGTTATTAATGCTTGCGCTTGGCCTACCTTTCTGTTGAAATCTGCCTCAGATACTGTAAATACTTCCCTTATTTCTTTGTCACTTACTCTTTGAATATCTGATATCCAATCTTCAATGGCTTCCATGTCATACTTGACAAGCAGTGAAAGATTTTCAGTAGGCTTGGGATAGGCTACCTGTATTTTTGATTCCCTCTTTGCAAACTTCTTATACTTCTTGTCTACCGCTTCTATTGCAGGTCTGGTAACTTGCGCCCTAGCAAGAGCATCTGCAACATCATCTCTGAAGTCCTCGTCAGTTTCAAGCCTTGAGTAAAAAGCAGTAACGTTTTCAGCCTTTGCTTTTATTTCTCCCGCTTCTGTGAACTCTTGTAACTCAGCCCTGTCTGTTTCAGTCATCAGGTCTTCTTCAAGAGAAACATCTATTTCAGATACTGGCTCTGCAAAAAAGTCAGACTCTAGCCTAGCCCCTTTTAGTCTTGTTACTAGCCTAACGTTCTCTTCTGTAGGAGGTATTGTTGCCGTTCCTTCCTCATTTGTGGAAAGATTTCTTAGTTTGTAAGTAACAGATATTGGAGAATTTACAGTAAACTGTTTTCCTTTTAATCCCTTTGGAACTTTAGGAATTGGCTTTTCCAGTAGTACATATATATCATCGTCTGGGTAGTACCACTTACCAGTCTCTGGATTTCTTTGGTAGAACCTTACCTTGTCATTCTTTCCTACTTCAAGAAGCCCCTTCTCTGACATAACCTGTTCAAGGCTAATCCCCTCTATTTCTTTTAGTTCTTGCTCTCTCTGTCTTGCTGTAGTGACATCAATGGGATCACTGGAGTACTCTATCTGTAGTCTTTCAAGACCTTTGGCCCCAGAATCACGGTCAACTATATTCCCAGTTTCCTTATCCGTAACTTCCCAGAAAGAATCCTTTAGTCCATCCTCTTTCTTTAGGATGTGCTTGTCTGTTTCGTATATATTAGTAAAATCGTAAGTGCCTTTGATTTTATTTTTAAATACTCTTTCGCCTTCCTCTGTAACAGTGTCTGTCTTTCCTGTGATTTCCCAACCAAGGCTCGTTGCTTTAGTTTTCTTTGCCTGACCTGACTCAGCAGTAATTTCAGCAGGGAATCCTACTTTCCGTTGAAGTTTTTCTCTTGCTACTATGCCAGTGGGTTCTTTCTTTTTGCGAGTAGCAGGAGCAGGCAACAGTTTAGGATCGTAAGTAAGTCTGGGCGTTTCATCTACTAACTGTTTTCTGGTAAGTTGTCTACGCTCACCTTCTTGTCTAAATTCTTCTACTGCTTGATATCCCGGCTGTACCTGCGGAGGTCTTCCAAGCCTAGACAAAGTATCCAGTTCTGGAATAGACACACTATCTCTGTTTAATATTGCGGCGATGTTACCCGCTTTATTTTTAGCAATGGCTTTCTTTAGTGTCTTTTCTTGCCTGTCTTTATTCTGAATATCAAACAGAATACTTTCTACTTGAGGAGCAACTAATCCATTTTGGCGAATTGAAAATTCAATAGGACTCAGTTCTTGATTCTTTGAAATTTTTCTTGCTATCTGATAAATACGTTGAGGAACAACCTGCCCTGTATTTACAAAATTCATGTACTCTGCTTGAGAAATTTCGTCTTCAAAAATACTTGTCGCCGCTTCAGGTTGTGGCAACCTTAAATCTAAATCTCCTAGATACGATTCTATTCTTTCTTCTGCAACTCTTGCGCTATTAAACTCCCCAAGTAATCCCTGTGCAGTTCCTGCAATAGGAACAGGCAAATTCCTACTGTTGAAATCAGCCTGATCTTGGGCGTTTAGCGCCTCATTAGATTCGACAATACCCTGTTGGGTGTTATCAATTATGTTTTGTGCGTAGTCTTTTGCTTTTTTTCTGGCTGATCTGCCAGAGTAGGATACTGGTATACCAAGGAGGGTTCCAATGAGAGCGCCCCTAGCACCTGCTTCTAGTTGCTCTTCTCTTTGGGCTTCTGAATATTCAGTGAGAATGTCTTTCTCCTGAACGTAGTTGAGGGCCGCGCCTTCCATCATGGTTTGGACATATTCAAAAGTGCCTTCACTAACACCAGTGCCTATAGCCGTACCAAGACCAACCGCGAGTCTGCTTTTGGGGTCTTTAAGTTTTTTGCCAAGCCAACTTGCAAAATCTGGGCCTTTGCCCATTCTTTTTATAACTGAAAAAGGAACAAGCATATCTAACGAACTCATCAAGGTTCCAGTAGCCGCCGCAACGGCAGGCCTGCTTTCGCCAGTTTCCATGAGTAAGTCAGTGTAGACTTCAGCGGTATTAAGGAAGTCTATTGTCCCTAATGTTCCTACGTAGGTAACTCCTTTTCCTATAGAGCCTGCTCTGCCTGCAAACATCATAGGATTTCTTGTTAGCAAAGTTCCCACAATAGCAGGAGCAAATGTGGTTACAAGGTTAGGTACTTGTTCTGCTACTGCATTAACACCCCAAGCAATAGCGCCTTTCCAATCTTCAATCTCGCCTAGATTTTTAGGGCCTTTAAGTTGCTCGTCAATTTCGTTGACATCCATACCCATAAGGATGCCAGACATGTAAGCATCACTTAACCAAGTTTGACCCGCTTCTTCTAGCCCAAGTTGTTTTAAGAACTCCCCTGTAAATCCTTTGAAGGTTACTTCGGCTGAACCAGATAGAAGTCGTTTACCTTTAGAAAAGGCTAGGCTTGCATCGCTTCTTTCAGGAGGTAAAAGCGTATGTATTGCTTGACCTGCTTGAATACCGGGACTTTGTAAAAGTATTTCTTCTGCGGTTCTAGTATCTGTAGGCGCTTCTGTGCCAATAGGCGCACCTTCTCTGTAGTATTCAACCATAGTTCTCTCTCTTAGTCTTAGGCAAAGGCTTCAGACTATTTTTAACGGTTTCTCATTTTTTGAAGTTCTAAAATCTCTACTACTTCTGCTTGTTCTTTCTCTGATAGTTTTGCAAACTCTTTGCTAACGTACCTTCTTGCTTGCGCTTCTCCGTATTCGGCCTCATACATAGCAAGTTCTTTTAAAAATTCTATTACTTTGTTAGAAACTTTAAGGTCTTGAGCAAATGACAGCATGCCTCCAGTACCAGTGCCAATAGATTTTTGGTCTAAACTTTGAAGTTCTTGCACAGCACTGTTTGGAATTAACTGAGATGTTTCTCCATCTGGCATCACAAATGGTCTTCTAGACTCAGGAAATCCGTAAGGGTATCTTTCATCATCCCTAATCGGAAAACTTCCAGACCTTGCTTGAGCGCCGTAAGTACTGGCAGACCGAAGGTTTCTTTCATCTTCTAAAGGCCTGTTAGGGTCAAAGTAATAATCCATGCTTGTAGGAATTTGATCCGTTTCGGGCATCCCTGAAACCTGACTTGGCCTTCTTTGCTGATTAGCCATTGCTAAAATGCCGAGAGGTATTAATGGAGACATTCCAAGAACCGCAACGTCTTCTGGCTCAAGCCGAACACGGCTGTTTTTTGTTTTCGACCCTAATCCGCTTGGTACTCTTCCTTTGTCACTTCCGCTTCTAAAATCTGCCGCGCCTGCTGAAGGAACAAGAAATTCTCCCAACCTTTCTAAAAGCGTTCCTTCCTCTTCAAACTTTTTAATACCTTCTAATGAAGGTGAAGGAATTTTCATAAGGGGCATTCCTAAAATACCCGGCTCTTCAGAACCTTGAAAAAAGTCTAAGACCTCCTTCTCTGCTCCCAAAAAATCACCCGCGGCTTTTTTATCAGACTCTTTTGCTTTAGGTTGGCTTGCTTTCCATATCACTTCAACGCCTTGCCATACATCTTCTGGCACATCTGCATATGAAGGCTTTCTTTTCATGGCCTCAAGAAGAGAATCATTCCAAGATGTCATCCCTTCTGGAAGAAGAGATATCTCATGTTGAAAAATTTTCATTGCACTTACTTGAGGAAGATTTGCAATTCCATGAAATTTATTGTATGTGTTTTCAATTTCTTTAAGGTTAGACCAAGCACGATCAGCAAAAACTTTAAACTCAGGAGAAGATTTATCATCACTTGCCATTAAAGTGTTGTAAAACTGTTGAGCGGCTTTGTATTGAGTACCAAGTGCTTCAGAAGTTAGTTTCTGTTGGTTTAAAAGTCCTGCTGATCTAATTTTATCTCTTTCTGTTTGAAGAGATAATATGTCTGATAAGCCTTGCTCTAATAAAGCAGAAGCGGCAAGAACATTTTTTGCTTTCATACAGCACCCCCAACCATGTTATTAATCATGCCTTGCTGTGCTTGAGGAGAGTCCATCTGTCCCTGCATAACATTCTGCGACACCTGACCTGCGGCCTGTCCATCAACTCTTGGATCACCGATTGACATGTATGTGTCGATGGCTGAGATAAGTGCATCACCCTGTATCTGTTCAAGTTGCTCTTCGCTCTGAATAGAGACAAGCCCCTCGTTCATTGCCATTTCAATTACAGCGTTGATTACTTCAGCCGCAACAGCAATCAAGATGTCTCTTGACAGTTGAACACCTGCGGATTCAGCCGCTGATACTTGGGAGTGAATTAACTGCCCAACAAGAGAGCCAACTAAATCAGCAGGGTCGCCTCCTTTTCCACGCAAGTTTTCAACAATAGTCTGATAAACGTTTGGATCATCAAGATACTGCTCAATGTTTCTAAGCATGGTTTGTGCTTGCTGTTTTTCCTGCTCTGTTGCAGGCTGAGTATTTCCCTGTCCTATCATACTGCCGCTCCTTGTGGATTACTCAGAAGTCCTTTTCTTGGGCCAAGCACAGTTCCCGGTTTAGGCGCAGGCCTAGTCCTGCTACCTTGAATATCCCTAAGTTGGGCATAACTTACGTCAGGATTGAACCCTGCGTACTCATACTTCTTGTCTTTTTCTTCCTCTGCTAACAAAGCGGCAACCATCTGTATAACTTTGTTAGTACCATACAGAGCAATCATTGGGTCGTTCTTCCACAAATCCTTGTAAAACTGCCATGCCTTGCCTGCTTTGTCTTTGAAGATTGAGATAAAATCATTTCCAGTTAACTGCGCTCCAGTTGTGTCTGCAAGCAATGCATCTTCTCCAGTAAGATCACCACCAAACATTCTACTAACAGTATTAAAATCAGGATTATTTATGTAAGGGTTTGTTGCCACATCTGTTGCCGCTTGACCTGCCGTATCCGCTACTGGCGCACTTGTTGGGGCTGACTGTGCAGTTCCTGACCCAAAGAGTGATTCCCAAAGACTTGGGTTGTTTTCAGGATCAACCTTAAACATTTCTTCTAACCCTTGAACCGCTGTATAAGGACTATCAGATGCTCCCGCAGGAGGAACAAGCGTATCTAGAACAGCAGTTCCTGTTCTTTCAAGAAATCCGGGTTGGGTTGCTCCTAACAATCCTGCATTAGGTGTAGTGCCTCCAGTAACCATAGGGCCGGGGCCACCAAAAGCCTCTAAAGGCCCACCAGTAGGCATTACTTGACCAACAACATCAGGCGGAAAACTTGCAGGGGTAGCAACAGCACTTGTGGCAACCTCACCAGTGATGCCTTGGCTTGCCTGAGATGCGGCCTGAGAAAGCGTACTACCGCCTCGTATGCCGCTCATTAGACTCTTACCCCATCCGGTTATCTGCGGCCATCCACCACCAGTAAATCCTGTGGCAAATCCGTACCCAACATAAGCGGCGGCGGCAACTAGCAGTACAGGGGCAATTTTCTTTAGGGCCTTGCCTGCCTTTTTAAATACTCTGCCTATTGATTTGACTACGCTTCCCATTTATTTCTCCTTTGGTAAGACAAAGTTGTTACCTGTCCTTACCGCTCCCATTCTTTCATATAATCTACATGTTCGTTCTATATCACCAATGCCAGAACTAACCCCCATGCTTATCTCAGCAACGCCGGGATTTACTCTGGCCCATTGGATGTATCTTCTTAATAAAGAAGCCCCCCAACCTTTTCCTTGATCAGTAACGTAAAAGAAAAGATCAGCGGCTTGTTTCTTTCTGGAGTACCACAGTTGGTGAGTCACGCCTATGAACACACCTTCTACTGTACCGAGGTCTACAACATTAACTAAATGCTCTTTTGATAAGATGCATATCTGAAGATTCTTTTCTAAAGTCTTCTCGTCTAATGGAACTGAATTTGAAATTGATAATTTATGCGCTTCTTTTACAACTTTTGCAATTTGTTTAATGTCGCTATTAGTAGCGATTCTTATCATTTATTATCCTAAGATGGTAGGTTTGGATTTTGGTATGCCTCTCCCCATGTTGCGGCAAAATTAACAGGACTAGTTGCATTACCGCTTAATAGATCATAGTAATACTGTGAGGCTTGAGGGTTTCCAATAATGCTTACAAGATCACCTGCTGACTCCACTCTAAGGCCTTCCATTCCTAAAGCATGTTCCATACCTGCAATCTCTAAACCAGCGGATGCCTGAAGGTCTGCAACATACCTTCTGGTCAGGTCATTCATCCTTGCTTCATCTAGCCTGTAACCACCTGCAATATGTGCAAGAGTTTCTTTAATAGCGCCGTCCAGTCTTTGGCTCATCTGTTGATAGAAGGCTTCATTCTGTTGCTGACGAAACTGATTAGAGAATCCTTGGTTAGCAAGTCTTTGCTGATTAAAAACCTGTGCATCCATCTGAGCAATAGGAATAACAACGTTCATAACAGCATTCATTACTTCTTCTTGCGCCATGCTAGAGTTGGTAATTCCTCTAGCGGCAAGCCTTCTCATTGCCTGACCTGCCGCCTGCTGAAACAGAGGGCTGTTGGTGTCAAGCATTGATGCAACTCTGTTCTGTACAACCTCAGACTGTGGCCCCTCAATAACAACTTCAGAAAGCAGTGGCTCTACATTTTCAATGCCTACAGGAGTAGGATCAAACGTTGATAGTTCTACAGAGGGAGTAGGCGCAGACACAGTAGGAGCCGGAGCCGGAGCAGGAGCAGGAGCAGATGGGCCAGATGAAGGCCTTTCTATACTGGCAGGCTCTTCCCTTTTTGGAGGCTCAAGTGATCTGCCTTCTCCTCTACCATACTTGGCATAGTGAGAAGCGCCATATTCAGAAAGACTAACTCCTTTGCCTGCCCAATTTTTTTGATAGTCTGCCTGAAGGTCAGGATAGCGTTGAGCATAAGATGCAAACACAGGATTAGTAACGCCTTGAGAGCCATGCTTTGTAGTAAACTCAGCCTCTTTAGGAGTCTCGTCTGCTTTTCTTCTTTCTATAAATTGTTTTTCTGGTGGTGGCATAACTATCCTCTACCGTTTTAATCCGCGCTCTGAAAACTGGACAATAGCACCCTGCAAGGTAACTGGTTTGTCGTAGATTGCATCATTCTTAATGATGATACCCATTGTCTCACCAACTCCATGTATTCTTGCTCTGGCTTTGTCAACCACTGCAACACCTAGCGTATCGCTTGTTACATCATCTACTGTCCACTCATCATTTGTTACTGTAATTGTGTAATCGCTAGTAGTAGGAACAGTACCGTCACCATAGTTATACTCTGGCTGTACTACCAACGTTGTGTTTGTATCTGCGTTTAGTTCTAAAAGTATTTCCCTAAACCTTTTCTTCCTGCTTGGCGTACCATAGTGGTGGTAAGCAAGACGCACAAAGGACGGCACAGTTTGACCATCAAAGGAAGTACCTGAGTCAACCTTACGGACATACCCATCATCAAAGCCGCCGTAAAGAACCTCATCGCCATTAGAGTCTTCACCTGATGTAGCACAAACTATCTGATGATCCATAGTAAAAGGCATGATTCCTTCATTTTTCCCATTGATAAAGGTCATGCTTATGCCTGTCTTGTCGTTAAAGTAAAGACGATACTGGTTCTTTTCTCTAACTCTAAGAGAAGCAGAAACTTTGTTTTTGTACTTCTGAACAAGAGGATCAACCTTTGATGACACAACAGCCTGCTTAAAGTCGCCATAGTTAAGCGTTGAAGCAAGAGACACAATGCCACGGTCATCAAGAAATATTGTAGTCTGCATCTTCTGCACAGTCTTAGATACAGCGCCAGTTCCTGTGTAGAACTGCGTCAGGTTCCAGTCATCTCTGGAAGTTCCGTAAAGAATGTAGGAGTTGTTTCTGCCAAAGATAGCAAGAGCATCCTTTGTTTCTACTTCCATTCCTGTAACTTCATCACCCACTACAATCTCTGACGCACCAAGAGTGGTACTCCATAAAGTAGGCAGTGCAGTAGAAGAGTTCTGTATAGAGCCTTTTGGATAAGAATAAAACAGGTGCGACTTAAATGCTTTTACATTTTCTGGCGTATCAGTAGCAGTGCCATTGTTTATCTTAATAAACGTTGTTCCATCCCACTCAAAGCCCTGATCAACACCGCTAACACCGTACATCTTTTCAGTGCCAAGGCTACCTATAAAGTTAAAGTTAACAAAGTTATATGAGCCTCCGGGCTGTAACGTTTGTTCGTACAGAGTTCCTTGAGCAACAGCAACAGTAACAGTAGCGGGTTCTGAAGCGCCGTTAACAAGCGCCCTCTTTACTCCGCTGACACGTATCTCTTCATTGTTAGTCCATGATCCGCTATTAGAAAGAACCGAGATAAACCCTGCGGCATCATTTGTAGAGTAAGCGCCAGTGGTAATTGTTACCTTCTTAACTGTTGCAGTTGTTCCAGAACTAGAGCCAGTGATAACATCATCTTCCAGTATTTCAACTTCTCCTGCATCAAAAGCAAGCGTGGACATCTGTAAGTTTTCATCGTCTGCAAACACACCTGATACATCTGTCAATACTACAGTGCCTTCTGCACCAGTTGACCAGTTGCCGTGGTACGTTAGTCCTGCAACAGTTCCAGTTGCTCCGCTAGTAGCACCAGATATTGAAGCGCCTACAACAAACTCACCGTTAGTGGTAGTGCCGTCAAAGTTTAGTGCCTGACCAAGATCAACTTCTTGCCAACCAGTGGTTGAAGATTTGTACATCCCGGCAGTTGCGCCACCTGACTTGTTTCTAAAAGCGTATATGTTTCCGTTATAAACCCAAACTCCCAAAACAGAGCCTTCACCCGGAACAATACTAATAATGTTTCTCTGGTTTTCTATACGTGCTTGTAACTCAGAAACCAAAGAAGCGTCTGCACTAGCATCTCTTTTTACAGGAGGCCCATTAGAAAGAGAAGTAGCATACAGTCCCATTAGCCAATCCTAAGAGCAGACAATTGACCGTAGTTTAAATATATGTTTTGACTACTGCCGTTGTTATGCTTGATTCTTGCATACACATCAGTATATGTAGTGTGTCCAGTGCAGTCTATAATACCGCTCATGTTAAAGTTAGCAACATCATTAGCATTAGTAATGTATTGAATTCCTTTTAATGCAGGAGAATCCGTTGTGCTTCCTCCGGTATTGTCAGTAGAAACCATTGCAGTCCAAATAATATTGGCTGTTGCGGCCTGCTTTATGCACAAGTTACATGAAACAAAATAAAATCCTTTGTCATATATTCTTATTTGATCGTTTGCAAAATCAGCATCAGCGCCAACAGTTGTAGAAGAAACGGTTCCGGTATCTTGCGCTACGTCTGATCCAGACGATCCTAATGAAAAGTCAACGGTTACTGTAGTCCCATTTGCAATTGCCTGAACAGCGGGAGTACCATCGCCTGCGGCATTGTTTATACAAGCATATCCTCCCATGTCTGACTCTACATATTGGCGTAACATCTCTGCCGTAATTGCGCCTGTAGTATTGTCTGCAAAACTTGTGCCAGTAAGGACTGCCCTAGTTTTTCTTAAGGCTGTAGGTGTTCCCATTATTTGTACTCCACGTTAAATGCGCTTCCAAATGCGCTATCTTTGTTTAAAAAATATATCGGTTCGCCTTCTTGAAATGTTCCGCTAGTAGCCGTAAAGTATATGTAGCCTTCTGCGGCATTAGTAGGAAAAAAACCTGCTTGGCTGTCTCCAGTTATGTCTTCTACAGATACAATTAGGATAGTCCCAATAGCACCGCTAGTTCCTCCTTTAACAATGTCTCCAGAGGAAGGTATATTTAAATCGAAAGATGCGCTGTATGAAGATGAAAACACATTATTTTTAGATGACCCATTAACAAAAGGTATCCTAAAGTAGTCAACGTCAGAAGGAAGTGTTTGTCCATCTGCTCTTTCGTAACCGTCAACACGACTGTAGCGTCCACGGATATCTACCTCAAAGTTTTTAGCCGCAATACATTCTCCTGCTTCAACAGAAAGAACTGGATCAACTATGTTGAGTCCACCGCTAAAAGGAAAGTAGTAACTCTGGGTAGTCATTCAGCAACTACTCTGTAGTTTGACAAATCTTGTACCTGAGAAAACCTTCTGTTTCTTTGCCCCGGTAGTTGGTCAGACTCAAGTTTGTCAAGCAAGTCTGTAAACTCAGCAACAGAAGCAGAAAGAATTTCAGGCGCATCGTTTTGTTCAGCGTAGTAAATCTTAGCCCTGCAAACAATAATCCTATGGAATCTGCTAGGCACAGCAGAAACATCTGAGTCAGAAGATAACTCTGTAGGGGTTTTCCAGTACTCAGCCTTGACTACAGTTGCTGTGTCTGGCGTAGGATAAAGGTCAATTACATTGTCTGGCTTAACGCTAAATACTTCAGGAGTTCCTGAATCCACTGTTCCATACTTGTACTGATCCTTATATTCATTCCAATCCATGTACTCCAGTGGTTGATAATTATCAGACGTAGGATCAAAAACAACGCAGTCAATGTTCCATTGAGCCAAGTCTGTAGGAGAAGTAATCGTAGAAGTTCCGGCAGAAGTAGTTATACTTGCCTCTGACCAAAGGTAGTTCCAGTTAAACCATCTGCGCTGTATATCCAAGTCAGCATCTTTTATCTGGCGCACAATGTCTTTCTCTTCTTCAGCAGTAGGCGTAACACTGCTAGGCCCAGCACCGGGGATGCCTACCTCCCTAGCCATGTCTTGACAAAGTTGCAGATATGTACTCATAAGTTTCTCATAATGTCAGATACTACGATTCTTGGGTCTATATTAGAAGCGCACAAAGCACCACCTGTTTCTTCATCCCTGTTGCATGTGCTAAATCCAAAATGCATTTTATGGCAAGGATAGCAAGGGCAGTTGTCTGGAGTAAAAGATGTGGTATTGTTCCAATGTTTGGTCAGATTCTCTTCTGACGAATGAGAAAGAAACACAGCCTTATGCATACTCTTCATGCTTGCCGCATTTAATACACCTGTTTCTGGCCCAACAACTACTGAGCAGTGATCCAAGAAAGCCATAGTATTACTAATAGTCCATTCACCTGACTTAGTAATTACTCTGGGTTCTTTTTCCCAACCAACTTCCAGTATTTTGCAAGCCTCATCGCCAACAGTAACAAAGGAAACATCTTTTCTTTCTTTTAAA
>Ga0208127_1001382_pt1 | contig 12053 bp, 11 predicted proteins | sample ETNtaG_6_FD_185751 | JGI IMG/M metagenome (GOLD analysis project Ga0208127, IMG submission 185751) | Marine microbial and viral communities from oxygen minimum zone, Eastern Pacific Ocean - ETNP201306SV45 (SPAdes) (version 2) | ecosystem: Environmental > Aquatic > Marine > Oceanic ...
CATCGCATCCAACTTTCTGAAATCCCTCCATTATTGCATTCGCACGGAAAATCTCAGAATTTTTATTTGTCGCATCAATGTTCTTTGTACTAAAAAACAGATCGCCTGCATCCAAGATCAATGGATCGATCCCGGCATCTCTCATTTCTTTGATTTTAACATATTTTCTAGACAGACCGCCCAGGGGATTCTTCTTTCAGCCACAAGGGTCTAACTGGCCATGAACTGATCCTGACATTACCATAGTAACAGTACCATGGGCTGAGGTTTTTGTACAAGACCACATGGTCATGAACATCATTATAAATAAAAAGTAACTCTTAATTGATAATTTCATTTGTTTTTATCCACCACTAAGTTTCACATCGTAACCTTTTTTTGAAAGGATTTCTTTGACTATGTCGCGCTTATTGCCTTGTATAAGTATCCTGTTTTCTTTGAATGAACCTCCAACTCCGCATCTTTTTTTTAGCTCTTTGGTCAAATTGACCATTTTTTCATCTTCATGAACCAAACCTTTAATAACGGTAACTATTTTCCCACCGCCTCTCCTATCAAGGTGAAGGCGTACTTTCTGTTGAGATGGTTTTGGATGATGGATATCGGTTAATTCATCATCTCTGTAAGAACCATTATCAGTTGAGTATACTATTCTAGAGTTGGACATTTATTTAAATTCAAACAAATAAATTCTAAAAATGTTTCATTTTAACAATAATAAAAATACTAATTTTTTATGTTAATTACACTCCAACAATAACAAATCGATGCCAATAAAACTTTTCAGATTAGTCTCTAACATTTGTATTTACCCTATTTTCTTTAGTCTAAATATCTTTTCCCAATCAAATGAAAAACTAACTGGAGATATAAAAGAATCTGGCATCTACCATAAGGATATAGTACTTAATTGGAAACCAGAGAATAAGGAGCATGACCTTCATACTCTAGGGATTAGGGAAGCACGATTTTCATTTTCAGATATGAAGTTTACATACACGAATAATGAGACATTAACCAACGTAGGAATGACATTTTCTGGACCTAATCTGACGATAAAAGATTTTGTTATTCATTCAAATATTAGATCAAAAAATTGGATAACTACCGAAAAAATAAACCGGCTAAATAGAAGAGAACGCACACCAAAGGAAGCTATTTCAATCATTGCAAATGCAATTGATTTATATTTAATGGATCATGATACCCTGCCACCTAATTTAAATGAACTCATCATTAAAAATTATATTTCAATGGAAGCCCCTCCCTTTGATGACAATACATGGATGTACTCCTTACATTTACCCGAAAAAATTGTTTCAAAACCAACATTCTTAAATCTTGTACCCGGTAGAGATCCTTTGCTATTTGACTGGAATTCAAGAACATTTCAAGTAGATCCAGGGAAGGATTCTCTGTATAGTGTACCGCTTGTTGATTGGAAATATGTATTCAAGATTAATGAAATATCTCAATTATATTCCTCAAATCTTGAACTAATTCTTAAGCCAGATACTTTAGATTTTGAGATTATGGTAGAGAAGGCATTATTTAAAATATCAGGGTGTTCATTTACTGCGGTCCCCAATGATATTATTGATGAGAGATCAAAAATTGTCCTTCCTGATTTAGTTCTTGAAGGTAAGAATATTGCACTTGATATCAAAAAAAATGAAATCCCTATTATTCACAGAGGAAGTGTCAGTTTTAAGATTCGCAATTTTGAAATAAAGATACCCAACGATCTAAAAGAGGAACCTGAGATACAATCTATGCTGGATGTAATGGGCATTTGGAATAATTCTCTTATGGTACGGATGTTAGAGATGGAAGTTAACCTAATTAATCAATTTACTGGAGATGCCAACTTCAAATTCCATACACCTTTTATTAAAGTATCTATCAATGGTGACTTTAGTATCAGGCAAAATGGATCAAAGCCAGAGGTCTATCTACATAACACTGAAGTTAAAATTAATCCAATTGCACTTGGCATGAGAAAATATATCAGAAACTGGGAAAAGGATAACGGAAGAAAACTTTCAAGAAAGGGTGCAACAATAATCTTGAACATTGACGGCCCGCTTGAGAAACCAACAATTAGAGGTTTTTAAATTGGTTATTTTGAATAATTAAGCATCCAGTTGTATATCTCTTTATTTTCATAGGTTTGGGTCCATGAGTCATGTTCAACACCTCCATATACAGTCAGAAATACATGATCATTTACTGGACTTAGTGCTTGAAATATTATAATAGAATCGTTGACCGGATGTACGTCATCACGGTCACCATGAAATAGCCATATTGGAAGTTGATTAAGTCGCTGAATGTTATCCATTTCAGCACCTCCGCAAACCGGTATAATAGCGGAAAATAGCTCTGGTTCCTCTAATGCTATAGCAAGAGTACCTAGCCCCCCCATGCTAAGACCAGTACCATAAATTCTATCTGAATCTACTCGATAGTCGTGCTCTACTTCCTTTATTAGAGATATAAGAGAATTTACATATTCAGTTCTATCCCAGTATCCCTCCTCTGGACATTGTGGTGCAATACATATGAAAGGGAATTTGGCACCTTCAACAACCCGTTTAGGAATTCCGTGAATTTTTACTTTTTCTAAGTCAGTTCCCCTTTCACCTGCCCCATGCAGAAATAGGACCAGAGGATAATCCTGTTTGTTTTGTTGGTAATCATTAGGTAAGTAAAGCAAATAACTTAAATCGACTTCCTCCGGATTTTTCTCTTTATATCTTAAAATTATTTCTTTCATGCCGCCTTCTCCCTGGATGATGGTTACGTTGATGATAATAATAAATATCAATAGTCTGCTCATGACTATTCAGATTTTAGACTAATTACTTTTTTAATAATTATACTATCCGACCAAGGGTTTATTTGACCATTGATAGTTTTATTGTTTCAGTAATACTGCCTGAAGAGAGCCTAAAATAATAGACTCCTGCACTTACTAAAAGGCCGTCTTGATTCTTCCCGTTCCAGATGACAACTTTTTTTCCAGCAGATTGGTTTTCCCTAAACAGGGTGGTAATTTCATTACCTCTAATATCATAAATTATTCCTTCAACTAATACTTCATCTGGCAACTGGTAGGTAATTGTTACTATTGGATTAAATGGATTTGGAAATGCATTATTTATTCTATATTCATCAAAATAAATTTTGTCTTCTATGTTTACATTTTCGCAGTTCGATGTATTTTGATCACCCTGATTTCCATCAATACAATATGGTAAATCTGAACACAAATTATTACCGGAGATATTAAAACTTGATTGATCATCCCAGTCCAGATCAATATTACAGATTTCATCAGGTAGGTATCCAAATAGATTATTATTCTGCAATCTTAATCGTTCAAGATTTTGGAGATTATTAATGTTTATAGGAATCTCTCCAGTCAAATCATTATCATTTAGGTAAAGGTGGATGAGGCCTGATAATTCAAATAGCTCAGGAGGAATAATATCATAAAATAGATTTTGATGAATATAAAAGTTTTTTAACTCTACCATATTCCCAATATCAATGGGTATTCTACCTGAAATTTGATTGTTGAATACATTGAAATATTCAAGATTAATTAAGTTGCCAAGTGAATTAGGCAAAACTCCACTTAAGGAATTAACGTATAGCTTTAATTCTTTAAGATTAACCAGATTTCCAATTTCAGCAGGTATAGATCCTGTTATATCATTTTGAGAAAGATTTAAGTACTCTAAGGCCACCAGATTTCCAATTTCAGCAGGTATGGCTCCCGTTATATCATTTTGAGAAAGATTTAAGGATACTAGATTGGTGAAATTTCCAATATTTTGACTAATGTTTCCAGTTACTCCAGAGTTTGATAAATCTAACTCTAATACATCATGTGCATAATAGAGTGAGTCGAATAGTTCAAAAACACCTTGGCATTCAACAATTTCCTGATTTCCAATGAATGCCTCCAAACAATCGGGGTAAGGAGGACAAAAGGAGTTATTGTCAATGTTAAAGTTTAATGGGTTATTAAAACCGATTCCAGATTCACAAATATTATCGGTAATGATACCTGTAAACTGATTATCATTCGCATGGAATTCAGATAGAAACATCAACTGGCCTATCTCAATAGGAAGCTCTCCGCTCAGTTGGTTATGGTCAAGAGATATTTCAACAAGTCCTGTCATATTTCCGATGCTGCTTGGTACGGTTCCACTTAGCTGATTATGTGAAAGATCCATCGACATTAAATTAGTTAGACTTCCTAATTCTTCAGGTATCCCTCCTGTTAATGAATTATGGCTTAAGTTGAATCCTAAAAGCGTTTCCATCGATACAATTTCCTGGGGAATAATACCCTCGAGGTTGTTATTGGAAAGATCTAAAAACATTAAATTTGAAAGTTGTGCAATTGTATTTGGTATACCGCCAGAGAGTCCTTGTCCTGAAAGGTTCAGCTCATAGGTGATGTCAATCCCATAACAATTATCCCACAGTTCAATCTCTCCATCGTTACATTGCGCTAACAACCATTGGATTGGAACAAATAAAAATAATATAAACGGAATTTTTTTCACTATAAATATTACAAAGGTTATATATTTCTATTAAGGTAGATCTTATGATTCATATTGATGTAATTAATCAATGGATAACTCATCTGCTATAGGTAAAACCTTTCCAAATGATTTTTGTTTATGTTCATATTCCTTTATAATAAATCCGTACAATACAACACCAATAATATATAGAATTGCTGTGATTAGAAATATTTCATAATATTTAAAATTAAGAAGCCTAAGCCACTCAAATAATTTTGCACTTATGAACCAGGAGGCGCTCCATAAACTTGAACTCAGTGCACTAATTAATTCCTGATTATTCTTTCCAACATAATTCATCATTAGTTCGTTTGAAGCTGGGTGAGCCATATGCATTAGCGGCTGACGCAGAACGTATGCAGAAACTGCAATGTAGACTGCATATTCATATGAAACATAAATCTCAGTGATAGACATTATCACCAAACAAGCAATAGCCAGACTCTGGACCACAACAATCGTCATCCAATAACCGTATTTCTTCCTAAGAGTTGGAACCAGAAGAGAAAAGATAAAGACTAGCATGGCAGTAATACTACCCATCATACTATAATCGCTAGAATCAAAACCAAAAATTGAATTAAAAAAGAGATTAACAAAAGGTATGGTAAGGCCTGCTCCTACGGATATCAAGACTAATGGTGATATAGCCTTAAAAATAATTTTCCAATCATAAAATTTGCTTAACGAAAAAATATCTTTTTTTGGATCGGGACTATCCTGATCATTTTCATCAATTTTCCATGCAAAATAAACTGAAGAAATACCAATGATTGTAATTAGCCATAGGGTGTTTCGTTCATCTAAGGATATAATTGTTTCATTAACATTAATAAACGATATCCAATCTAATGTACTAATGATAAGACCTGAGAATATTGTTGACAAAGACCAGGTTGAGGCACTTAAGGACAAGGCTTCAGAGCTATTATTTTGGTTTGTATGCCTTATTATAAATGGCAATGAACAGACCCTCATCAGCATCATACCAATGCCCCATGCTAGAAAAGATAATTGGATCATAGGGACAATTGAAAAATGAATGGACTCTATGATCATTACGCTGGTTATTGGAACCATTAAAGCTGCTAATTTAAAGAAAGGTTTAAGTTTTTTCCCTCTAATATATATTCCCAATGGAAGAGCAAATGCCAATGCACCAACAAATCTTAGCGAATTATAAGAAGCTATTTCAGGGTCTGTAAATCCTTGTTTGCGAAGATAAATATTGAGAACAAGGATAAATGCAACATGGATAAGACTAAGATTGAATTCAAGTAAAAATAGCAAGTGAATATTTTTGGGCAGAGAGGTGTAACTGCGAAAAATATTTTTTAACATCAAAAATATTTATTAATTATACTGCAAATAGTATAATTTTTTTCAAAAATCCAATGATGAAAAATGCTGCAATTGGAGAGAAATCAATTCCTCCTGAATTCAAGGGTATATTATTTCTAATTGGTCCAAGAATCGGCTCAGTAACAGAAAGGAGGAAAATAGAAAACTGACTATGAGGGTCATGTGGTATCCAACTAAGGAATACCCTAATCAATATTAGAATTTGTATTATATCAAAAGCTGAACTAATAACAAACGTTAACAAGGTGCTCATAATGTTAGTAAGGCGTCTTACAATTCATGGATTTACAATCATCCTATGTGATAATAGGCAAAAAAACAAAATTCATTAATTAAAATTCCTGAAAAATAAATGAGGCTTTGATTGACCATATTTACCGTTTCAACGAGCAAGTGCACCCATTGGATCCCATGGGTCTAAGTGAATTGCATCTTCATTATTAAAAAGATCAACCAACTCATCTGGAAGGTGATTTTTATGAACTACAACCTCATAGTTGTATTCGTCAAACCATTTGTCAGACATAATATTATATCCCTTTTCTCCTCCTTTTGTTCCCCAACTATTTTCGACTCTCCACTTAACAGGCTTATTATGTAAATCCAGGTCTACACCAGTAAAGAGCATGGCATGTGTCATTTGACTGTCTCCATACTCTAATCTTGCGGCCTTATCCATTCCAAACTCTAAATTGTAAAAGGAATCATAATCAAATAAATCCATATCCATGACACCTAGTTCACGATGAAAATGCTTACTAACATCACATCCGAACCAAACGGGTTCGTCAGCCAACAAGGATTTAACAGCAGCTTCTTTCATTTTTTCACTATCAACATTTAGATAACGAATAGGGTTACCCTCAACTACATTACCCAAGTAGTCTACCGTATAGACTTTATTGTATTCTTTATCGGACATAGGACAATTAATTAAACATACGTATTCATCAAGATTGAGACCCACATGATCTTTGTAGAAAGACTGTGGTGTCATATCGGTAAAACGAATAAATTTCTTTTTCTTGTCCCTTGACTGCCAATTAATTTTTGTTGGAGGTGTTCCTAAGTGAATGGTAAGCATTTTATAGATGTCCTGCAGCATCAATTGCTTTTGTTTTAATAGATCATCATCACCCACCCTGTCACTAATAGCATGACGCAGAACTTTAGCATTTTCTCTTAGCTTCCTGGTAATCATTCTGTTCATATATCTAGAATTACTGGATGAGTAGGATTCAGGCATCTCAGTTTGAGGTACTACACCGTATTTATTTACAAGGTTAACCCACATGTCCCACTGACCTCCATCCTGAATTGGATTGGACAACAGATGCATGACTAACCTGCTGTTCCAATCCTCTTTGGCTGTCTTTATTATTGATTCTAAAAAGTAGTTGGACTTCTCAAGTTTGTCCCAAAACATGAAGTAACTTTGTGAAAATTGGAAATCTTTTATAGAATATTTTCTGCCAAGATATATTCTAAAAAGATTCAACCCAGCAAACCCCCAACAACGGCCGCTTGATTTTTGATTAGTTATAGGCATTTCACCATTGATTACATCTGAGAAAGAATGATCAATTTTTCTGTAATGGTCCCAATCCATGGCAACTTCAATTAGATTGTTGCGAAAAGTTGCATTTCTTATAGATCTAACATGAGAATCTGAGCTCGTTAAATTTTCAAACTCATTAATTGTATTTTTATCAATTGGCTTCATTCTTTCCCTATTTATTGTTTAAATGCTAAAGTAATATTCAAAATATAACCATGGTTTTAGTACAATATCTTCAATTCAAAATCGGATAATCAGAGAAATTCATTTCAGCAAAAGCATCCTACCTTTTTTAAAATCAGTACCAGTTTTAATTGTGTAAAAGTAAAACCCAGTTCCAAGATCTATGCCATTATCATCAGCGGAATCCCACAAAACTGACTTTAATCCTGCCTCCTGAACTCCATCATAAAGAGTTCTTACTTTTCTTCCCATTATGTCATAGATAATAATTTCAACCTTCCCACTCACTAGCAGCTCATACTTAATATTTGTAGCCGGATTAAATGGATTTGGGATATTATCAACGTGGTCTATTAGAGACTGCCTTGGATATCTATCCAATGGAAGGTTTGATTTATCAAATATGATAAATTCCTTTTGCTTTATCGCGTAAGGATGTTTTACGGGTATAACAACAACATTGATTTGAGAGTATGGTGTATATCTTCCACCATGTGAAAAATTATAATCTAATTGAATATCTATTTGCTCTTGTGCATCAATTGTGTCAATACCAGTCATTATCGGAATCCATTTTTGATTGTCTGTTACAGTATATTGATATGGTTGTCTGTAATCACTCTCGTTTTTAATAGAAATAGTAACAGTACCACTAGAGTCAATTACAACTCCGTTCATATCTACCCCATCCAAACTGATGTATGAATACGGACTTGCCATAAGCGAAAATGCGTCAGGATGCAGGGAAGGAATTCGAAATGCTCTGTACCAGCCGTAATGCTGATTTCCTCTCATCTCCCAAACAATTTCCTTATCATAGGTTACTTCAAGTATTGTGGGCCTATCTGGGTTTGCGCCTACTCCTCTCGTAAAAATTAACCTGTTATTGTTTTCAAGAACCTGCATACTACCACAGGCGTGGCCATACAATGCAGGTGGAAGACTGTATTCCCAAACAATATTGCAGGTAGAATCCTCAAGGATCTCAAACTCAATGCCCCTAGAAATACGGTAACCGTGTTCAAACAACTGATTACTGATATTCCCATTATCAAACAACGTATAATTTCCATTTTCCAATTTGACAATATGATGCTGGAAGTTAAACAGCAAATTATTTCCAAGATAAGATGCGCCATTAGCAATATAGGGAGGTGGTAACGTGATATTGAAAAGCAATTCTCCAGAAGGATAGTCAATCTTTGAAATTCTTGATAAATGCCTGCTCGACATATAAATGGCACTCTCACTTTCATCAAACCATAATGCGTTTGAATGAGTCCAATCATATTCCATGTAAATATAACCATCCATCCATGTGTGACCATGATTATCAAAGTCTTCCATCTGAAAGTGATCAAATGGATTCCAATCCCAAATGATATCTCCACTCTCATTTAATTCAATAATTCGTTGTCCATACCACGGAAATTCATTGGTGGTATCATCTGCCGCAAAGCCTAAGCTCTGAAAAATATCCGTCAATCCATTATCAGATGGAATAGGTCCATTTAAATACGTGTTCTTCATTACGAAGTAGGTCTTTCGAGATGTCTCTTTCATGTCGTGAGGATCAACTCTAATATTTGATGCCCAAAGGATATCCATGTCGTAGTTGATTTTACAGGCTGTATTTGCAGGGAATGAATGATCACTGTTACCATAGAGAGTCCCATATTCATCAACATGATTTATTTTAAATTTATAGCTACCATCATTCCATATTTCATTACCTTCCTTATCAATCACAAAAGTATGGCGATTAGGACTGGCTCCTCCAAAGATGGTTACACCTGGCTGTATTAAGGAGTCAGCGTGGTTTGTAATGTACCTGTAACCAAGCTTTGAATTTTTTGTGTGGAATGTTTTTGGACCAATCCAACTACCGTAGTTACCATCTTCATAAACTGCCCTTATCTTCCATTGATAGGAGTTGTCCCAATTAATATTTGATTTTAATATAAAAACATTGGTGGACAAACTGTCATAAGTAAAAAATGAATTGGTATTTATATCATGCAACTCTAATTGGTAACTTGATGCCTCTGGCTGTTGCTCCCACTCAAAAACTACATGTATATAGTGAAGTCTTTGGCCATCACCAGGACGAATTAATTCAGCGTTGGACTGGGTTAGAAAAACAGCTAAAAAGATGTATCTTTTAAAGACTCTCACTACTAGACTAAAACGAAAAAGAATTTAAGATAGTTTTTAGAATATTTTGGCAGCATTGGAGTTAAGTCTGTATTCATAGTAATCTTTATCAGAAAGTACAATATCAGATGTGTCCAAATCAGTGCCTTGCTCCAAGGCTAGGTGTTGTTTCCAGTTTTTAGCTTGTTTTTCTGATAGTTCTAACTTGATAAAATCACCTTCTGCTATAATTTTATTTCCTACAGCAGATAATGGGAAAACAATTTCACCGTCGGTGACTTTAATTCTAATCGTTTCCTGCGATGTATCATCCTGTATTTGGACCCAACAACCTCTCATTGGACACACTTCGATGATTGAACCTGAAACAAGAAGCCTTTTATCAAGGTATGTATCAGAATTAGATAATAATTGACCAACCTCAATAATTTCTGTTTTGGATAAAATGTTACCATATAAACCAATAGGGTTTTTTTTATTGAGTAAATCCTTTTCTGTTTTTTCGGAGGAACACCCAAAAAACATGGTTAAAGATATTGAAAAGATTAACTTTAAAGGCACTTATAAATCTACCAATCTAAAATCGTAGTTTAAAATAATGATTATTATTATTCTCTCCGGCAAAAATGTTAAATAAAGCTGTCATAATTAAGTTAGATATTTTTATCTCAAAGTATATGAGTACCTATGGAATACTGTTATTAAGGTACTCCCTAGCAATGGTATTTATTTGGTTTGGTCTATTGAAGCCATTGGGTATCAGCCCCGCTCAAGAGCTAGTTGAAAATACTGTTTATTGGTTTGATGATAAAGCTGTATTCGTAAAGTTCCTCGGTTGGTGGGAAGTAGTAATTGGATTCACAATGTGCGTTCGACCTTTAATTAGAATATCAATATTTTTATTATTTCTGCAGATGCCTGGTACGTTTCTACCGTTGGTTTTACTACCAGAAGTGTGTTTTACAGATTTTCCATATGGACTTACATTAGAGGGTCAATATATCGTTAAAAACCTGATAATCATTTCTTCAGCTTTGGTAATCGGCGGAACCGTTAGAAAAAATATTTCTGATAGCACTAAACAACATACATACATTTGAAATTAGCTAAGTTAACCTCATTCATATTTATTTCTTTGATAATGTGGCATTGCAACCAATCGGTCACCATTGAAGGCAAGGATGCGGTTAATTTGGTCGATAATAGTGAATATTACTTCCTAGATGTAAGGACTATGAGCGAACATGCTGATGGGGCAATACCAAATACAGACTGCATACCCTTGCAGGAAATAGGACAAAGGCTTAGTGAGCTCAATGATTATAAGAATAAAAAAATCATAGTATATTGTAGAAGTGGGAATCGATCTGGGAAAGCTACAAAAATTTTAAAAGAAAACGGTTTTGATGCAATCAATTTGATTGGTGGGATGAATTCTTGGGAAGGCGATATTGTTTCAAATTAAGTATTTTATAAAGAGATAAATGGACCAAATTAGTTACAAGTATTCAAACTTGATTTTTACCGATCGGAAGTTCGAGGTACCCTTGGATTATGATAATCCTGATAGACAAAAAATCACCATATTTTCCAGAGAAATTTCAAGAAAAGAATACGAAAATAAATCCACACCCTATTTGATTTTTTTCCAAGGAGGGCCCGGGTATGAGTCCCCAAGACCACTTACAAACTCCGGTTGGATAAAGAAAGCAAGTCAGTATTATAAAGTACTATTGCTGGATCAGAGAGGAACTGGCCTTAGTAATCCTATTACTGAACAATCTTTTTCAAAAATCACCGATGAAAAATTAGCACGTTATTTGACATTTTTTAGAGCAGATAATATTGTTAAAGATGCTGAATTTATGAGGAAACAAATTATTGGGAATGAAAAATGGTCTATACTCGGACAAAGTTTTGGAGGTTTTTGTGCAGCAAACTATCTGTCCTACTATCCTGACGGTTTAGAAAAAGTATTTATCACAGGAGGTTTACCACCATTAAATGCACATCCAGATGATATATATCGCTCGACCTACAAAAGAGTAATTCAAAAAAATAAGCAATTCTATAAGACTTTTCCCCGTGCAAAAGAAAACGTTAAAAAGATAGCTAAATTTTTAAAAACTAATGAGGTATTCTTACCAAATGGTGATCTACTTACTTTACAAAGATTTCAACAGCTTGGG
>Ga0208127_1001384_pt1 | contig 12048 bp, 10 predicted proteins | sample ETNtaG_6_FD_185751 | JGI IMG/M metagenome (GOLD analysis project Ga0208127, IMG submission 185751) | Marine microbial and viral communities from oxygen minimum zone, Eastern Pacific Ocean - ETNP201306SV45 (SPAdes) (version 2) | ecosystem: Environmental > Aquatic > Marine > Oceanic ...
GGCCATCTGCGCCGCGTGCTTTTCGGATACCTTGGGCGCAGCCAATAACGAAGCGGACCATCCCAATAAAACGAAGAGCACAAATCGCATCAGGAAATTATGTCGGATTTTATCGTAGGCGCAAGCAATGGGCAAAAAAAAGGTGCCTAAAAAAGGCACCCTGTGAAAAGAACCTTTGCGTAAGCCTACTTGTGCACGTTATGGCAGGCTTTGCAATTGGCTGCCTTATTAAGCCCGGCCTGGTCACCCGCCTTGATGGCGGCCACAATGGCTCCGGTCTTAGCTTTCCAGCTTGCCGCATCGCCCTTCTCAGGCTTGTAAGCAGCAAGCCATTGGGCGTACTTCGCAAGTACTTCCTTATTGGCGGCCAGATCGTTGTGCAGTTTGGCCTTAAATCCTTTTTTCATCACTTCCTCGATCTGCTCGTGGGTGATTTTTTCTGCCGCATCCGCGGTGTGCACCATCGCCAAACCAAAGCAGGCGACCATCAGGCTTAAGATAGTATTTTTCATAAACTTGCGATAAACCGGGGGCATTCGACCGTGCTGCAGTGTTTTGGGCAAGGATTAATTGCTGTTTTTTGAGGCGAAATGAAAAAATTGAAAAACTTGCCATTACACTCATAAACAGTAGATTTCTTTTGTCAGGGGTTTAACGCCCCCGGGCAAATGCGTTAACAAATAGAAAGAACATAGCTATGAAAAAATTAACTACATTGGTATTGGCTTTCGCATTCACTGCATTCATTGCACTGGCTGATCATCATAAGCCAGTTGAGGCAAAGATTGTATGTGGTAAGTGCACTGCCAAGATTGCGGGTGCTGGATGCAGCGCTGCGGTTACCATGAAAGATAAAGATGGCAAGGAAGTATCCTACCTACTATCGGGCAAGCTGGTGAAAGGCAAGGGTTGCGAAGGTATCGGTCACGGCACCATTTGCAAACCCGGCTCCAGCGTAGCTGCCCATGTGACCGGCAAGGTTGTGGACGGCAAATTCAATGCCACCAAGATTGTTGCCAAGAAGAAGTAATTTCTTCTGAGATTAATCACACCAACCCGCTGGACATCTTCCAGCGGGTTTTTTCGTGCCCTCATACCGACACTGCTCTAGTCTTCCCCGCCATGGCCAAGGCATCCCGCGAATACGTATATGGCACCAATCCTGCCTTTGAAATCTTACGCGCCAAGCGGCGCACGGTGTACGGAGCATGGCTAAACCAATCCGCACGCGACAAGCCGCGCATGCAAAAGCTGGTGAAGTTGCTAGAGCAGCACGCCGTCCCTATGGAGTGGGTGGAAAAAGGTCGACTCATTCAGCTCTCTAAGTCTACGGAACATCAGGGTGTGGTTTTAAAAACTTCACTCTACCCATATACGCCTAAGGAGGATTTATTTGAAAACCGAAGACTTCTCCTTCTCGATAATATCGAGGATCCTCACAATGTCGGTGCAGTTTTGCGTAGTGCGGAGGTGTTCGGCTTTCGAGGCGTATGCCTGCCAACGCGGGGTGTGCCCGAAGTATATCCCTCGGTGGTGAAAGTCTCCGCCGGCGCCACGGAGTTCATGCAAATCGCCCGTGACGCGTCGGCCAATCAATACGCCCGCAAGGCGCAGGAGGCCGGTTACCAAATCGCCGCGCTGGACATGAACGGAAATACCACACTCAACACCGTGCAAGCCGCCGCACCGGAAAAGCTACTGCTTGTGATCGGCGGCGAAGACAAATCAGTCGGCCAATTCATCCTCAACATGGCCGACCACATCATCGGTATCCCGCAGTTTGGCCGGGTGAACTCATTAAACGCCAGCGTCGCCGCCGGCATCGCCATGCACGCGCTGGGCGGCGATTAGAGTTTCGGAAATAAAATTTAAGCCAACACCGGCTTAATCAGTTTCCCGTGCACATCAGTGAGGCGGAAGTCCCGGCCTTGGAAGCGGTAAGTCAGCTTTTCGTGATCGATGCCGAGCAGATGCAGAAGCGTGGCGTGGAGGTCGTTGACGTGGGTGCGGTTTTCCTCGGCGTTGTAGCCAAGCGGATCGGTGGTGCCATGGGTCACGCCGCCCTTGATGCCGCCGCCGGCGAGCCAAAGATTAAAACCCTTCATGTGATGATCACGACCCACGGCGCCCTTGTTACGCTGGGCCATCGGCGTGCGGCCGAATTCGCCGCCCCAAACGATCAACGTATCCTCAAACATGCCTTTGCGCTTGAGATCGGTAAGCAGTCCGGCAATGGCGCGGTCCACGGACGGGCCGCAGTGGTTTTGCATGTAATCCACGAGACCATTGTGATGATCCCAACCGCGATGATAGAGCTGGATGAACCGCACGCCGCGCTCGGCCAAGCGGCGCGCCAACAGGCAGTTACTGGCAAAGGACCCGTCGCCAGGTTTACAGCCGTACAGATCAAGTGCCTCGGTCGGTTCGTTCGTGAGATCCATCAGGTCCGGCACGCTCGACTGCATTTTAAAAGCCATCTCATACTGTGCAATGCGCGTGGCGATCTCCGGATCCCGCGTGAGCGGTGTCTGCAGATCGTTGAGTGCCTGCACGGCATCCACCACATCCCGTTGGCGCGCGGCATCCACGCCGCCGGGTCGCCGCACGTACATCACCGGATCTCCAGTGGACCGCAGTTGGATACCCTGAAACTGGCTCGGCAAAAATCCCGCATGCCACATGCGTACGGAGATCGGCTGCGGACTGCGCCCCGCATGCGAACTGAGTACCACGAACCCCGGCAAATCCTCCGCCTCGCTGCCAAGTCCGTACTGGATCCACGAGCCCATACTCGGCCGACCGCTAATGGTGGTACCGGTGTTCATGAGGGTGTTAGCCGGATCATGGTTGATGGCGTCGGTGTGCATCGAACGAATCACCGCGAGATCATCAATGTGCTTGGCAAGATGCGGAAAGAGCGTGGTCATCTCCGTGCCGCTTTGGCCGAATTTTTTAAACGGAAACTGCGGCCGCAGACAGGCGAGCTTCTGGTTCTGCAACTGCGCGATCGATTGCCCCTGAGTGTACGATGTCGGCATCGGCTGGCCGTCCAGCTTCACCAGCTCCGGTTTGTTCGCATCAAACGTCTCCAAATGCGATGGACCGCCGGACATGTACAAATAGATGACCCGCTTCACCTTCGCCGCATGATGCAACGGTCGCACCACGCCCGGCCAACGCTCCGTCTTGCGACCCGCACCCAGAGCGGCGAGCGCCACGCTACCCAGACTCAAGCCCGTACGTCCAAGGAAAGCGCGGCGATTTAAGTCGGTTGTCATGATGAATAATTCACCACAGAGACACAGAGAGCACAGAGTTTTTTTCAATCATCTTCTCTGTGCTTCTTCGGTTAAAAATCAGGCCAAGATCGGCTTGAGCACTTTCCCGTGCACATCGGTCAGCCGGAAGTCGCGTCCCTGAAAGCGGTAGGTAAGCTTTTCGTGGTCGACACCCATGAGGTGCAGAATGGTGGCGTGGAGATCGTTGACGTGCACGACGTTTTCCACGGCGTTATAGCCGAAATCGTCGGTGTTGCCGTAGCTCATGCCGCCCTTGATGCCGCCGCCGGCGAACCAGCAGCTGAAGCCCTTGATGTGGTGATCGCGCCCGCTGCCTTGCGCCATCGGCGTGCGGCCAAATTCGGCACCCCACAGGATGAGAGTGTCTTCCCACAAACCGGAACCCTTAAGATCCTTGATCAGCGCCGCAACGCCTTGATCGACGATCTTAGCGGTATTTTGCATGGCGCCCTTGATGCCGCCGTGATGATCCCAACCGCGGTGATAGAGTTGGATGAACCGCACGCCGCGCTCGGCCAAGCGCCGGGCGAGCAGACAGTTGCTGGCAAACGAGCCATCGCCGGGTTGCGCACCGTACAGGTCGAGAACTCCCTTGGGTTCCTTGGAAATATCGACCAGCTCCGGCACGCTCATTTGCATGCGGAAGGCCATCTCGTACTGCGAAATGCGCGTGGTAATTTCCGGATCCTGCACGGCGGCGTTCTGCAGTTGATTGAGCTGTTGCACAGCATCGACAACATCGCGCTGGCGATCGGCATCCACGCCATCGGGGCGTTTCACATAGAGAACGGGATCGCCCTTCCCCCGCAACTGCACACCCTGAAAACGGCTGGGCAAAAAGCCCGCGTGCCATTGCCGGGCGGCCACGGGCTGGTCCTGTCCGCCGCCGCGTGAGATGAGTACGCAATAGCCGGGCAGGTTTTCGGTTTCCGCGCCGAGCCCGTACAGCATCCACGACCCCATGCTCGGCCGGCCGCTGATGGTGGTGCCGGTGTTCATGAGGGTGTGGGCGGGATCATGATTGATGGCATCGGTGGTCAATGAACGGATAACCGCAATGTCATCGGCCACACTCCCGATGTGCGGGAAGAGATTGCAAATGTGTTGGCCGGATTGGCCAAACTTCTGAAAATCATGTTGCGGGCCGAGGCAGGTCAAATTGTTTCGCTTGCCCTGCAACTGGGCAATCGGCTGGCCCTCGGTGATGCTTTTAGGCATAGGTTTGCCATCCATCTCGCGCAGCTTCGGCTTGTAATCGAGCGTCTCCAAATGACTCGCGCCGCCGGCCATGCACAGGTGGATCACCCGTTTCACTTTCGGCTTGTGATGAGGCTTGGCGAGGACGCCCGGCCACTTGTCAATCTGCGGCCGGTCCGCGGACAGCAACGAGGGATTCAACAGCGAGGCAAGGCCTAGGCTGCCCAAGCCGGCCTTGCCCAGAAAGGCGCGGCGGCTGACGTCGGAGGGAAAAAGATCGAATTGGCTCATGGCTAGTTGCGGGTGATGTTTTCGTGAAGGTTCAGGACCACTCGCGCGATGGAGGTCCAGGCGGCGAGCTCGGATTTATCCAATGCCTCATCGGCCATCTTGGCGCCGTTCTTTAACAGCGCGTCCGCGGCGACCGCATCGGTTTGGTAATGCTTAAGATGTTTGTCGGCCAGGCCAACGAGGATCTTGGCCTCGGCGGCGCTGGGCGCACGGTGCAGCGCCAGTTGGTAGGCGAAGGCGATGCGCGACTCAGGCGTTTTGCCGCCGTCCTTGAGAATACGCTCAGCAAAGATGCGGGCGGCCTCGACATAGGTGGGGTCATTGAGCAGCACCAGCGCCTGTTGCGGGGTGTTGGAGCGCACGCGCTCGACCGTGCATTCCTCGCGGCTCGGCGCGTTGAAGGCGGCGAGGCTGGGATGCAGGAAGGTGCGGCACCAGTAGGTGTACAAGCCGCGCCGGTACAGGCCGTCGCCGGCGTCTGCTTTCCAACTGCGTTTGGGAAAATTAAGGTGCGCCCAGTATCCGGCGGGTTGATACGGCTTGGCACTAGCGCCGCCGATGGTCTTCACGAGCAGCCCGCTAACGGCGAGCGCGTTGTCGCGCACCATCTCGGCCTCGAGCCGCCAGCGTCCCTGCCGGGCGAGCCAGAGGTTGTAGGGATCCTTGTCCGTCACAGCCTTGGGCGACACGGAGCTTTGGCGGTAGGTGCCGCTGCTGACCATGAGTTTCACCATGTGTTTTACGTCCCAGCCGTTTTCCATGAACTCAATGGCCAGCCAATCGAGCAATGCGGGGTGCGAGGGCGGGGTGCCTTGCGCGCCGAAGTCATCTAGCGGCGTGGCCAGCCCGCGCCCGTGGAACATCGCCCACAAGCGGTTGACGAACACGCGCGCGGTCAACGGGTTATCCTTCGCCACAATCCAATCGGCGAGATCCATGCGACTTGCGCGGCCTTCAGGCGCTTGGCCAAACTGTAGGAATCCCGGCACGGCCGGCTGAACCTGATCGCCTGAATCATCCAGCCAGTTACCGCGCGGCAACACGCGTACCATCCGCGGGGTGGCCATCGAAACGGACACGAGCGCGGTGGGATTGGCGTTGATAGCCGCATCTTTCTCGGCGTTTTTGCCGGTGATCTTTTGGCGGATCGCCGCCAGCTCCGGCGCCAGCGTGCGGTAGTGCGCGGTCACGGCGTTCTTCTGTGCGGCCGTGCGTTTACCGGTTTCCACCTTCAACGCGGCCAGCACCGCCGACGGCAGGGTCACCTGGTTGGCCTTGAAATAAAACCCGTAGCCGCCGCTGCCATTGGCGATCTTGAAGAGCAGCTGGTTTTCGCCGGGCTTGAGATTGAGCGTCACCTTGTCCTGATCCGGCGCCACGCCGCGGCTGATTTTTTTGTCGGCCACCAACTGGCCATTGAGCCAGATGCGGAAGCTGTCATCGCTGCCCAGTGACAGCTCGAGCTGCCGGGCGATGTCAGACTGGATGGTGCGGTAAAAATAATGCGCGCTGTTTCCGCCAGTAAGTGTGTGCACCTTGCCGTCCACATAATTCTTCGCGTCCACCCACTTGAGCTTGCCGTGTTCCTTTTTCAGATCCACCGCCTTCTCATTGACGAACGCCTTAGCGTGAGCCTCATCAAAATTCCCCGCAGTAAAGGGTCCGATGCGTTTCCAATCGCTCAAGGCCACCGCGTGGGCCGCGACTGCCTGCTGGGCTTTCTCCCATTTCACCTGACCGGCACTGATATCCACGGCAGCGAGCTGCTGCTCAAGCTTGGCAATCTCCGCATTGATGCCGGCAATCTTCGCCTCGTCTTGAGGCAACGGCACCTTGGTCGCGCTCTGAGCACCTACCGGCGTTTCCTGCAGGTCGGCAAAGAACGCACCGAAGCTGTAAAAATCTTTCGCGGTGAAGGGATCGAACTTGTGATCGTGGCATTCGCTGCAGCCGAGGGTGCTGGCCATCCACACGGTGGAGGTGTTGCGCACACGGTCGGCCAGATATTTGGCGGTGTACTCCTTGGGCTGCGAACCACCTTCGCGCGTGTTCATGTTCAGGCGATTGTAGCCGGACGCAATGAGCTGCATGCCGGTGCGATCCTTGATGAGGTCACCAGCGATTTGCTCGCGCGTGAATTGGTCGTACCGCTTGTTGTTGTTGAAGGCGTCGATGACGTACTCGCGATAGAGCGGCTTGGTTTCGTGATTGTCCGAGTGATAACCGATCGTGTCGGCAAAGCGCACCATATCCAGCCAGTACACGGCCATGCGCTCACCGTATTGCGGACTAGCGAGCAGGCGCTCGACCAGCTTCGCGTAGGCGTCGGGCGATTTGTCATTTACAAACGCCTCCACCTCGGCCCAGGTCGGCGGCAAGCCGGTGAGGTCAAAGGTGAGTCGACGGATCAACGTGCGCCGGTCAGCCGCTTTGTTCGGCGCAAACCCATTAGCCTTCAACCTCGCCAAAATGAAACGATCGATGTCGTTTTGCGTAAAACCCTTTTGCTCCACCGTCGGCGCGGCCATCTTCTTCGGCGCCACATAAGCCCAGTGCTTGGCAAACTCCCCGCCCTGCGCCACCCATTTCTTGAGCAACGCCTTTTCGCGCGCGGTCAGGCTCTTGTTCGACTCGGCCGGCGGCATGAGTTCATCGGCATCGGTCGTGTGCACGCGGTACACCAGTTCGCTCTCCTCCGTGTCCTTCGGCACAATCGCGCGCGCGCCGCTCTTCAATTCCTTGGTGGCGGCCGCAAAAGAATCCAGCCGCAGACCGCCCTTCACCTGTTCTTCATCCGGCCCGTGACAGGCATAACAATTGTCCGAGAGGATCGGCTTGATGTCGCGGTTGTAATCCACCTTACCCGGCAGCGGCTCCGCCGCCCGCGCCACCGTGGTGAGGCTTAACAAAATTGTAACGATGCACTGTCTGATCATTTGAAAACTCCGTGGGGAAATTCTAAGTCCATCCGCCCGAGGGGCAACCCAATTCCGTTGGCCATTCCCGGCCCAACTCAACCGTATTAAATAGGGTTTCAAACCGAACCCAACCCATACCCCGCCCACACTTCCGGCGGCAGGACCGGTGTGGCGCTGGGCTGACTGGCCACATAGGCCGCGTGGCGATTGGCCAAATCCAGCGTGGCCGGCCAGTCGCGCCCCAGCAGGCGCCCCAGAAGCAGCGCAGCCGTGCAGGCATCGCCGGCACCCACGCTATCGGCATTCGGCGCGGCCGGATAACGCGCCGACGCGCCCTCCACCCAGCCTGCAGCCGTGCACGCGGTGGTGCCCGCTTCGCCCCGTGTGAAAATGACGGCCTCCAAATCAAAGCGTTCGCGCAGGGTCGCCACTCGCGCCTGCGGCTCGCCGGCCGGCAACTCGAGCAGATCGGCGACGGTCTCGATTTCCTCGTTGTTCAGCTTCACCAGATTCGCCACCCGACACCCTTCGGCCAGAATATCCGCCGTAAATAAATCCATGCGCAGGTTCACATCAAAAATTTTCAGCGCCGATTTTGCCTCCGCCAAAAACACCTGCGTCGCCGTATGGGCCGTGGGATGCCGCTGGCTCATACTACCGAAGCTCACCGCGTTGCAGGCGCGCGCCAATCCCGCCTCGTGATCCGTATACGCCAGATGATCCCACGCCGTATCCATCACGATCTCGTACCGTGGCGCGCCGTCCACAAAACTCACCAGCACTTGCCCGGTCGGCTTTGCGTCATCCATCTGCACATATTCCAGTGGCAACCCTCGCGCTTGAAATTCCGCCTGCAACCGTCGCCCCAGATCATCCGTCCCAATCCGGCTGAGCAACACCCCACGCCCGCCCAGCGGATCGAGCAATTGATTCGCCTGCACCGCGACATTCAGCGACGTACCGCCGAGCACGGCTTGATCCGGAAACACATCAAACACCGCTTCGCCTAGGCCGACGATGGTGAGAGGGGATGTCATTTTTTATCTCCCGCACAGACGGGGAGGCGCAAATTTAAAAAACTAATGCACCGTAGTGCCGCCGTTGACGTGGATGTTTTGGCCCGTCACAAAACCAGACGCCTCACTCGCGAGGTAAGTGATCGTGCCATCGAGATCCTGCGGCACGCCCCAGCGGCCCATCGGAATACTAGCGAGGTAACCATCCTTCAACTCCTGCGGATCTTTCTCGTGGCGTTCAACGGGAATCCAGCCGGGCGCAACCATGTTCACCGTGATATTCCACTCCGCCAGCTCATGCGCGAGACTACGGTTAAACCCATTCTGCCCGCCCTTGGCGGCAACGTAGGCGGTAAAGGGTTTCACGCCCAAATGAAACACCTCAGAACCGATATTGATGATGCGACCCCACTTCTGCTGCTTCATGTGCGGCAACACCGCGCGCGTGACGAGGAACGGGCTCTTGATGAAAAAATCCAGCATACTCTGGTAAAACGCCCAGTCGTATTCCTCGATCGGTTTCTGCGGCTGATCCGGCGTGGCATTGAGCACCACGATATCAATCGGCCCCAGCTGCTCGGTCGCCTCCGCCACCAGCCGGTTCACGTCCGCCTCATCAGTCACATTCGCGCGGAACATGGCCCCTTCCGCGCCCGTTTCCTGGAACTCCGCAAATGCCTGCGCCGCGCGCTCCTCGTTATGGAAATAATTCATGGCCACCTTCGCCCCCGCGCGTCCCAGCGCCCTGGCCATCACCTTGCCCAACCCAGTGGAGCTTCCCGTCACCAGTGCCACCTTGCCATTTAAAGAAAAGAGATCGTTACTCATTAATAAGCAAAAGAATAACGACCCGAACGCGATCCGTAAACCTTTGGGCAATTTGTAATTTTTCACTGGCTGGACGACCAAAAGAGGTTAAAATGGAGACATGAAAAAAATGTTGGCATTCATTCTGTGCCTGAGTTGCGGATTGAGCGATATACCGGCGCAACAATCTCCGGGGGGGAGTGATCGGAGAATGGATGCCAATGGAGATGGAAAAATATCGCGAAAAGAATTCCCCGGACCCAAGGAGTACTTCGACCAGTTCGATAAAGATAGGGACAATTTCCTTTCTGAGGCGGAACGTAATGCCATGCGTGAGGATCGAGGTCGGAACGGTTTTGGTGGGCGAGGTAATGGAGGTGGCCCATTTCGTAGGCCCGGCTCAAGTACTGAGCCAAGTCAGTCCGAAAAAATGTTTTCGGAAATCGACAGTAATGGAGATAAATCCCTTTCACCCGCAGAATGGCAAGCCTACTACGAAAAAATTCTGAGTGCAGCCGATACCAACCAAGATAAAAAAATCAGCGCCCTAGAATGGCAGGCTTGGAGAAACTCTAACCCAACCAATCCCCGACCCGCAAACCGTGGCAATAGCGGCCCGGAAGTGGGTAAAGAAGCCCCGAGTGTGAGTGCCCAATTCATGACCCAAAAGGGTGAGCTTGAATTTAATAAAATCACCCGACTCTCAGTGATCATCTTCGGGTCCTACACGTGAGGCCCTTTTTCTCGTGAGGCCGTGCGCCTCCAGAAAGCTTACGAAACCTACGGCAAAAAAGCGGACTTTTACTGGGTCTACATCCGCGAAGCGCATCCCTTGGGTTCATCGCGCCCGTCACCCTTGCAAATTGCCCAGCCCAAAACCTACGGAGAACGCCAGCAAATTGCCCTAACTTGCTCAGCAGGACTAAATCTCACAATTCCGCTTTTGGTGGATGACATTAACGACACGGTAGCCAGTGCCTTTAGTGCGTTCCCTGATCGACTCTATATCATCGGCAAAGATGGAAAGATCGCTTATCAAGGTGGGCGCGGCCCTCGGGAATTTAGCGTGCCGGAAATGACGGCAGCCTTGGAAGAAATTATAGAGAAAAGCAACTAAGCAACAATCTCTTTGACCACCTTGCCATGCACATCGGTAAGCCGGTAATCACGGCCCGCATGATGAAAAGTGAGGCGTTCATGATCCAAGCCCATTAAGTGCAAAAGCGTCGCCTGCAGATCATGTATGTGAACTGGCCGATCAGTAATGTGAAAGCCCAGTCCATCAGTAGCCCCCAAGGTCATCCCTCCTTTCACGCCGCCGCCGGCCAGCCATAAGCTGAAGGCTTGCGGATGGTGATCGCGCCCCTTGGAACGGTTTAGCGTGGGATTACTTTCAACCATTGGCGTGCGGCCAAATTCACCACCCCAAATCACCAGCGTGTCGTCCAGCAACCCGCGCTGTTTTAAATCCTGCACCAACGCCGCACTGCCCTGATCGGTGGCGCGAGTGTTGTTGGTAATGTTGCCAGCAACATTGGAATGAGCATCCCAGCCGGAGTGATAAATATTCACGCAACGCACCCCGCGCTCGATCATTCGCCGGGCCAACAGACAGGCCCGAGCAAAGGAGGGCTTGGCTGGATCCGCCCCATACAGCTTGAAGGTCTCCGGGCTTTCACTTTTAAGATCCATTAATTCCGGCGCACTGGACTGTAGTCGATAAGCCATTTCATAACTCGCAATGCGCGTGGCTATCTCTGGATCGGGTTCCACTTCCAAACGCCGACGATTCAGAGCACCGATCAAATCCAATGAATCGCGTTGTAACTCGGCATCCACACCTGCGGGCCGGCTAACGTTAAGAATGGGATCGCCTGAGTTGCGAAAACGCACACCCGCATGTTTACCAGGCATAAAACCGGGCGACCATAATGCCGAACCACCACTGATACCACCACCAGTAGAGAGCACCACAAACGCAGGGAGATTATCCGTCTCCGCACCCAGTCCATAGCTCAACCAAGAACCCAGACACGGCCGACCCGGCTGAGGAAAGCCGGTGTTGAAAAAGATTTGCCCGGGCGCATGGTTAAACTGATCGGTATGCATCGATCGGATGATAGCAATTTCATCCACTACTTTAGCCAGATGGGGCAGTTTATCTGAAAGCTCCGCGCCACATTGCCCATGGCGCGCAAAGGGAAATCGCGGCCCAAGCACGGCAGCATCACGCTGAATAAAGGCATAACGTTGATCGCCAATTACTGAAGGCGGCAACGGTTTACCCTCGAACGCCTTCAGTTTGGGTTTGTTATCAAAGAGCTCCAACTGGCTCGGTGCGCCCGCTTGAAAGAGATGGATCACCCGCTTGGCTTTCGGGGCAAAATGCGTGCCGCCCGGTCGGGCGAAGGAGTTGGTTAAAAGCCCCGCCAAAGCCAACTTGCCCACGCCATAGCCGCACTCTCTAAAAAAGTGCCGGCGGGTGATATCCGCCGAAGCGTCAGTTGCGGGTAATGAATT
>Ga0208127_1001387_pt1 | contig 12023 bp, 13 predicted proteins | sample ETNtaG_6_FD_185751 | JGI IMG/M metagenome (GOLD analysis project Ga0208127, IMG submission 185751) | Marine microbial and viral communities from oxygen minimum zone, Eastern Pacific Ocean - ETNP201306SV45 (SPAdes) (version 2) | ecosystem: Environmental > Aquatic > Marine > Oceanic ...
GAAGTGGAGGTCATGCCCGGTACCGCTGACCAGGATCAGGGGCGGGCCGTCTCCATGAATCTCGTAGTTGATTGATACGCCATCGCGCGGCGGGGTTGTCGGCATGGCTCTGTCCTGTTTGGTGGTATCGGCACAGCATGGACATGCGCGTTTCCCGGTTCAAGCGCGGGAAGACCTTGTCCAAAGGAAAACCGCCCCGGGATTTCTCCCGGAGCGGTTCCAAAACCACAAAATCAAATTGTCGCGCGCGCCTTTGAGCGCCGCGACAGAGTAAGCCCTCTAGCCCGGATTTCTTTTGGCAAACAGCCAGAGAAAAAACCTGAAGGGAAAAAGATAGACCCTATCAAAGAACTAAAGCGAGCCTATGCTACCCCGCAGAAGGTGGCAAGGGTTGGTGGGAAAGGTTATGTATAAAACTGTATTCGATCAAACACCGCACACCAAGACTGTGTATGAAGAATCTGCCGATCAGGTTACACTCACTACTCATCAGGATGCACAGCCTATTCTGGATCGGAACGCCTACGAAAGGAACAGTGGGATCAACGACTCCGCCAACGGTGCGTTGGGAAGGAAGGTGGCATCCATACCTTTGGTAGTCTGGCGGGAGTGGATGAAGCAAAGCAATGGCGATGTTCAGCGGGACCCCGCTGTACTTGCAGCATACCTCAACGACCCAGACAATGCCTACCTGAAAACACACAATAGCAGGATTTAAATATGGCCTTCACGAACTACACAGAATTACAAAAGAGCATAGCGAACTGGGCAGACCGTGATGACATGGGTCCGTTCATACCAGACTTTGTTGCGCTATGCGAAGCCCGGTTTAACCGGGAATTAAGGCTGCGGTCAATGGAACAGAAGTGGGAAGCCGACACGGTTGGTGGTCAGGCGAACTATTCCTTGCCCCCTAACTTCCTGCAGATGCGTGAATTCAGACTCAACACAAACCCCACGGCATCCTTGAGATATGTTAGCCCAGAGATATATGAGTCTTGGAATCTTGGGTCTGGCCAACCTACGTTCTATACCATCATCGCCAACGAGATTCGGTTAGGTCCCGTACCTGCCGGAGTCTACAACATGGAGATGCTTTACTGGGCAAAGTTTCCTAACTTGAACGGAACTACTCCGACTAATTGGATGTTGCAGAACGCACCTGATGTCTACCTATACGGTTCCCTACTTGAACTTGAGCCATTCATTCAGAATGATGCCCGTATCAATGTATGGGCAGCGGGATACCAGAAGGCAGTATCAGACATCCAACTTCAGGATGACAAAGACCGACACTCAGGGTCAGCACTTACGGTGCAGAACTGATGGCAGCACCTACATGGGATGGGTGGGACAGAGTTCTGACACTCCAGAAACAGGATGTAGGGCCGTACTCCGACTGCTACTATCCTGCACAATGGCGGAATATGGACCTCACTGACTGGATTCCGCAGATGTTAGACACGGGGATCACTTGGGACTACTGTGCGCCTGAGGTGCATGGCGAGGCATTTTTTGAGGTTAGTTCCGATATGCACACAAATCATTACGACTTATGGACCCCAGTAGGGGAAGAGGACACATCATGGCGCAAAGTCAACTACCCAAGATAAAGTTTGGCACACACTACAAGGTAGAGTGCGTCAGAGATGGCAAGACGGTTTGGGTTGAGGAAACAGACAACCTCATTGTTTATACCGGTCTTGAATACATACTAGGTGCCTCCGTTGGGAAGATGCCGAAGAAGGAATTGTTTTGCGGATTGTGTTCTGAATACGCTGTTCATAGCCAAGACACCATGAAAGACCATGACTTTATTGAGTTCACTGGAACCTCAAGCACGAAAAGACCGATGGCAGAGTTTAATAGTGCAGGGGTAATGGATGGGAAGTGGGTCTTTAACGCAACCAACATCCAGTTCATGATTTTTGAAACAGCCTACTTGCATGGAATATTCCTGACAGATAACGAAGAGAAGGGACAGAACACCGGGATGCTATTCGGTGTAGCGCCATTCACCGACAACAAGCACGTATCCGTAGGCGACTCGCTTATCGTCACGATACTAATTTCCGCAGAGGGATGAGAATATGACGAAGCCTACAATTAACATATACGACCCCAAAGATGAGGATGTCATTGGCGAGGGTGCTGCAGCCATCAGGGAAACCAGACAGGCTTTGTACGACCTCCTGCCGATCAATCCCGATGACTTAGACTGGGAATGGACGGCCAACCATTGGCCCGCAGGTTCACTTACAGGTGGGATGGACCCGTCTGTCGACAACGATAATCCACCAACTGATGACCAGTTCCAAGACAGGGCTTTCCTGATTGGTGACAAAACCCTGCGATGGGATTACAACATACCCTCTGGACACAACGCCATCACACCGGGACCTATCGACGCCTCGTCTGTGACCGTTAATGTTCCTGACGGCTCTACATGGACGGTGGTAGGTGACGAGGATTTGGCGGTTCATTACCTGAGAGACTTGAGCGATGTTGATGTCGCAGGGTCTACATCCGGTAATGCACTAATCTATGACCAGTCTACAAACTCTTGGTATGCTGCGCCCGCACCGAAAGGTCCTCAAGGTCCGGAAGGTCCAGAAGGTCCCGCGGGTCCAAGTGGTCCTGCAGGACCGCAGGGTCCAGAGGGTCCGGAAGGCCCAATAGGCCATGAGGGGCCACAGGGGCCTAAGGGTGACCAAGGCATACCCGGGGCAGACTCAACTGTCGCCGGTCCACCGGGACCGAAAGGAGACCCCGGATCGCAGGGACCAGAGGGGCCAGAAGGTCCGGAAGGTCCGGTAGGTCCGGAAGGTCCTCAAGGAGCACCCGGTGCAGGTATCCAGTTTAAGGGTACAGTCAGTTCATCCATCCATCTTCCCGGTTGGCCTAACTCCTACACTGGTGCGATTGGTGACGCATACGGAACAGATGACACAGGCGATATGTGGGCATGGGGTGATGACAGCGTATGGCATAACCTTGGAAAGATTCAAGGACCTGAGGGACCGCAAGGACCTCAGGGTGATCAGGGTACTGACGGAACAAACGGAGTTGACGGAAAGGGTTGGACAGGTGGCTCATACAGCGCCTCAAACGGAACTGTAACATTCACATCCAATGATGGCCTTGGGTTCTCTACTGGAGACCTGAGGGGTGCTGATGGCGCGCAGGGACCGGCAGGTAATGACTCCAACGTACCCGGACCAGAGGGCCCGCCGGGACCAAAGGGTGACCCCGGACAGAGTGGTGCCGATGGTGCTGAAGGCCCAGTGGGTCCAAGAGGGCCAGAAGGCCCTGAGGGTCCTGAAGGACTTCGTGGTCCAGAGGGTCCTGCAGGGACTGACTACCAGTACGAAATAAGCACGACAGACGGAAATAATCCGTCGATTGAACTCAGTGGTACGAATGGAGCACCATCTTCTTCGATTGAGGTTATAGGCGGGGAAGGTATTGATGTAGTCGGTAGCGATTCTGGTACGGGTATCATAACGATCAACGGCACACCAGAGATACCGAGGGGCATAGTTTCCATGTGGGCATGGAACAGTCTTGAAGACCTTGCAATGCTGAACGCAAGGAACTGGTTCCTGTGTGACGGTGGCGTGAACGCTCAGAATGCAGGAAGGACTGACTACATTGATGTGCCTGATATGCAGGAACTGTTTGTCAGAGGCGGTACGCTTGGCAGCAACATTGGTGTTGTTGGTGGAAGTAATCACACAGATGAGCACACTCTGACAACCTCTCAGATGCCTGAACATAGACACTCCGTAACCTCCGCAAGAAGTACCGGAGGCAACGCTGCCGGTGGTAGCAAATACACAGGCATTTGGTATGACGGTGGAACAGCCGGTTCATCGAATACAGACTATCAAGGTAGTAGCGGGGCACACTCCCACACCGGAATTAGCCCACCACACTTTGTTGTAGCATACATAATTTACTTAGGGGAACTTCCATGATATCAATAATTGTAGAGGACAGAACAATCGTAGTTGACGGCTTAGGTGCCAGATCCTTAGACAACAGAGTGGCATCATTGGTTGCTCCGGATGTGCGAGCCTTACAGTTCCACGAAGGAAGAGGGATTGGCCACATAGAATTTGCCTACGAGTACGGTGATGACCGCAGGGATAATCAACATATCACCGCATCAGATATCAATATACCGGCTATCAGGGCACTACACGCAACATTGGTTGCAGAGGAAGAGGATCGAATAGCAGCAGAAGAAGCGAGAAGAGCGGAGGAAGAGAACGATGTCGTATGAATCAGCCGACTACATTAACGGTTTAAACCAGAACTTACCGTTAGCCACAGATACAATCTCTGAAGGCGATATACATCTGCGTCTACTGAAGGAGGTACTTAAACAGTCCTTCCCGAATGTGGATATGCCGGTGAATGCTATCCACACAAGCCCATCAGAGCCTACTCTGTATAGCCCCGGTACGGTATGGTTTGACACGACTACCGGACTCATCAAGATGCGAGACTTAACCAACACCAAGTGGATGGTGATGGCTCATGGTCAGTCTGACGGAATCGGAAATGTCATCAAGGTGACACCACACTACTGGGAAAATACGGCAAGTTATCGTAATCCGGCAATGACTAAACTTGCGGAAATACCCATCACTCCTGTTTCTCCTTCCTCTACATTCCTTATTGATTTGTCAGGAGAATGCGGTGTATGGGGATACGACAAGCAAGAATTTAACTGGATCAAACTGCGTGATGACACGAACAACGAGGATGTCAGTAAAGAATACAATGTGATTGGATTCAACCATCAGGGTGATACAGGAAACTTTGAGATCGAAGGAATGTTCAACATCAAAGGAGTCAAGGCGAACCACGGTGGAGACCCGTGGATGCTTGGAATTTGGGGTGCACATAGATCAGGCGGTGGCGGAAGCGCGGTAGGCAACGTGGCTTGTCTTGCATACGAGTACGAATAAATGCCATTAACACCAATCGAAAATGTCGGCGCGGGTGGCATCATCACAGATGTCGAGCCGTACCAACTACAGGGGAACCAATGGTCTGGGGGCAATAATGTTGCCTTCAATGACGGGTCCGTCAAAAAGGTAAACGGTTACGGGGAAGTCATGAAAGACTGCCCTATCGAACCGTGGCATCTTGGCACCTACCAACAGCATGACCACTCTGGACGATTGGAACGCAACGGATTCTACTGGATTGTTTTTGGCGAGAAAGAAATCTATGTAAACCACAACGACATTTGGTACAACATTACTCGTCAGGATGCTGATGGCAACCCAGTTTACTACGGGACTTTAACAGGGACTGACTGGGATGTGACCCAATCTGGTGCACTACTAATCGCCACCAACGGTGTTGATGCTCCTCAGTTGTGGAAACTGGATGAGGATAATAAGGTAAGTGTCGATCAGCCAATGGTCGATATGGATTCTTGGGTCAACAATAACACCCCAGACGGGACTTACATATCCTGTGAGACTGTTGAGGGATTCAAGAACCACATCATCACTACCGCCATTGATGTCCAGTATGATGGTTCCGCATTGCAGGAAAGACAGAACAGGACGGTAAAGTGGAGTACCCAACACGGCCACTACAAAGAGCCAGCAACATGGGATGTTACCGATGAAACACAGGATGCGGGTGAATACGAACTCCTAGATACGCAGGGACCTATCATTGACACTTTGCCTATGGGTGAACTGTTCATGATCTACAAGACCGACAGCGTGTACATGATGTCGTATGTTGGTACTCCGTACATCTTTGCATTCAAGACACTTGACCCACAGGTGGGTATTATCGCCAAGGGTGCAGCGGTAGAGTTCCCCGGTGGACACTTCTTTGTGTCACAGAATGACTGCTATGTGAACAACGGGCAGTCAATAACCCCCATCCTGACAGGAAAGGTTCGTGGTGAGATGTTCAACAACATCAACGGAACATTCTATGACAGAATATTCTGTGTTGCGAACTTGGCATACAACGAGGTGTGGGCCTGTTTCCCCTCTGTCAGCAGCAACTATTGCGACAAGGCAATGGTGTGGAACTACAAGGATAATACATTCTCGTTCAGGGATTTACCCAGAGTCACAGACATCAAGTCGGGTATCCAGAGGGTCAGTAATATCATTTACTCAAAGGACGACCCAACAACCATTACTTGGGAATCGTCTGACCCAGACCCAAGTGTACCTCTGGTTCCGTGGGGATCACTGACCACCATGAGGTGGGGTGCCGTATCTTATGCCAACGTGGTTGCCAACTTGGTAATGGCTTCACCTCCAGCAGCGAGGGAAGGTGTTTCTCCTGCAGTAATTACTGGGAAACTTTACAGGGATGGTATTGGGCAGAAAGAAGACGGCAAGTTGATGTACTCCTATGTCGAGAGGACTGGCATAGACTTTGGTGACCCGTCCAGTGTAAAACGCCTGAGGGCAATATGGCCGAAGATAATGGTCAAGGGCGACACAGAGATTGATGTGTACACGGGATACCAGATGGGTACGGATGAACCTGTCACTTGGGAAGGTCCGGTAAGGTTTAATCCTGACAACCAATCCAAGGTGTCTGTAAGAACTACAGGTAAATTACTCGCAATGAGGTTCGAGACTAAGGCGGATACTACTTGGTCCCTCAGTGGTGTCGAGTTTGAGTACGAGATGGCAGGAAATAGGGGATCAAGGAGACACGGGTAAATGAGGAGTGATGCAAAACGCAGGGCAGACTTCTTCACCCCTGATGTACCACCAACCGACGCAGAGGCGTTGCCCACTTGGATATCAAACCAGATGAAGAATCTGGCTGAGTCAATCGGGAATGTGAATACCCTTCATTTGTCTGAGACTTATGCTTGGCCTCAGGGATACAAACCTAGGGAAGGGGATATGGTCTGGGCGCATGAGGACCTTATTCCAGACAATCCTGAAGGTGTCTACATCTACATGGATGGGTCTTGGGTGCCGTTAGCAGCAGCAGGCGGAGGTGGTATGGGGCAGGGCGACATCCCTGTCGGCGGTATCATCATGTGGTCTGGAGATTATGTCCCAGAGAGATGGGTACTTTGTGATGGACAAAACGCACCGAATGGTATGCGTACGCCAAACCTTGTGTCTCAGTTTGTAAAGGGTTCCAGACTAGACAGAGTAGGTGAGACAGGTGGATCAAACACTTCAGGTGGTACATCACTGAATTCATCTCAGATTCCTAGCCACTCGCATACAATAGCGCATACTCACACGCAACAGGGAACATTCTCGACCAACACAACTGGTAACCACGACCACGGAATCACCTCGTATGTCTCACAGACAGGAAGGCATGGTGCATCTGGTACAACGAGTCACAGGTACTTCCCGAACGATCCGCCATATCCCTCGGCAAATGTTGAGGGGAACCACAATCACTCTGTGACGATAAGTGGATCGACTGGAGGTGCGTCCACTGGATCAAGTGGTAACACAGGAAGTGGCGGTTCTCACTCACACAGTATTGATCCGCCTTACTATTCGTTGGCGTACATTATGAGGTATGAATAATGCGGGAAAGGTTTGAGCATGAAGGACAGGAATTTTACTTGGTACTGGTCGAACCCGAAGACGTGTCTGAGGTATGGCCGTATGTCCGCGAAGGCGTACAGAAGGCAATGGTCCATTCGGACAGTGTTATGGCCGGTGACGATTTTGTTCCTGAACTTCTTGATGGAAAAGTTCGTCTATGGGTATTTATAAGTGAGAAGGAGATTGTCGGCCACATGATCACGGAACTCATCCGATACCCACGCAAGTCATTCGTTAGGGTCCTAACGATGGAATGCACTGGCGGTGAGAAAGGAATGTTGGGTATGGAACTGTGGTCGAAGTTCGTACCAGCAGTAGAGGAATATGCAATGATGCACGGATGTGCACACTTAGAAGCGTACACAAGAAAAGGAATGGTGAGGTCACTAGAGAAGCACGGGTGGACCAACCAGTACAACATAGTAACCAAACCAATTGAAATGAGGATGCACTAATGGCAAGTTCTAGCAAAGAATCAGAATACAAAAGAGGCACAGTATCTGGAGGTATGGATAATACCTACAAGTTACATGGTGGCGCACCGGGCGGTGTTCAGATAGTAGATAATGGAAAACGCAGGGCTATCTACCAAGATGACGGCAGGATATTCTACGAAGACCCAGAACAGGCGGGAAGATTCCGAAGCCACACCCGAAGTGCAGACTACATCGATGTCGATGATTATGTTGCTCAGGCAGCAGCACCTGCTGGCGGTGGAGGCGGTGGAGCACCCGCTGCAAGTTCAGGTGACTGGCGTGATGAAGTTCGTGGCGGTGGATCAGGCACACCTGTAGACGATCAAGGCAAAACTACGGCCGACATTCTGGGTGACACTTACGCTGCGATGACCGAGTTCACGCCTACCACACCGGGGCAGGTGTTGAATCCTCTGGTGAACGCCAACAACTGGATGACTCAGGTCAACCCAGCACATCAGGTTGCATACAACGACCCGGGAATCTATGTGAATCCTCAGGTTGGTATGCTGCAAGACTCTTGGTCCAACACTTCAACCAACCCTTACTCGTTACTAGGATAATATTATGGGAAGCATTACACAACCAACGATAACTCAGACGCCCTACAGTAGTGAGTCAAGTTCAAGTAGTTCAAGTTCAAGTACGCAGACTCCTTACCAACAGCCGTACTATCAGCAACAGTTAGGTCAGGCACAGAACCTGTACCAGTCTGGACTGCCTCAGTATTATCCGGGTGCCACGGTTGCAGGGTTCACCCCCGCACAACAGGAGTCCATGAACCTAGCATCAAACTGGATAACTGGTGGTGCACAGACTCAGATGAACCAGATGTTGGGGAACTACAACGACATGATGTCGGGTAGGGTCAACACTGGTGAAGGTTCGCCTTACGGAGACATGATGGATGTCTACAGGAAACAGGCAATGGACAGCGCTCAAGACCTTATGGGTGGGTTACGCGCCAATCAGGTTATGTCAGGACAGTACGGTGGATCAAGTCGCGGAGACTTGTTGAACAACCGAGTCATAGAAGACGCCAACGAACAGGTCACTCGTGCAGGTGCGCAGATGTATAACAACGCTTACAACCAAGCGCAGGCAACGAGAAACAGCGCCTTGGGTCAGTACGGAAATATCATGAATATGCCTTTGGCGATGTCTGGAGCCCTGTACAATCAGGTTGGACTGCCACAACAGCAGTTGAACCAAGCGATCTTGAACGATGCGAAGGCACGATACGACTACAACTCAATGCTACCCTTCAGGAATCTGGAGTATTACAGAAACATGGTAAACGGAAACTTTGGTGGTACCACCACTTCACAGTCCGGCGGATCAAGTTCGACATCAGGAACAAAGCCGGTTGTTGGCCCAAGTCCTCTTGACTCAATCCAACAGATAGCGGGCATTGCGGGTAACCTCGCACTGGCATTTTAGTCATGCCTATGCTCTACAAACCGGGAATACTACCCGGAGGACGAAGTGCTTGGAAGAACATAACGGATGTTAAGTCTTCCCCCAGTGTTGCGGATTACGTATCCAAGGCAAGGACCACGCACAGCGTAGCCAACACACCGCCTCCGGGGTTTGGTGATCCTGTTGGTTCTAGGGAGTACGGTGATATACCTAATCATGGTGCCATGAGAAGGGAGATAGATGCCATGATGGCACCCTCTATGCCCTTCACACAGGCACCGGGTGAAGGCGTCCCATCCATACCTCAGACAAACCCATACGCACCGGGCGGTTCCCGTCACGTGCCTTGGATGGACGGCCCGGACTCGTATGCTGACATTGGTATTGGCAGGTCTAGATTCCCCAGTTGGTCACCTGAGGTATCTCAGGGATTCAACCCGAATAACCCATACTCATGGGTAGGTGTGCCGGGTGGTGGCAGTGTTGTCCCGCCGGGAACTGAGGACTTCCTGACCTCTACTGACTGGATCAGTGGGATTACCCCGCCTTCAGCACAGACATTCCCATCGGCTGCATCACACATTCCTGATCCTGAGTTTGGGGCAGTCAATGAGTATTCCCCAGCGACAGTGAAAACTCCGTTCGTTGGTGCCGGTGATCCTTTACTGTCTGACACTACCACCCAGTACGACTTCATGGCAGCGATGGACCCTGCAACCGGTGCAATGGCCCCCGGTGGTGCGGGTGCTGCGTGGACACCTACCGGGTACGATGTGATGGCGGGCATGGACCCCGCAACAGGACCTATGGCATACGGCGCAAACCCAGACCCTTACGGACCTCTGGGTGACCGGTACGTCCCATGGCAGAGTGGTTCGCCTAACGAGCAGACGGATGTTGGTATAGGCGCATACACTGACGGTTATATAGAGGATGACAATCCTGATTTTCGTGGGCCACCAAGTAGTGCACCATCCGCTTGGCCGACTGACGACCCTGCGCCACAACTTGGTATGAACCAGTTAGGCATTGGTGGGTACAGAACTGAGGACGGTCAGGTTGGTTCTACAGCGCCAGAAACTGCGGTTGCCAACTACGAAGCCGAACAGAAACTCACCAAGGATTTGGCAGAGCAACGCATTGCCGAACACGAGGCACGATTCGGTGCCATGAAGGCAGAAGAGAAGAAACGCCAAGAGGAATACCTCGATGACTTAGCGAAGATTCAGAAGAAGCAACGGATGTTCATGGTTCTTGGCGCACTATCTGGTGACCCGAACCTTGCACGCATCGCAGGAACCATTGCCCAGCAGGACATGGCTGTTCTCAATCAGAAGTACGAATGGGCCTCTGGCGACAGGACTGCTCAGATGCAACAGGCTCTTATGTACAACGCTAACGGTGAGTACGATCCGCCCGAGTCGAGGCAGGAACTGTACTCCGCACTCAGTACCATGGGTGCTGACTCAACTGAGATGGATTGGTTTGATACCCAGTTCTTTGGTTCTGCCAGATCAGCCGACAATACCTACCGAAACTTCATCAACACCAGAACCGGCGACACATACTCAGGTTACGGACCACCTGATGAGTCAGGTGCTTGGGCTATCACGGGTCAGTACGACTACGGTACCAAGGATGGCAAGACTCCGGGTGGAGTTGATATGGAGAAGTACCAGATATGGCAGGAGGCCAAGCGTGCTAACGAAGAGGGAACCATGTCAGATGAGGAACTTGGCGATCTCAAGAAGGCTCTAGGTTTGTCTGATAGGGGTATCACTCTTAATCAGGAATACTCAATGTTCGAAAGTATGTATAAGGGTGAGCATGGAAGGTGGAGAATCGTGGGACCTGATGGAAAGAAGATAAGCAAGCCCACAGCGAAGCAGGTTCAGGATGCGTTCAAGAAGTTCCAGACTGAGGTTATGCCAACGCTTGAGGGGGTAACGCCTGATGCGACCGGGAGTGGGGACGAGGACAAAGTGAGTATTAAGAAAGCAATAGAGATACTAGACAATGACCCATCTCCAGATAACATAAAGTATTTCATTGAAACCTATGGCGAAGACAAACTACCATCGAAGTATAAATGAGTAATCCATTCCTAAAAGAAAATAGCAACGCTGGTACAAATCCGTTTATCGCGTCTTCCAATCCATTTAAGACTGGAGAAGGGAAGTCCAACTCAAATGCGGAGCCTGCAAGCACTGGCACCTCATGGATAGATGACTTCCTGTTCACCGGAAGACTTGGTATCTCGGATACATACCGAGGCATCAGTCAGATTGCCGGTAACAAAGGATACGATGTAGCAGGGCTCGCTGATGTCGATAAGATGCGTGAGGACGAGAAGCGTCTGAACCAGATACTCAAAGACAATCCTTGGGCTGGATGGACAGGCTACATTGGTGGACTCATCATGGACCCTGCTGGCTGGCTTCCGTGGACTGCGCCTGCTCGTAGAATCCAGCAGATCAACGCTATTCGTAAACTGTACGACAAGACAGACACGGCGTCCAAGGCTAAGAAGTTGGCCGTCGAAGCAACC
>Ga0208127_1001390_pt1 | contig 11998 bp, 12 predicted proteins | sample ETNtaG_6_FD_185751 | JGI IMG/M metagenome (GOLD analysis project Ga0208127, IMG submission 185751) | Marine microbial and viral communities from oxygen minimum zone, Eastern Pacific Ocean - ETNP201306SV45 (SPAdes) (version 2) | ecosystem: Environmental > Aquatic > Marine > Oceanic ...
GTAATGACTATAGACTTTGAGCTAAAGGGATGATTATCTTCTATCTTGATATCCTGAGGACTTACTCCTAAATCAAGTAGATCATTTACAAGTTTTATATTTTCTTTTTTTGAAAGAAACTCCAATATAAATTTCGAAGCTACTGGGCCAATATCATTAATTTCTAGCAAGTCATCTTCTGTAGCAACAAGAAAAGCAGCAATATTGTTGAAGTTTAATGCAAGATTCATTGCCGTAGCTTCTCCCACTTCTCTTATTCCTAAAGAGTAGATAAAGCGGGCAAGTGTTGTGTCCTTTGCAGCGTTTATAGAATCTATCAAGTTAGTTGCAGACTTGTCTCTAAAACCATCTAGTTGAAGTATATCCTCCTTCTTAAGTTTGAATAAATCTGCAAAATTGGAGACTAAACCTCGCTCTACTAACAGATCAATAATTCTCTCTCCAAGTCCATCTATGTTGAGTGCATTTCTAGATACGAAATGAATTAAGGATTCACATTTTTGTGCAGGACAACTTAAACCCGCGGTGCATCTAAGTATTGCCTCTCCTTCAGGCTTAATTAGTTTTCCATCACAGGATGGACAACTATCGGGAGGTTGCACCTCAGTGGAGGTTTTCTTCCTTTTCCCAATATCTACAGAAATAATTTGAGGTATTACATCCCCTGCTCTTTTAACTCTTACAGTATCTCCTTCCCTTACATCAAGACGTTCAATTTCATCAAAGTTATGAATACTTGCATGAGATACTATCACTCCGCCAATGTTTACTGGTTCAAACTCAGCAACTGGAGTAATACTTCCAACTCTTCCTACCTGAAAGGAAATCTTTTTAACAAAAGTTGTACCGACCTCTGCAGGGAACTTTCTTGCTATTGCCCATCTAGGAGCCCTTGAAACTTGGCCTAATGTAATTTGATCTTTCAAGTCATTGACTTTAAAGACAACTCCATCGATTTCATATGGCAACTTTTGTCGTTGATTAGAGACTTTTTCAAAATAATCTTCACATTCTTCTATGCTGGATACCACATTGCTCAATGGGTTGGTTGGAAGACCCCATGCTTTATATAACTTTAAAGTATCTGATTGTGATTCCGGCAGTTCAAAATTACCTTTGTCTATAAAACCAATTCCATGGGCAAAGAACTTTAAAGGTCTTGATGCTGCAACTGTAGGATCTAGCTGCCTTAAGCTACCTGCAGCTGCATTCCTAGGATTAGCAAAAGTTTTTTGACCTAACTTTGCCGCCTTTTTATTATTAGAATCAAAGTCATCTTTTTCGATGAAAACTTCACCACGAATTTCAATAAGATTAGGCAATTCTGATTCATCATTCATTAAAGAAAGAGGAATAGAATTTATAGTTTTTACGTTATGTGTAATATCCTCTCCAACCTTACCATCCCCACGCGTAGTAGCTTTTTCTATGTAACCATTCTTATATAAAAGGTTAACAGCAATTCCATCAAGCTTGGGCTCACAAGAATATGAAATAGCTTCTTTTCCCGTGAGTCTATCAAGAATACGTTTGTTAAAATCATGCATATCATCAGAATTGAAAGCGTTATCTAATGAAAGCATAGGCGCTAGATGCTCTACCTTCACGAAACCCTCTAAAGGCTCGCTTCCCACTCTTTGAGAGGGAGAATAAGAATATTTATAGCTGGGATATTCTGCTTCTAAATTTAGTAACTCATTAAATAAAGCATCATATTCATGGTCTTCGATTGAAGGAGAATCAAGAGAATGATAATTGTAGGAATGAAAATTTATGAGCTTATGAAGTTCAATAACTCTTTCTTTGATTTTTAGAGATTCTTTCATTAATAATTGAACTAACTTGCAGAGGCAAGAAACTGCCTTTGATGTTCATGAAATTGATGTTTCATATGTTCAATCATTTGTTTGGTCATAAAATTTCTATCTTCATCAAGGATATTGCATTGAAAGGTTTCTTGCAGGCTCTGTGAAACTTCTACAAATAGTTCAAATGCTTCTACAGGATTAGACAAATTCTTAGGATCTAAAACTAGAGCAATGTCATTAGAGGTTACAGATTCTGAAAATAGTCCAGGATTCTTACCATTAATAATACTAAAGGCAGGAGCATTGTCCGAATCTAGAATTGTAAAAAATCCCTTTTCCTCAAATGTAAAATTGTAAAAAACTAGAGCTTGGGATAATGAAGATTCAGAAAATACTGAACCTGAGGTATCGTGAAGATGAATAATATTCAAAATTGTATTAGGCTTGATATCAAGTTCTTCGTCCTCTTCTTGATCTAGACTAGACTCTGTGAATTCATCATGCTCATCAAATGCTTGCCATTCTTGTTCAAAGTCTGATATTTCATTTGATGAAGTATCTATTAGATCAACTTTTAACTTACTTCTTCGTATACGTATAGCTCTCCTAACTCCATCAATAAACACTAAAGCTAAGAGACAACCAATAAGAAGTGTGAGAATTTCTGCTAAATTAAACATATTAACTTGCTGCCATTTCTACTGCTTGATCGACATCAACCGCGACCATTCTGGACACTCCCGGTTCTTGCATCGTAACGCCCATTAGATGCTTACTTTTTTCCATAGAGATTTTATTATGTGTGATATAAACAAATTGTACTCTTTGAGACATTTCATCAACTAAGTCAATAAATCTCATAGTATTGAGATCATCTAAAGGAGCATCAACCTCATCAAGTAAACAAAAGGGAGCAGGATTTAATTCAAAGAAAGCAAAAACAGTTGCTATAGCAGTTAGAGCCTTTTCACCTCCTGATAATTGAGAAACGCTAGCATTCTTCTTTCCAGGCGGTCTTGCGGAAATACCAATACCACAAGTTAAAAGATCATCTCCTAACATTACTAACTCTGCATGACCTCCTCCGAATAATTTTGGAAATGACTGAGATAAGCTTTGATTTAATTTATCAAAAGTATCTTTGAAGGTTGTTCTAGTTTCTTTATCTATTTTGGTTATGGCCCTTTCAAGTGTCTCTAGAGCTTGCATAAGCTCATTATGCTGTTCATCAAGCAACTCTTTTCTTTTTGATTCTTGATCATATTCTTCCATGGCAGCTAAATTGATCGCTCCAAGTCTAGAAATCTTTAGCTCAATAGCTTCTAAATCAGCAGAATAACTTTCCACAGATTTATCATCTACCAATTCATTTTTTATTTTCGAAAGATCGCCCTCGAGCTCTTCAACCTGTTTCTCAATATTATTCTGTTCAATCTTGGATGCCTGTCTTTCCAATCTAAGATTTTCGAGAAGTTCTCTTAAGGTGATAGCAGCCTGTTCCTTTTCTATCTTTTCTCTTTCTATCTTATGTATGGAGGCATTGCATTCTTCTATAGCCTTTCTTGACTCCAACAAATTCTCTTCGACTTTGAGCCTGTCTGATAATAGTTGATCAAGCTTTTCTTGAATTTCATTTATCGGTTGAGTTAACTCTTTTGATTCTTCTTCTAGATCTCTATTTTCTTGAGTAAGGTCTTGAAGTTTAGTACTGATATGAGAATCTTCTGAGTTCATAGAAGCCAATTTGGCTTGAAGCTCTGCATATTTATCTGTTTTTTCTATTAAATTGATTCTCTGTTGCTTTGCTCCTTCAGATGCATTGATTAAAAAATCTTGGGTAAGCTTGGTCAATTTATTTGGTTCAGTTTCAAGTTTCTTCAGATCATTTTGCAGTGACTCGATCTCTCGTAAGTCATCATCTACAGAATCGTTATTGGATAATTTAGATTTAATTGAACCTATTGAATTAACAATATTATTCAATATATCTTTAGTTTCTGTAATGAAAATAAGCCACAATCCTTCAATCTTTTCAGCTTCGGCAGTATCAGGACCGTCAGTATTCTCTTTTAGTGACTTTAATTCATTTTCTATAGCGCTGATTTCTAATTGTGCTGAGGACTTATTTTCACTCAGTTTTTCAATTTCTCTGTTCCTGGTATCAATTTGTATCTTATTAGTTGATATCTTTTCAGCTATCTCATTAACTCTGTCTTTTTTCAAAGAGATTTCTTGTTCCGTCCTAGATATATCAGCACCAAAACTATAAAACTCTTGTTGGACTTTATCTAGCGCAGTTTGAAGTTCAATCTGTTTAGCTCTCAATTTAATGATCTCGCTATCAGAGGTATTTTTTTGAGAATTAATCTCCTCTACCTTAAGTTCTTGATCCTTAACTTCCTTTTCTTTAGCCACAAGTAGTGAAGAGACGTCTCTCCACTTAGAACCCAAAAGCATTAACTGAGCTTTAGTCTCATCTTTTCTAAGTTCATGATACTTTTCTGCAGCTTTGGCCTGCCTTTGAAGCTTAAAGAGCAATCGAGAAATTTCTTCTCTTAAATCTTCTAATCTCGATAGGTTTTCTTTCGTTCTCTTTATACGTGACTCTGTTTCTTTTTTTCTTTCTAAATATCTAGAAATACCAGCAACTTCTTCTATGTAGCCTCTCATTTCTTCTGGCTTTGCACTCACTAGCTGCGAGATCATTCCCTGCTCGATAATTGCATAAGATCTAGGACCTAAACCTGTTCCTAAAAAAACATCAGTTATATCTTTTTTTCTACAACTGGTTCCATTCAAATAGTAATTAGATTGACCATCGAGCTCTAAGCTCCTGCGAACAGAGATTTCACTATAGCTAGAAAATTCTCCTCCTATACGTCCTTCCTTGTTGTCAAAAAATAGTTCAACTGAGGCTTTAGAGACTGGTTTTCTTGAAGAGGAGCCATTAAAAACAACATCGGTCATGGAATCACTTCTCAGGTTCTTGGCAGAGCTTTCACCTAAAACCCAACGAACTGCATCAATCACATTGGATTTTCCACAACCATTTGGACCAACAATACAAGACATGCTTGAAGGAAAGGTAACCGATGTAGGATCAACAAATGATTTAAAACCTGATAGCTTTATCGAATTAAGTCGCATTTTTAAATTCCTTTAGAGGGTAAGAAACCAATGCCTTGAAGAAAGACACTAATGAAACAAAATAAGCTTTCATTTGCTTAGAAAGTTTAGTCTATAAAGTCTTCGGAAACTACTGATTTTTTCTTTTTTTTACTGCTTCTATAAGGGCCTTTAAGTCATTTCTTTCTTTTTCAGAATTTAAGAAAGGTACAGCTCGATTCCATAGATCTATCGTTGAAGAGATATTATTATTTTCAAGTTCAAAAAGACCTTTTAGGGTCAAAGCAGAAGGATTATTTGGATTTTTTAACAAAGCTTCGTCCAGTACTGTCTTAAGGCGTTCATCAAATTTTTTCTCGTTACTCAAGAATAGAACTTGGGCAAATTCCGCAATAACATTTCCATCTAATTCCTTTTGAAATCTACCATAGATTTCTTCATACACTTCCCTTGAAAGGGAAAATTCATTTACATCTTTTAATTGTCTGGCAAGTATATAAAGTTCCCCAGCTTGAGCATCTTCTTTAGCAGCTAAATTAGTTACAAGATCTTCAACATCTTCTCTAACTTTTTCTTTAGATTCTGTATTGCCTTTAAGAAAAATCTCCAAAGCAAGTTTTTGATTAACTAAATCAAAGGATCCTTTAGATAGGAACTTATCGTAAAGGGTTAGAGAAAGAGCTGCAGCAATAAGTGAGGTTGCTATATTTCTGTTAAATCTCAAATAATCCTTCTTATCAGCTAAAACCAAGTAAAAGGATAAAAATAAAATCAGGAAAAGATAAAAATAGAACACTTAACTATCTCTTCCTAACAAACAAAATTATAAATATAGCTAAAAGTATCAATAGGAAAGGACCGAACCAAAGAATATATGTAGCGGGCTCAATAGGAGGGTTGTAAATAATAAAATTTCCATATCTTTGAACTAAATGAGATTTAATTTGTTCTGCTGAATTTCCTTCTAGCACAAGCTCATAGACTTCTCTTTTCAGATCATTTGAAATGGGAGAATTAGAACCCGAGAGATTAGAGCTTTGGCACTTAGGACACCTTAACTCATTAAGCAGAGAATAGAATAAAGTTTCTTTAGCTTCGGAAGAAAATGGATAGGCATCATTGTTAAAATCTAATCTATTTTCTTCATCTCCAGATATTTCGATTGAGAAGACGAGGAAGAATAGAGGTATCAACTTATTCATTGAGGTATTTTGCAAACTTTTTTTCCCAAACTGTTTCGTCTACAACTCCGACATGTCTTTCACGGATCACACCATTTTTGTCGACAAAGAATGTTTCAGGCGCTCCGTAGACACCTAAATCTATCGCCAACCTACCTTCAAAATCATAAATTGAAAATTCGTAAGGATCTCCATCTCTTTCTAATAAAGATAGAGCTTTTGTCCTATTATCTTTGTAATTTAAACCATAAATAGTTAAGACTGATTCATTCTTCAATTGCATCAAGAAAGGATGCTCTACTCTACAGGCTATGCACCATGTAGCCCATACGTTGATCAAGGCAGGAAGCTTAGAAATATCTCCTTTGGTAAGGGTTTTATTATCATTCGAGAGGGCGGAAAGAGAGAAATCTGGAAAATCACTATCTACCAAAGCTGTTTCTAACTGATCATCCTTTTCAGATAAAAAAGAAAAAAGCACAATTAGTAAGACAACAAAAATAGCTAAAGGAAATATATCAATAACTTTTTTCATGTTTTTCTAACTCTTTTAATTCCAGCCAATAAACTGCCAATTGCAATCATTAGGGCTCCCAACCATATCCATCGGATAAATGGTTTAATTTGAACTTTAAAAGACCAAATATCCGCCTCTAAATTATCTCCCATAGAAATATATAAATCCTGAAATATTTCTGTTTTTATTCCAGCTTCAGTTGTAAGTTGACCTGAAGGCGAATAAGTTCTCTTTTCAGTCAATACATCAGAAAAATTTGAACCATCACTGAATGACATGGTAGCCGATTTAGAAAAATAATTTGGCCCCATAATATCCTCTGTATTTTTGAAAAGAATAGTTTGATTACCAAATTCTACTGAATCATCAGGAGCTAGTATTATCTCTTTCTCTATGGAATAACTTGAAACCACAGCTACACCTAAAGTGAGAATTGCCATCCCCGAATGAGCAAAAGTTACAGCAGCTCTTTTTCTTAAGAATCTCCAGTAATTTAAGTTTTTGTTCTTATTAATTTGAAGTGTGCCCATCAAAATCCAAGAAGATAAAAATATTGTAGCGAAAGAGGTTAAATGCAAATTATCAAAAAGAATAAACAGGATGATAAGTATCAATACAAAGACTGAAACACTTTCGATGAGTAATCTTGGTAAAAATTTAAAAGATGAAGAAGTGCCCCAAGATAGGTACAAAGCAAATCCTTGCAGTAATCCTAAAGCTAAAGCGAAAGGAAAAAGGATTACTTCAAAGTATGGTGCCCCAACAGAAATTTGTTTTCCATCTGTAATAGCCTCATAAATAAGAGGAAAGATTGTTCCAAATAAGATTGAAACAGCAAGGACGACTAGGAGAAGATTGTTCAGTAAAAAACCAAATTCTTTTGAGGTCAATTCATAAGAAGGTGTTGTCTCATTTTCAAAATCTTTAATTGAGTAGATGAATAAACTACCGATTATAAAAAAGGCCAATATACCCAAAATAAAGAGTCCTCTCTCTGGATCAAGGGCAAAGGCATGAACTGAAGTTAATATTCCAGATCTTACCAAAAAGGTACCAAGTAAGCTTGTTGCAAAAGCAAATATTGATAAAAGAATAGACCATTTACCAAAAACACCGCGGTTTTCGCTAGCTATCAAAGAATGAAATAAAGCCACAGATAGGAGCCAAGGAATGAATGCCGCGTTTTCTACTGGATCCCAAAACCACCAGCCTCCCCAACCCAACTCATAATAGGCCCACCAGCTTCCCAACGCTATTCCCAATGTTAAAAAGCTGCATGACATGAGAGTCCAAGGCCTAGAGTTACTGGCCCATTCTTTTGTATCTTTGCTAAAGAGCATTGCTGCTACAGATATAGCAAAAGGAATCATGAGACCTGAATAACCAAAATATAATAAAGGTGGATGGACAGTAAACGCAATGTCTTGAAGTGAAGGGTTTAAATCAGCTCCACTTAAGGGCGGGATAGGCAATATCCTTTCAAAAGGATTTGATGTAAAAAGTGTAAATAATGAAAAGGCAAATATTACTTGGCAAGAAATAGAAAATACAGTGGAAATGTAATCTTTATCTTTAGAATTGTTAAAAAACATAAAGGCTATCAACCAGCCGTTCATCGCCAATATCCAGAGCAAAAGAGAGCCTTCGTGAGCTCCCCACGTAGCAGCTAATTTATAATAATTTGGTAAATTGATATTTGAGTTTTGAGAGACGTAGGCAACAGAGAAATCATCTATCAAAAAGGAATAGATCAATACGAGGAAAGGCACAAGTATTAGAAAGAATAAAAAAACAGATAACTTCTTTGTAGGGATAGAAAGAAAATCATTCTTTGAATAAATTGCTGCTAGTGGCAGTATTCCTCCCATGAAGCTTAGAACTAAATGAGATATTAAAATTATATGGCCTATTTCAGGGATCATTCTTTAGAGTCTAATAACTTTGCAACTTCTGGAGGCATATAGTTCTCGTCATGTTTAGCTAGAACTTCAATAGCAAGGAAATCTCCCTCTGGTGTTAGGTTACCCCTTACTACTACTCCGGCATTCTCGGCAAATAGATCGGGCAAAATGCCTTCATATTTAATCAGTAAATCATTTTGATAATCTGTAACTGTGAAACTTACATCTAAAGAATCTTTACTTTTAATAATTGAACCTGCTTTAACCATACCTCCAGCCCTAATAAGGGTACCTTGATCTAAATTAGCTTCTTTAATTTCGGTTGGAGAATAGAATAAATTCATATTTTCGGATAGAGCAGATACAACTAGCCAAGTGGCAAGTAAAGAACCAATCAAAATAGCTATCAAAGCATACAATCTTTGTTTTCTTATAGGGTTCATATATTCTTTAAAGATCTGAAAATTTTACTTTTTCTTCTATGAGCAAAAAAAATATTCAAAGCTAGAATAAGTAAAAGAAAAATCACACAAAACCAGACAAAGAGTCCATTACCATCCATTAAAATTATATTTTTTAATATCTCAGTCATTTAGACTCCTGATCCATAACATGCTTTACCCAGTTCTTAGAACTCTCCCTTTCGATGACTACATTTCTAAGATTTAAAGTCAGCATATAAGCAAAAAATAAATAAAAACCTATCAAACAAACTAACAGAGGTATGTACATATCAGGTGACATACTAGGGGATGAAGTAATAGTAAATGTTGATGGTTGATGGAGAGTTTGCCACCAATCTACAGATTTTTTTATGACAGGTATTATGGCAACTCCAACAATGGATAAAATAGAAACAGCTCTATCAGCTTTTGTTTTATCTTCGATAGTGGAATGCAAACCAATGAGTGCTGCATAGATAAAAAATAAGATAAGCGTTGAAGTGAGGCGCGCATCCCAAACCCACCAAGTGCCCCAAGTAGGTTTTCCCCAAACAGATCCAGTCACTAAAACTAAAAGTGTAAAACTCATGCCTATGGGTGCAGCGGCCTTCAACATCATTCCTGATATTTTTGCTCTCCAGATTACATTTATGAATCCACATATAGCCATAAAAATGAAGATAGACTCTCCTAGGATCGCTGATGGAACATGAATATAAATAATTCTGTAAACATCACCTTGTTTATAGTCCATCGGAGCAACAAATAAGCCCCAATATAAACCTATTAATAATACGAGTAGTGTTAATAGACCTAACCAAGGAATAATTTTAGACGACCAGTTATAAAATAAAGGAGGTGACCCCATTTCAATAAACCACCTTTTTAATTTATTCCATAATTTATTCATAATTTAAAAGTAAGGCTTCAACTGTTAGTAAACACAATAGAGGAATCCCGATTGCAAGCATTGCTCCCATAATCATCAGAAAACCTGAGAAATCTTGATTAGTAAGAGATGAGGAAATAACCGAAGTCCCCATTAGTAACGTAGGTATGGAGAAAGGCAAGACTATTATTGCACTTAAAATTGCTGACCGGCCCAATGATAGCGCTGCACCCAAAGCACCCAATAGACTCATGAAAGATGTACCCAAAATAAGACTTAATAGCATTGGAATAAAACTTTCAAAAGGGAGATACAAAACTATTGCTGCGATCAAAGATGCAAAGAGGATGGGTAGACCAGTTATAAGCCAGTGGATTAAAACTTTGGCGAATACTAATATAAATGAAGGCTCTAAAGAGATGAAAAATTCATCTAGAGTTCCATCCCTAAAATCATCACTAAAAATAGTTTCGACTGCTAAAAGAGAAGCTAATAAGGCTGCTATCCAAATAACTCCAGGAGCTAAAGAGCTTAGTAAACTTTCTTGAGGTCCTAGAGCTAGAGGAAAAAAAGTTACAACTATTAAGAAAAAAACTAATGGAGTTATATAGGTAGAGGACTTTCTGAAAGCTATCAATAGATCTCTCTTTAGAATTATAGTTAACCAACCAGATATTGAACCGTGCATTTTAAATACTTATGCGATTTGCTTTTACTTGGGAAGGTCTGTGACCAGTTATAACAAAGGAACAACCTTTCGAGTTGAGTTCTTGGATTAAATGCTCAATCATAGAAGTTGCTTCGTCATCAAGCGCAGAAAATGGTTCGTCGATAAAATAAATCTTAAAATTTTTAACTAGCCACCTAGCTATTGAAATTCTCTTCCTTTGTCCTACTGAAAGATTAGAAGCAAGTTCATTGATGCGCATAAGTCCCACTCGCTCTAAACATTCATATATTTTATTTTCGTCCATTCCTTTAGCGCCATGAGTTAACTTTAGGTTTTCATAAACAGTTAATAAGTTCTTTATGCCTAGCTGATGGCCTTGATAAAAACATTCAAAAGTTCTGAAATCATTAAATTTATCGTTTTCATCCAGCCAATTTATAATTCCTTTCTCGGGCTTTATAAGGCCGAGGATTGTTCTTAACAAGGTGGTTTTACCAGATCCATTCGATCCTATAATTTCAAGATTCTCTCCGGGAAAAACTTCAAAGTTTATATTTTCAAACACGACCTTGTTTGATCGAACACAAGAAAGGTTCTCTACTTTTAAATTAGGAAGCATTGATGAATGTATTTTACCAAAAAACTTTATATAACTGAATGAAAGAGGAAATAACTAGAGTGAAATGAGTTCTGATAAAATGGTCTTAAAAATAGGAAAGAAAGTGAAAACAATAAATTTTGCTGAAAGGTCATCTATAGAATTTGTAGAAGAAGGGAATGCCTTAGCACCCAAATTTAATTCTGATGGAATCATACCTGTAATAGTTACTGAAAGTAGTTCTGATTTGGTTCTGATGCTTGGTTATATGAACAAAGAAGCATTAGATAAAACTATTTTGACTAGAGAAGCACATTATTGGAGCAGAAGTAGAGAACTTCTTTGGAAAAAAGGGGAATCCAGCGGAATGACTCATAGAGTAGACGAAATACTTATAGATGATGATCAAGATTCAGTGTGGCTTAAGGTCTCAATTGATGGATTAGGAGCTAGTTGCCATGTCGGATATAAATCATGCTTCTATAGGTCTGTAGAATCTGTAGAGCAAGGAAATGTTGTTTTGAATTTTACTGAATCAGAAAAAGTCTTTGACCCAGAAGTTGTTTATCCGGGGGCAGATAACCCAACAAAACTTTAAAAGAAAAGGCCAGACGGGGAGCCTGGCCTTTAATGCATCCTACTTGAGGAGGGGCAAGATGCAGTCTTAACGGGAGGTTAAGATTCTTTTAACTTGCTTTCTTTATGGCTTGATCAATGTCAGAAATGATGTCTTCAATATTCTCTATACCTATTGAGAGCCTGACATATCCAGGAGTCACTCCAGCTGAAAGTTGTTCTTCAGAAGACAACTGACTATGTGTAGTTGATGCCGGATGAATAGCCAATGATCTTGAATCTCCTATAT
>Ga0208127_1001398_pt1 | contig 11968 bp, 10 predicted proteins | sample ETNtaG_6_FD_185751 | JGI IMG/M metagenome (GOLD analysis project Ga0208127, IMG submission 185751) | Marine microbial and viral communities from oxygen minimum zone, Eastern Pacific Ocean - ETNP201306SV45 (SPAdes) (version 2) | ecosystem: Environmental > Aquatic > Marine > Oceanic ...
AAGATGCTGAAGCTAATGCAGAAGCAGACGCAAAAGCAAAAGAGACTGTGGATAAGCTAAATAGCGCAGATGCTATGATTTTTCAAACAGAAAAACAATTAAAAGAGTTCGGTGATAAGCTATCAGATGATAAGAAAAAGCCGATCGAGGAAGCACTTGAAGAGCTTAAGAAATCATTTGAGAGTAAGGATCTAGAAAAAATTGATCCAGCTCTTGAAAAGATAAATGAAGCTTGGAAAGCAGCGAGTGAAGAAATGTACAAAGCACAACAGGACCAACAAGGTCAAGCTCAGCAGCCTGCTGATGATCAGTCAGCTGATAATTCTGACAATGTTGAGGATGTGGATTTCGAAGAAGTAAAGGAGTAATTTGTCCTTATCAAAATTTAAAAGGGTGCTAATGGCACCCTTTTTTTATTTAAATTTGACAAAAATTAAATTATTTTGAATACATCTGAAATTCTTGAAAAAGTAAATAAAATGAGCTCCAATACATTAATGGAGACTTTAAAAATCGAATTTACTGAAATTGGAGAAGATTATGTAGTTTGTAGGATGCCTGTAACTTCTGATGTTCATCAGCCAGCTGGTATACTTCATGGTGGAGCAACCGCTGCACTAGTGGAAACTGCTGGAAGCTTTGCTTCAAGATATTTTATCAAAGATGAAGAAATGTCTATAAGAGGTATAGAGATTTCAACAAACCACGTAAAAAGCGTAAGTAGTGGCTTTGTATATGCGAAAGCAACTAATATACATATGGGTAGAACAATGCAGATTTGGGAGGTAAAGGTTTCTGATGAACAAAATAATCTAATTTCCTTAGGAAAACTTACTACTTTAGCAATCAAAAAGAAATAAAATGTACATTAAACAAGTAATTAATAATAGAGAAAGTTGGTGGGGATATATTGTGACTGTATTGTTAATTGTCCCTGTAACCATTTTTCTATTTTCAATTCCACATGGATTAATATTAGCTTCTAAAGCATTTGGAGATGAGGAGTTAATGGCTAAAATAGCTTCAAATGATATCGTGGCCATAATGGGTGTATTAGAGCCTAATCAAAATTTATTTTTAATGCTATTACCTTTTGTAGGGATGATTTTGGCAGTATTTTTTGCTACAAAATTCATACATAAGAATTCTATAAAAGATTTAACTACATCAAGAGAAAAGATTGATTGGAATAGAGTGTTTTTTGCTTTTACTCTTTGGGCATCAATAAGTGCTTTAATGATTGGTACAGATTATTTGTTTATATCACCCGAAAATTATGAGTGGAACTTTAAGTATGAACAATTCATTATTTTATTTTTAATTGCAATTACCTTACTGCCTATACAAACATCTGCTGAAGAATATTTATTTAGAGGTTATTTGATGCAAGGAATCGGAGTAATAAGCGGAAATAGGTGGTTGCCATTAATATTAACATCAATAGCCTTTGGATTAATGCATTATGCTAATCCTGAAATTGAAAAGTTTGGTAACGTTGTTTTTGTATTTTACATTGGCTCTGGATTATTTGCTGGTATAATGACTTTAATGGATGAGGGAATCGAACTTGCTTTGGGTTGGCATGCAGCAAATAATATGGTAGCAGCACTACTTGTTACTGCTGATTGGACAGCTCTGCAAACACATTCAGTTCTTAAAGATATTTCTAATCCTGAAAGTATGCCATTAGGTGAAGTTTTAGTACCTGTATTGGTTTTTTTCCCAGCTGTTTTACTTGTTTTCGCTAATAAATATGGTTGGACAGACTGGAAAGGGAAACTACTTGGAAAAATTTAAATCTTTTCTAATAGTATAGTAGAATCATAAAATTTTGCAGCTGCATTAATGATTTCCCTAAATTCTTGATATCTTTTTTTATTATACCTTAACTCTTTGTAGTATTCTTTTATGTTAATGCTTAATTTATCTCCATTTACAGTTACTTTAGACTGAAATTTAGCAGTAGAATTTCCATCAACTGAAATATATTCTTTCGATTTATTTAATTCACTAAAATCCACGATTCTATAGCCTCTAGGTATATTTACTTTAATATTATAATCATATGAATTTGGAAAGTTAATTTCAATTGGATTGATTCTTTCTTTTTCTTCAAATAAATTGCTCTGTTGCCCAATTACTTTTCCGATTTTCAAGTAGATTAATCCCTCTTTTTTCTCAACAAGGTCTGATGTTGTTAAAGTCGAATTTATTAATAGTGGATTATTAAAGGAGTTATTTGAGATGTCAAAATTTCTAATTTCGTACTTATTTACTTTTTTATTATTAAGTCCATTAATGGTGAAAAAATCTATTAAAAAATCTGTTTTCTCATTTTCAGATAAATAAACATAGTTTCTGTTTGTAATAGCCCAATATCCGCTAAAAGATCTGCTCTCATTTATTTTAATTTTCTTTAAATTTTTAGAAATATTAACTTTAATATTCTTTTTTATCTGACTAAAATCTTTGTCAAATTGTGTGACTTCACTAAAATAATAATCTAAATTTTTGTCTATAAATATTCCATAATTCCCTAATAAATCTTCTGGTGCTTCAGAAACTCGATATTCAATTCTATTGGGAGTTATATACTTTTCTTGATTGGGTAAATAAATTAAAAATTCTCTTAATTGATTAGGGTCAAATAACTCAGGGTCAAATTTTAAAAAATATCTATTACATGTTATCGCAACTTCGTATTCGATGTTTGCTTCCTTAAATAAGCTGGTATAGACTTGTATAATACTAAAATCGTTAGATATTTTGTTATTTAATATGAATTCAATATCGTTTAGCTTTGGATCATCTTCATCTGAAATTGTAAAATTGATTTTTATATATTCGTCAATTGCATTTGCAATTTTAGTTTCGTTCCATGGGATTTTAACATAACCATATTTTATTTCCTTTAAAATTTCTTTAGCTTTTTGATTAATAGTTTTAGGAAAAAATAGTTCACTCACATTTTGAACTAAATTTTCCCAGTATTCTATTTGAGATACATCATCTTTATTTTCATAGCACTGATATGAAATTTTGATTTTATTAGCTATAGGTGTTGCGTATTGCTCATTAGCTGTAGAATTTAGGTTTTTAAAACTAACTAGTTTACTTTTTTTTCCGTCAAAAACAGTGTCTTTAACAGATGAGATATTAGAATTATAAATTTTAATATTTGATTTAAAATTGTTTTCAATCAAAATGAATTTAGAGGATAAAATAGGATATGATTCCTCAATAATTTTATTTCCGTTAAAGTTAAATTCCTTTTTAACTGTATACATAACTTCAACTATATCCCCATCTTTAATATTTGGAATTCTATAAAAATCATAATTTTCGTTAGATTCTGAATCATTAATCATTTTTTTCATCTCACTAAAACCATAACTGACAATAGTGTCCTGACTTATGATTTTGGATCTTATATCAACAATTTCAGAATTGTTTATTTTAGAGATTATAATTTCATTATCCGAGAGGTTATTTATTTTATTAATTTTTGTCTTAAAATGACGTGTATCATAAACGGATACCTCTTCGCTGAACTTAGATTTTACATATTCTACATAATGATTGTTGAAGATTCCATATAAATTATTGTCTGATGGGTACGAAATCGACTTTTCTTTATCCCATTCAATACTTGAATAGCTTTGAGAAAATAAACTACCAACAAATACAATTAATATAATTTTCGTCAATAAAAACTTTTTTTTCATTGGTATAACAATTTTACTTGATTGATAATGTTTAAATTTACTAAGGTTATAAATATAATTTAATATTAGATTATGAAGAAAATTATCATTTTATTTTTTCTAACAACTTTCTCCCTTAATTCACAAATATTAAGTGAAAAAGACCGTGCGTTTAAAGTCAATGAAATTCTCAAATACAGACTCGAAAATTTACTTCCAGAATTAATGGATAAAACTGGTATTGATATGTGGGTTTTAATTTCAAGAGAATATAATGAAGATCCTGTTTTAAAAACCATGTTACCAGCTGAGTGGCTAAATGCAAGAAGAAGGACAATATTAGTTTTTTATAGAGATAGAGTAAATAATTCCTTTGACAAACTTGCTGTTGCCAGATATAATTTTGGAGAAAATATAATTTCTGCATGGGATAAAGAAAAACAACCGAACCAATGGAAAAGATTAAATGAAATTATAGAAGAGAGAAATCCAAAAAAAATAGGGTTAAACTATTCGAAGTATTTTAATATCGCTGATGGCCTAGATAAAACCGACTATGATGAATTCATGCAACATATTTCTGAAAAGAACAAGCAAAAAATTGTTTCTGCACAAAAGTTAGCTACGGCATGGATTGAAACTAGGACTGAACCAGAAATGGAGATTTACAGACAAATTGTTACAATTACTAAACAAATCATAAATGAGGCATTTTCACTTGATGTGATCCAAATAGGTAAAACAACTACAACTGATTTAGAATGGTGGATGCGACAAAAGGTTACAGATATGGGTTTAAATACTTGGTTTCATCCATCAGTTGATATTCAAAGAAACAGTGAAGATCATGAAGATCATTTAAGGTCGTTTTCAAACAGGCCATCTGAAAATGTTATTATGAAAGGAGACTTGTTACATTGTGACTTTGGTATTACATACCTCAGGCTTAACTCTGATTGCCAACAAATGGCTTACATGCTACGTGATGACGAAAAAGATATTCCAGTATTTCTTAAAAATGCATTTAGAGATGCCAATCTACTTCAAGATATTTTGACATCTAATTTTATTCAAGGAAATTCAGGAAATGAAATTTTACTTAGTTCTTTATCAGAGGCAAAAAAAAGAGGACTTAGACCTTCAATTTATACACATCCATTAGGTTCTTATGGGCATTCTTCAGGGCCAACTATAGGTATGTGGGATTCACAAGGTGGTGTAATAGGAACTGGTGATTACCCCTTAAATTATAATACGGTTTATGCTATCGAATTAAATAATACATCTTTTATTAAGGAATGGAATCGTGATATTAGAATTATGTTAGAAGAAGCAGGGTTCTTTAATGAACAAGGACATAATTATGTCAACGGTAGGCAAACAGAAATTAAAATTATAAACCCGAAGTAGTTAACAACTAAATAATTGTTAAATTGCAACACTTTTATTAAGATGAAAAACATATTTCTATTTATTCTTTTATTGTGCAGCTCAAATATAATTGCCCAGCAAGTTTATGGTATTCAAAGAGGACAAAGAGGATATATTCCCCCTCCCAAATATGAACCATCTGTTTATGTAACTACTATAAATGCTTATGAGGAACTTGAAAAAGTTCTTCCAAAATCTGTAGAAGTTTTTAAACTTGATGACTTTGAAAGGGAAATATTTAAAGGTTTGTTGCTTGAAAAATATGATAACTACAATAGAATTGTTGAAAATACAGATTCTTCTAAAGAAGCAAGGCAAGATGCCTTGAAACAGCTAGAAATAGATTTTGTAAAATCATTAGCTGTGATTCTAACACCAGATGAAATTTCAATTTTTGTTGATATGGATTTTTCGGCAAAAGAAGACAAGAAAAAGAGAAGAAAAAAAAGAAAAAATAAAAACGATGATGAATAAAAATACAGTTTTGGGCTGGGCTACATTTATTATGATTTTTTTTGGAGTTGTTTTGATTGCATTAGGTGTATTTAAATACAATGAAATTGCTGGATGGGGATTTGTTTCAGTAGGTTTAGGTTTTTTTGCAATAGCATGGGTTTTTAATGCTCTCAAAGGAAGAGTTTAGGTTAGTTTTTTGATCATTTTGATATTTGCTCTGATATATGGTGACTTTATTTCCATTTTAATTTCATTGAATCCATAGGATTTATAAAGATGTATTGCATTTCCTAATTTTTTATTTGAGTAAAGGATTATTGATTTATAATTTTTAGAATAAGCATATTCTATGCATTTTTTTAATAATTTTTTTCCAACTCCTTTATTTCTATAATCAGGCTTAACTGCCATTTTGGTTAGCTCATAAATAAGATTATTTTTAGTTGGCATTAGAGCAACGGTTCCAATAATTTTATCTTCTATTTTGGCAAAGAATATTTTACCTCCTTTGTTTATTATATATTTTTTTGCGTCTGATAGTACCCTATGATCATATTCTTCCACCTCAAAAAAGTGTTTTAACCATTCAATATTCAAATCAAAAAAGCATTTTTTATACTTATTTTGAAAATTTATAATATTTACTTCCACATCTTTTATTATTACTTAATATTAATATCTTTAAGAAATATTACAAAATTATAATGAAAAAAATAGTTGAATGTGTTCCTAATATCTCTGAAGGAAATAACCAGTCAGTAATCAATAAAATAGTTGATGTAGTTAAAAAATATCCGGGTATTAAATTGTTAAATGTTGATCCTGGAAAAGCGACAAACAGAACGGTTATAACATTTGTTGGGGATGCTGAAATAATAGTTGACGCAGCTTTTAGTCTAATTTCCAAAGCAAAAGAATTAATTGATATGAGATCTCATTCAGGCGAACACCCTAGGATGGGAGCTGTAGATGTATGTCCTTTAATACCAATTTCTGGAATTTCAATGGAGGAAACAGTTGATCTAGCTCATGAGCTTTCAGAACGAGTTGGTAATGAGCTTTCTATTCCAGTTTATTGTTACGAATATGCTGCAAAAGAAGATAAAAGAAAGAATTTGGCAAATTGTAGATCTGGGGAATATGAGGGCTTAGAAAATAAATTAGGGGATAAACTTTGGAAACCTGATTATGGTCCATCAAAATTTAACGATGAAGTAAAAAAATCAGGAGCTACAGCAATAAGTGCGAGGGATTTTTTAGTTGCCTACAATATTAATTTAAACACAACATCAACAAGACGAGCAAATTCTGTGGCTTTTGATCTTAGAGAAGCTGGAAGGATCAAAAGAGAAGGAGATAGGCTAACCGGCAAAATTCTTAAAGATGAAAACGGAAATCCTAGAAGAACACCAGGTTATTTTAAGAATTTAAAAGGAATTGGATGGTTTATTGATGAATATGGAATTGCACAAATTTCATATAATATCACAAATATTAACACTACTCCTTTGCATGAAGTTTTTGATAAAACATGTGAAAGAGCACAAATTAGAGGAATGAGGGTTACCGGCTCTGAGTTGATAGGCTTAGTCCCTAAAAAAGTGTTAATTGATGCAGGAAAATATTACTTAAATAAGCAAAAAAGATCAAACGCAATTCCCGAAAGCGATATAATACATATAGCAGTAAAGTCACTTGGATTGGATGAATTAGCCCCTTTTGACCCTAAGTCAAGAATTATTGAATATATGATTGATGAAAAAAACCGAGAATTATCAAATAAATCATTAATTGATTTTGCTAATATAACATCAAGTGAATCACCAGCACCTGGAGGTGGGTCGATTTCTGCCTATTGCGGAGCATTAGGTGTTTCTCTAGCTGTAATGGTTTCAAATTTATCAGCTCATAAAAGAGGCTGGGATGATAAATGGGAGTATTTTTCTGAAATTGGAAAAAATGGTATGACAATTCAAAATAAACTTATTGACCTAGTTGATGAAGATACAGATGCTTTTAATTCTATAATGCTAGCTTACTCGATGCCAAAAAATTCAGATGATGAGAAAAAGGTTAGAGAAGATCATATTCAGATCGCAACCAAAAATGCAATTGAAATCCCATTCAAAATAATGAAAGTCTCATTTGATTCAATAGATATCATTAAAAAAATGGCATTAAATGGAAACCCAAATTCAATTACTGATGTTGGAGTAGCTATACATTGTGTTAAGGCTGCAATTAATGGTGCTTTTTTAAATGTTAGAATAAATTGTAATGATCTAAATGATAAAGTTTATGTAAAGGATATTATTGCAAGCGGAAAAAAAATAATTGACCAAACAATTTTGGAGGAAAAAGAGATTTTATCATTGGTTGATAAAATTTTATCTAAATAAATTCTTTACCGTTTATTAATACTTTATCAATTAAATTATCCCCGTAAAAATAAGGTAGATCGTTAATTGAATTTATTTCAGAAGTTATAATAATATTAGCAGCTTTTCCTTTAGTAATTGACCCAGTAGTCTGAGAAACACCCATTGCATAAGCTCCGTTTAAGGTGGCAGCGTTAATCGCTTGTTCGGTGCTTAACTTCAACTTATTGCATGCAAGGGATAAAATAAAATTCATGTTTCCTGAAGGAGAAGATCCGGGGTTAAAATCACTAGCAATAGCAAAGGGAATTCCGTTAGACAATAAATCTATTGCATTAGCATAATCTATTCCTAAAAAAAATGAACATCCTGGTAACAATACAGGCATTGTTTTACCTTGTTTAAGCAAGTCTAGATCATTTTTATTCATTACCTCTAGATGATCAACACTTAATGCTTTACATTCAACCCCAGCCTTTATACCACCGATTGAATTAAATTGATTCACATGAATTTTAGAAGGTATTCCCAATTCTGCTGCCTTTTCACAAAGAATTCTTGTATCCACATCATCAAAGTAGTTTTTCTCACAAAAAATATCTACAAAATCGATTAATTGATTATCAGCAAAATCAGGAAGCATCTCATTGACTACCACTTTAAAATAATCTTCTTTTTTATAATTTTTTGGAATAGCATGTGCACCTAAAAATGTTGATTTTATTTCGATTGGTAAAGATTCTTTTAATCTCTTAATAACCCTTAACATTTTTAATTCACCTTCATAGTTTAAGCCATATCCAGATTTTATTTCTAATGATCCGGTTCCATATTTGATTAATGCTTCAATTCTTTCTTTCGACTCAAAAAATAATACATCTTCTGAAACAGAATTGATTTGTCTTGAAGATTTTAAAATTCCGCCTCCATTATTTGCTATTTCTTGGTAGGATGCTCCTTGAATTCTCTGTAAATATTCATCTGATCTGTTTCCTGAAAAAACTGAATGTGTGTGAGAGTCACACCAACAAGGCAAAACAAATTTATTTTTTGCATCTATAATCTCAATGTTTTTAAAATTTGAAATTTCTGACATTTTTCCAAATTCTGAGATTAAGCCGTTATCAATTAATAAATAAGCATTTTTTATTGATGGTAGCTTATTCATTTCTTTTGCAGAAATATATGACAATTCCTTATCTCTTATCTGGATTAATTCCTTAATGTTTATGATTAGTTTTGACATGAATAAACTATTGTTAAATCATGTTTTTTGGATCTACCAACTGATCATATTCTTCTGCTGATAAATATCCTGAATTTATAGCTTCTTCTCTGAGGGTAGTGTCATTATTGTAAGCATTATTGGCAATTTCTGCTGCTTTATAATATCCAATTTTAGGATTTAAAGCTGTAACCAGCATTAGAGAGTTTTCTAACTTGTTCTTTATTGACTTAAGATTCGGCTTGATTCCTTTTACGCAGTTAGAGTTAAAACTATTGACTGCATCTGCTATTAAGATAGAAGAGTTGATAAAATTATATATAATTACAGGTTTAAAGACATTTAGTTGAAAATGACCTTGACTGGCTGAGAAAGTAATTGCAGAATCGTTTCCAATCACTTGACTACACACCATAGACATGGCTTCACATTGAGTTGGATTTACTTTTCCAGGCATAATCGAGCTTCCAGGTTCGTTCGCTGGTAATATTATTTCACCAATACCACTTCTCGGTCCAGATGAAAGTAATCTAATGTCATTAGAAATTTTGTTTAACGAAACGGCTATTTTTTTTAAAGAATTATGACTTCCTACTAAGGAGTCATTTGAAGACAATGCCTCAAACTTATTATCAGCACTAACAAATGGATATTTAGTTTCTTCTGAAATTATTTTAGCAACTTTTTTAGCATAACCAACAGGTGTATTTAATCCTGTTCCAACTGCAGTTCCACCTAAAGCAATCTCTAAAATAAACTTTAAAGAATCTTCAATACTTGTTATACCATTCTCTATTTGTTTTGAAAATGCTGAAAATTCTTGACCTAAGGTAATAGGGGTGGCATCCATTAAATGTGTTCTACCTATTTTTACAATATCTTCAAATTCTTTGGACTTTTTATTTAGAGTATTTAACAAATTTCTTAATGCGGGTAGTGTTTTTTCAAAAACAACCTTATAGGCAGCTATATGCATAGCTGTAGGAAAGGTGTCATTTGAGGACTGAGATTTATTAACATCATCGTTGGCTTTTATGTATTTTTCATCACTTAAGTCTTTACCTGCAAGTTGTTGACACCTGTTTGATATAACCTCGTTAACGTTCATATTTGTTTGAGTTCCAGAACCAGTTTGCCATACCACTAAAGGAAATTGATTATCGTGTTTTCCTTTGATTATTTCATCACATGCAAGGATAATTAGTTTCATCTTTTCATCAGAAAGAACACCACATGAATTATTAGTTATTGCGGCGGCTTTTTTTAAAATGGCATATGAATGAATTATTTCGATTGGCATTGATGCACTAGGTCCAATTTTGAAATTATTTCTTGATCTTTCAGTTTGTGCACCCCAAAGCTTATCAGCAGGAACTTTTACTTCGCCTAATGTATCTTTTTCGATTCTGTATTTCATATCGAGTAATTATATTACAAATTTACACATTATATGTAACTATACATAAAATGTAATTTCAACAAAGGAAAATAATTAAAATGTTAAAAATTATTTCAATTTAATTTCATGATAAATAATTCTATATGCTATATTTGCAACAACTAGAAAAGATATGTTTGAATTTGATCAATATTTAGGCTTCTTAGCTTTTTTAACCATCTTAACGATAGGTTTTTGGCTGTTCTTTGTCCTTCTGCTTTTTGTAATTCCCTACTGGGTTTTTGGTGCATTAAAAGAAAGGATTGAAGAATTTATCCAAGAAAGAAAGAAGAAATAATATCCTAAAAGTCAAACGAACCATCCTCATATCCACCTGATCTCATTTGCCTTCTGTTTTGATTTTTCTTTTGGTTAAATCTGTATGTGAAGTTAAGCGTATAGGATCTCTGTCTCCATCGGTATTCACTATCATTGTAAAATGTTTGATTAAACGTTTCAGTTTTCCAGCCTCCTTGATCAAGTAAATCTCTAACGTTAAAAGTTAGAGAAGCATTATCATTGAATAATTCTTTACTAAAGGCTAAATCAACTGAAAAATTTCCTTCACGTTTAGTTATTGCTGTTTCCTCAGGTCCTCTATAATTCATTCGTGTTTGCCATTCTATTTTTCCTGGAAGTGTGAGTTTATTATTTAATCTAAAACTCCAACTCAAACTTTCGTTATCAAAAACAAAATCATTGTAAGAACCTTCAACCTTATTACTGTAGACATTAAAATTTGAGTTGATATTCCATTTTCTACCTTTTCTGTATGACAGGTTTAATTCGAAACCAAATCTTTCATTTGTGGATAGGTTTATTGGGAATCTTTCAACAACTGGAACATCTACACCATTCAATGATACCGTTTCACCTGTTTCTTCGTTTATAAAATTATATGTATCGGTTGATTTTTGAAAATAAGCAGATGTGTTAATTGTAAAAGAAGATTCAAATCTTTTCAGATATCCAATATCAATATTGTTTGAATATGTAGGATTTAAATCAGGATTACCTCTAAAAATATTAATAGGGCTAGTCTTTGAAGGGAAGGGATTGATAAACCTGGACCAAGGTCTTCTAATCCTTCTATTGTAACCAAAAGTTAAAGTCTCATTCTCATCAAGTTCAAGACCAAAATTAAATGTTGGAAATAGTCCAGTTTCATTTTTATTTATAAATTCTTGAGTGGTTAACTGATTAATATCTTTAACAGTGTTTTCAACTCTTAACCCTATAAGAAAAGAGTATTTATCCTCAACTTTTACTCCATATTGTGTGTATAGTGCATTAATTTGTTCCTTGTATTGAAAAATATTACTTTGATCCAAATCTT
>Ga0208127_1001399_pt1 | contig 11968 bp, 10 predicted proteins | sample ETNtaG_6_FD_185751 | JGI IMG/M metagenome (GOLD analysis project Ga0208127, IMG submission 185751) | Marine microbial and viral communities from oxygen minimum zone, Eastern Pacific Ocean - ETNP201306SV45 (SPAdes) (version 2) | ecosystem: Environmental > Aquatic > Marine > Oceanic ...
CAACTTCTTGCTCAGGGCGCATGGGAGAAAAAGCCCGGCGGCAGCTTTAAGACACATTGGAAGTGGGGAACGGCGAACAGCCCGGTGTCGCTGCAAATGTTTCCTGACCGCCTGCTGCTCACGGTTGAAGCAATGCGCGGGGAAAAATATGTGTTCCAGCGACCGCGCCTGTAGGCACCTTATTCGCTGAGCAAATCCAGCTGTACCGTCAGGCAAGCCGAAAGCCCGTGCAATGCCGAAGCCGCCGGCAAATCAACAACGCTGTCGTTGGCTCGTTGAATGTAGCCTTCCACAACCTCGCGACAGGCTCTTGGGATTTGGCGAGCCAATAGACCATCGCGAATGGTGTTCACCTGTTCGCCTCCGTCCTTGAGCATCGAGAGCCACGCCTTGTGCTCGATTTCATCCGCGCGCTCTAGGGCGATCAACACCGGCAATGTTGCCTTACCGGTAATGAGATCGGTGCGCAGTGATTTGCCAGCGCGGACCTCTTCACCGAACACATCCAAGCAATCATCGTAAATTTGATAGGCCGTGCCGAGTTGCTCGCCGTAATTCCGTAGTGCAGCATGCACTTCCGGCTCGTCCGGTGCTGCAAACCGCGCACCTAATTCGCAAGCCAACGAAAAAAGCTCTGCAGTTTTCATTCGCACCAGTTCAAGATATTCCTCGCGGCTCAGTTGGAAGTTACCTCGCTGCAAGGTCTGGCGAATTTCACCGGTGCAAACAATCTTGGCCGACTGACTTACCAAACGGCACACCTCATTAGAAGGCAACGTGGCGGCGAGCTTCAAAGCCTCGGCGAACAGGCAATCGCCGGCCAGAACCGAAACCTTATTACCCCAGTTGGCCGCCAGTGTCGGGCGATTTCGCCGTACCTCTGCCCCATCGACCACGTCGTCGTGAACTAGAGTGGCTAGGTGCACCATTTCAATGATCACCGCGACATGAACATGCTGCGGCTTGATCCCTCCGGCCGCCCTCGCCGCCAATGCAACCAATGCCGGACGCAGTTGCTTACCACGACTGGCTAAAGCGTACTGCACAAAAGTGGTTATCTGGGGATCGAAGTTCTTTACCTCATCCTGCAGGCGATCAGAGACCTCATCCAAAAACGGCTGTATTGGATCGCAGAGCTCAGACCAGTTTTTTGGGATGGCAGCGTTTTTAGTTTCAGCCAACATGGATGAGAATTATAACGAAAAATGAGTTAAACTCAAATCTTCGTTTGACCTAGCTGTAGTATTCGCCGGAATTCAGGCGGACGCAACGGCATCACAGAAAGTCGGCTTTGTTTGATCAGCGCAATCTCAGACAATTTCGAATCAGCCTTGATTTGCTCCAAAGTCACAGGCTCGACCATGGCTTTGACAGCCTTTAGATCAACCACACTCCAGTCACCTTCCTTGGCCGTAGGATCAGGATATGCCTCACGTGTTACTTTGGCCACTCCCACCACGGCCTTTTCGCTAACGCTGTGGTAGAAAAAAACATGGTCACCTTTTTTCATGGCACGCAAATTATTGCGCGCCTGATAATTCCGTACGCCATCCCAGTATGTGCCCTTATCCTTAACAAACTGTGACCACGGATATTTTTCCGGCTCCTGTTTCACCAGCCAATGGTTCATCCCCGAGTAATGAATGGCGCGGAGCGAGCCGTCACGAAAATCCTACTCACCACCCGCCATTCACACTAACATCACGGCGTGCCGAATATCGCCAACAACTTGGCCGCCGTGCAGGAACGCATTGCCGCCGCCTGCGACCGCGCTGGACGCACGCCTGAGGATGTGCAACTAGTCGCGGTAGGTAAAAAATTCCCGGCCCACATCATTCACGAAGCCGCCGATTGCGGCCTCACGCTCTTTGGCGAAAATCGCGTGCAGGAAGCCAAGGCTAAGATTCCCGATTGTCCCGGCCATCTGCGCTGGCATTTTATCGGCAACCTGCAAACTAACAAATGCCGGGACGCCGTCGCTCTATTTGATTTCCTGCACGCCGTGGACAGCCTGCATCTGGCCGCCGAACTCAACAAACGCTGTGAACAGGCCGCCAAAGTCATGCCTGTGCTTCTCGAGATCAATGTCTCCGGCGAAGGCAGTAAACACGGCTTCACTCCCGAATCTGCCGCCGCCGCCATGGAAGCCTTTTTCGAATTTCCTCAGCTCGAAATTCACGGCCTGATGACCATGGCGCCGTTCACCCGCCAACCCGAAAATGCCCGGCCGTATTTTCAAAAACTGCGCGAACTCAAGAGTGCCTGTGAAGCCCGACTCGGCGCGCCCCTACCGGAACTGTCCATGGGCATGAGCGGCGATTACGAAATCGCCATCGAAGAAGGCGCCACCATCATCCGCCTCGGCACCACCCTCTTCGGCCCACGATCAGAAGCGAATAAGGATTAAATTCCTGAGCCTCAATAAGGTTGAAAATACATCTCATTTTGGGAGTGATTTCAAATTGAGCACATGATATGTTCCGCCCCTTTATGGACCTGACTCCAGATATGTTTACTGAGGAGATCGCGGCGGCGGTGAAGTCGTACGACAAGCATATCGTGTGTCTGGATAAAACGCCTGATGATTGCCAGGTGGCGCTGGAGAGTTTGTTGGTCAAGGCGATTCGGGCTTATGAGACGCGCGGGGAAGGCATGCGGCACGGAATTGCGCTGGATAATCAGGTGACCATTATTCTCAGTCAATTAGATGGTGGCCCGTTGCCGATGTGCGGCATTTATTTCAACCTCCATTCGCCCTACAAAAAGAAGTCCCAACCGCCCGCGCCGGAACCGGCCGAGCAGTAAAGTAAAAGGGCCCCGAGGTTTCCCCCGAGGCCCTTCTCCACCCATCCGTACTATTCGGGGCGAACAGAGTCGCCCTCACGGATGTCCCCCTTGTTGATATCAGCCACCTGGAAGGTTTCATCAGTCTGACTGGTGGTCATAATCTCTCCCACCTGCTGATTCCCTCGGTAGACAAAATAGCGTTGCTCGGCCGGCGGCATTTTGGCGACGAACATAAAGTCCACCACGCAAAATCCCAGTGCCTGATCCACCAACATCACCTTGCCCTGTTGAGCATAGGACACGAGCGCGGTGCCCGGGTTGCCTTGAGCCGGCGGCGCGGTGACGTTTGTATCACTGCCCGTCTCCTGCGGAATTTCTTTCGACGGCTCTCCTATACTCTTGATGCTTTTACATCCCAAAATGGAAATGCAGACACCAATAGATAGCAATGTTTGGCTGGCGAGTCTCCTTGACATTCTCACCAGCGGTCAGACTACGCACTAAAACCTCAGACTCAACGATGTATTGTTCACTCTCGTAACGTTGTTTGTGAACAAAAGTTCCAAAAAACTCACGCAAAGGCGCACGGAAAAACACCCTTTTTTTCAAGTGTCCCTAAAAAAATCGTTTTCGTATTGACGGGTATAGCCCTGTTTGCAATGGATAGCGTTTCCTATTTTTTGAAAAATTACGATGCCACGCGGTAAAAAAGGTACACGAAAGCCGGCCCCTAAGAGTGGGGCCGCCATGAAATATGACGCTCACGCTTCGGCGCTGGATGACGCGTATGGTATGCTGGCTGAATTGCGTCGTGAACTCTCCGATACCCGCGAGGACAAAAACGATCGCGAGGAATTGCTCGACCTCTTCGCCACCTGCAAGGATTCCCAACGCGCTTGGATTCTGCTAGAGGATTACTTCAACAAACTCAAGCTCAGCCGCAAAGATTTCCCTGGAGACGATTGGTGGGAGGATGTGGTGGCGGTCAAGGGCAAGAAACGGCTTGAGGCCCTGTCGATTGTGTTCCTCCGCACGGGCCGTCAAATGCCTTCGGAATTGTCCGAGCACGCGAACCTCAAGCGGTTCAATGAAATTGAAAAAGCCGAAAAGGAACGGGCGGTGTTCGCCGAGCTGGAGAACTGGATGTTCCCGCCCGCGCCGAATCACCTCGATGCCCCTCGCGCTTCCATTCGCGCCGTGGCCACGCCCGAGCCCGAACGCGCTGGCTCCAGCCTGCATCGGCTGAAGATTGAATTCATCATCCGCCGGCCGCGCACCGGCGATCGCAAAAAATCACTGGCGAACCTCGTGGACCTCACCGTGCGCGCCGCGCATGAGAAGGAATTGTTCCCGCCCAACGACTGGGAATTTATTGAGTGGGTAACCGAAAATTTCGCCGCCGATGCCCGCAAAGGTGATCTCTTCCTCTCCGGCCAACAACTCCTGCAATGGCTCGCGCATTGGGGCGATGAATCCCGCCTGCAACCGGCCGTGACCAAAGCACATCACCAATTCCTCGGCCAATTGGCAGAGCTCACCGAAGTCAAAGGCCGAGGTCCACGCCAGCTGACCCTGCCCGAAGGCCTCAAGGTGCCGGTGAAGGACGCCGTGTTTTTCACCGGCCGCCCGACGCTGGTGCTTTGGAACAATACCTTTTATTTCCTGCGCAACTGCCCGCCAGTCAAGCAATTGGCCAAATGGCTTGCCGATGATCCAGCAACCCCGGCGAAAACAAAGCAGCCAGCCAAAGCCAAGAAAGCCGCCCCAGAGCTGGCCACGGTGGCCGCAGTGGCCACGGCCGAATCGGAGGATACCGATTCCAGCCTGAACCTGCTGAAGATTGAGTTTTATGTCCAGACCGCCAGCGGTCCTTGCAAGAAATCGCTCGCGCAATTGACCAAGCTGATTGCGAAAGGTTCGGCAGAAAAAGAACAGTTTGCCGCCGCGGATTGGGAATTCATGGAGTGGGCTACCGGCTTGTTCGGGGAAGAAGCCGGCTCGGGCGATCTCTTTTTGGCCGGCCCGCAACTCCTCCAGTGGCTCGCCCATTGGGGAGAGGAATCCCGCTTGTTGCCGGAATTGGATGCGCCGCAACATCGTTTTATGGGACAGCTCACCGAGCTGTCGCCCAGCCTTCGCAATGGAACAGCCGAGCTGGCCTTTACACATCAGCTACGCCTGCCCGACGGCACGGAAGCGCCCATCCAAGAGGCTGTGTTCTTCGCCGGCCGCCCGACTTTGGTGCTCTGGAACAGCACCTTTTATTTCCTACGCAACAGCCCACCGGCCAAGCTGCTCACCAAGTGGGTGGCCAATCCACGTGCCCCCATCACCAAGCTGAGCACGCGCTTTATTACTGCGCTACGGCGATCTCATCACAGCGAAGGGGTGGACTGGAGTAAGCTTTGCGATTCGCTGGAGGCGCAGCCACGGTTTGTGTTTGAGCTCCACGGCGATCGGCTGGAACTGCGTTTGCAAGCCAAGGCCAAGGACGCCAGCCAATGGGAATGGACCGGGCACGAATGGAAGATCATCACCACCGGCCGCCGCAAAACCAAACGGCCGCAGGTGCTGGAGGATGATCGCCTAGATCCCGCGGTGAACTGGCTACGCCAGTTGGATTGGTTCACGCCAGACCCTGGATTGTGGATCGGCGATGCGAACGAAAACTTTCTGCAAGTACTCGCTAATGTTTGGGATGATCGCCCGGAAGACGCGGAGTTTCTCGGCAACGATTCTTTCCAGCGCCTATTCCTTAAGCCCAAGCGCCTGAAGCCGAAGTTGGTGGTGAAGGGCAGCGGCATTGATTGGTTGTCGGTTTCGGCCGAGTGGGAAGAGGAAGGGCTGAAGCTTACCAAGAAGGATTTGGAGAGCCTCGCGCAGGCGACCGGCCGGTTTGTCAAACTGCCCAACAAAGGCTGGGTGCAGCTGGACGAAAACGCCACGCAAAAGGCGCAGGAAACCATGGCCGACCTCGGACTGGACGGCCTCGAGCCGGGCACACAGAAAATCGCCATGGAGCAAGCTGCGCACTTGGGCGAGGATTCGCTGGCAATGTTCGGCGACTCCAAGCAAGCGCAGAAACTGCGATCGCGCATTGATACATTCGAGGGCATCCCGACCATAAGTATCCCGAATAATATTCAGGCCGAGCTGCGACCGTACCAGCAGCAGGGCTTTGATTTTCTGTGCCATCTTAAGAGCATGGGGCTGGGCGGTATTCTGGCAGATGACATGGGCTTGGGTAAAACGCTTCAGACGCTCACTTATCTTTCTTGGCTCAAGAAACAAAAGAAACGCGGCAAATCTAACCCGTCGCTGGTGATCTGTCCGGCTTCGGTGATGCACAACTGGCGGCGGGAAGTAGCGAAATTTACGCCCGATATGTCCGTACTAGTCCTGGAGAGCGGTGCGGCGCGGCATCGCATGCGCAAGAAGATTCCCGATCACGATATCGTGGTCACCAACTACTCTCTGCTCCGACGCGATCTGGAGGATTTGCAGACGTACAACTTTAACGCCATCGTGCTGGACGAAGCGCAGTTCATTAAGAACCCCGGCGCGCAGGTAACACAGTCGGTGAAGCAGTTGAAGTGCAAGATCCGGCTGGCCCTTACCGGTACGCCGCTGGAGAATCGTCTACTCGACCTCTGGAGCATTACGGATTTCGTGCAGCCGGGCTATCTCGGCGACGAGAAACATTTTCACGAAATGTACGATCCCGGCGGCGGCGACGGCGAAGAGGCCGTGGCCAACCGCCGCATTGCCCGCAAACGCCTGTCCTCACGCCTGCGCCCAATCCTCCTGCGCCGTGTGAAAAAACAGGTGGCTAAGGATCTACCCGACCGCATCGAGCAACGGCACGATTGCGAACTAGGCAAGGACCAACGCACGCTCTACCTCGCCGAGCTACGCCGAAGCCGCGAGAAGGTCATGGAAACCATCCAGACCAAGGGCGTGGCCAAGAGCCGCATGCAGGTGCTCGCCGCGTTGACGCGTTTGCGCCAGATTTGCTGTCACCCCACACTGGTGGGGAGCGATTATGCCTCCGGCAAAACCGAGGCTTTGTTCGACTTGCTCGAACCGTTGGTAGCGCAGGGCGAGAAGGTGCTCGTGTTCAGTCAGTTTGTGCAGATGCTCAAGATCTTGGAAAAGGATTGCGGCACGCGAGAGATTCCCACGCACATGCTCACCGGCGAAACCAAGGACCGACAGGAAGTAGTCAATGCCTTCCAGGAATCCGAAGGCGCTGGCGTATTTCTGCTCAGCCTCCGAGCGGCCGGCACCGGCCTGAACCTCACCACGGCCAGTTACGTGGTCCTGTACGATCCATGGTGGAACCCCGCCGTGGAAGCGCAGGCCATCGACCGAACCCACCGCATCGGCCAGACCAAAACGGTGAACGCCTACAAGCTCATTGCCCCCGGCACAGTCGAAGAAAAAATCTGGAACCTGCAACAGGATAAACGCCAAACCATCTCCGACGTCCTCGGCGAGGAAGGGTTTGCCAAGAGTCTCGACAAGGCGGATTTGGAATTCCTGTTCAGCGAGAATTAAGCCGCGGTAGGAAAAAGGGGAAATGGTTGTCCCGCAGGGACTCGAACCCCAACTAGAGGTACCAAAAACCCCTGTGCTACCATTACACCACGGGACAACCGTGATGGGCGTAAGGTAGCGAGCAAAGCAGCCCAAGCAAAGCGAAAATTGCACCGTGACCCCCACCGAAGCATTTCAGGACACTCTCACCCGCCCGCCCTTCACTGCGCTGGCGCCCATGCAGGATGTCACCGACCGGCCGTTCTGGAAACTGATGGCGCACTACGGCGGACCGGATCTGTACTACACCGAGTATTTCCGAATTCGCGAAGGCTTCAAATTGGAGAGCCCCATCCTTAAGTCCATCACGCACAACCCGACCGGCAAACCGGCTGTTGCCCAAATGATCGGCAACCATATCCCGTCATTGATCGCCGCAGCCCAGGAACTCCAGCAGCATCCGGTCGCCGCCATCGACCTCAATCTCGGCTGCCCGGCGCCAGTGGTTTACAAAAAATGTGCCGGCGGGGGCCTCCTGCGCGACCCGGATCGAGTGGACGCCATACTCGGCGCGCTGCGCGAGGCCGTACAGATTCCGTTCACGGTAAAAACCCGCATTGGCTTCGATGATCCCGGCGTGTTTGCCGAACTCCTCCCGATCTTCGAACGTCATCAAATCGATCTGCTCACCGTGCACGGCCGCACCGTCCGCGAGGGCTACCGCAGCGGCGTGCATTACGATTACATCGCCCGCGCCGTCGATACCCTGCCCTGTCCCGTACTGGCCAATGGCAACGTCTACTCCGCCGCCAAAGCCGCCGAAGTCCTAGCCAATACCCGCGCCGCCGGACTAATGATCGGCCGAGGCGCTATTCGCAATCCGTGGCTCTTTCATCAAATCCTCCAATCACAGGCCGGTGAAACCCCATTCGTGCCCGCCGGCCATGATGTGTTGCAGTATCTGCGTGATCTGTTCGAAACCGTGCGTCCACCCAACCTCAAGGACTACGCCCACGTGCAGAAAATGAAAAAGTATTTCAATTACATTGCCATCGGCATCGAGCCCACCGGCGATTTTCTCCACCGCATCCGCCGCGTCACGACAGCCAGCGAACTGTTTGCCGTGTGCGAGGAGTATCTGGATCACGACCGCCCCATGCCCCTGGAGCCCTTCGATCTCAATTTGAAACCCCGCGACGTCCTGGCCGGCGAACATCGCTAACCTTCCCAGCGAAACTCCGGCATTTGTAATCCACGGAACTGGAGACCACCCTAGACTTGGTCCGCCGCCACCTTCTGAAGGGTTTCCTCGAGGGTGGTTTTGCGGTCGACCACGAGTTGCAAACCGCTATCCCACAAAGTGCGCATGCCGTCCTGCACGGCGAGGGCCTGAATGTCACGCGAAGCCCGTTTCTGCATCACGGCTTCCCGCACCGGCTCGGTGCAGACGAGCAGCTCGTTGATGGAGGTTCGTCCGCTGAACCCGGTGTTACCACAGGCAGAACATCCGGCACCGCGATAAAAGCCATGTTGATCGAGCATCGCCTGTAGATACTCATCGCCCTCGAATCGACGGAGTTGCTCGAGCGGAGCCGGATCTGGGGTATAGGGGCCGGAGCAATGCATGCAGTTGGTGCGCAGTAGACGTACGCCCAACACCCCAATTATGGTGGAGGCGAGCAGGAATGGCTCGATGTCCATGTTGATCAACCGTGCAAACGTACCGGAGGTGGTGTTCGCGTGGAGGGTGCTGATCACAAGGTGACCAGTCATCCCCGCGTTGATGGCAATCTCAGCGGTTTCTTCGTCACGAATCTCACCCACCATAATGATTTCGGGATCCTGCCGCATTAGTGAGCGTAGTGCCGCCGGGTAATTGTATCCGCGGGCGGGGTTGAGCGTTGATTGGTTTACCCAATCGAGATTTTGCTCCACCGGATCTTCCACCGACGAAATCGCCACGGCGTTGCCATGCTTTTCTAGCAGATAGCCGATGGCTGCATAGATAGCCGTGGTTTTGCCGGAACCGGTCGGGCCGGTAAGCAGCATCAACCCGGTTGGTTTAGCGGCCAGTTCTTTAAACCTCTCCAATGTTTCATCATCGAATCCAAGCTTGGATATATCGAAGACCTTTGAATTTGGATTAAACACACGGCAGACGATTTTTTCACCATAAACGGTCGGGAAAATTGAAACGCGAAGCTGCACTCCACCAAAATTATCCGGTGCGGCTTTCCCGTCCTGCGGCAATCCCGTGGTATGACTCTCCAAATTTGCCATTACCTTGAATCGACCAGCAATATTTGACTGATGCTCAAGCGGGATTCCAACCAACCACTGAAGAACTCCGTTAACCCGAACACGAACTCCAACCATGTCTTCCCATGGTTCGATATGAATATCACTGGCACCCCGCGCAAGAGAATCCTGAATGAGGTAATCCACCATCATTGGAACATCCACCGCTTCGCTGGAAGCGATCATTGACTCCAGATATTGCTCGGTTGCACTACTCATATCTCCGTGAACTCCCTGTTTTTAAGCTATTGCAGCTTCAATGCAGTAAGTTGATTACCGCCATCACGCAAACCATCTTTGAGATAAAGAATGCCGTTGGAATAAACGGGGAAATTCCAGCTCAGTTGGCTGGCCGCGTCGATACGACCAATCTCAGTGTAGGCCTTGGGGGTAGCCTTGATTAGAGTCACGGCCCCACGGGAACCATGAATGAGCAGAGTGTCTCCCAAGCCGATCACCGAAGCATAATCATCATAGCCGGCTTCGCTCCAAACCAGTTCTCCGGTTTTGTGGTTGAGGCAAACAAATTCGGAATTTTTTCCGCGAGAGGTGCCCAAACCGTAGAGATAGCCATCCTTGAGCACGGGCGTGGTGATGTTGGTCTTCACATCTTTATTACTCCAAACCGGCTCGGCAACCTGGCCATCGCCACTGTTGCGAATGCGCACTTGAAAGGTGCCGACAGTGTGGCTGGCCAGAGTGACGGTGTCGCCTTGAAGGATAGGCGTTACGATATTGCGAGCGGCACCGGTTTTCACCGGCACACTCCAGAGCTCCTTACCGTCAGAAGCACGGTAACCTTTCATGTTGGCGGCAGTGACGTAGACGATTTGCTCCACTCCGGCGAGCTTGCCGAGCATGAGGCCCGAGTACGCAGCGTAGTCATTACCGCTTTTCCATACGTGCTTACCGGTCGCTTTTTCCAAGCACACGAGGCTGGCGCCTTCGTGCCCACCGGCCGCGGCGTAGATGTGCTTGGCATCGGTGACGGGCGCTCCGTTGTTGCCGTGGCGGCTAGCGGCCGTGCCACTGCTGCCAGGCGCGTTGCCGCCAAACCATTTGGCCCCAAAGTCTTTAGAGTATTGTTTGCTCCAAATCAGTTTGCCGGTCTTCAAGGAAATGCAGGCGAGCACGCCGGTGGCGCTTTGGCAAAACAAGAGGTCGCCATCAATCATCGGTGACGTACGCGGGCCCGGGCCATAGACATTGGTGTATTGCCAGGACTCGGAGTAAGGCGTTTGCCAAAGCGTCTTGCCGGTGGTGATGTCGATGACGGCAGCTGTTTCCATGGGCTTCCCGCCCACCACGGTCTCGTGGCACATCACGAGGCGGCCTTGAGAAAGGATCAAGCCGCCCTGCCCTTTGCCCACAGGCACCTGCCATATTTGCTTAGGCTTAGCCGAAAGCGTGTTCAGCGGCTTTTCGTTTTGTGCGAAGCCATCCCGTTGTGCGCCGCGCCATTGCGACCAATCGTCGGCGAAAGTGGTTTGGAGAAAAAGAAGTGAAAGGAATGTGGCGGATGCAGCTTTCATGGGCGCGAGTGTCCGCCAACGCAAGTGTGGGGGCAACTACTTTATGGCGTGGCCGCGGCGGCTTCAGGCCATTTGCCATCTACGATGAAGGAAGTGGCTTGACGCGCCAAATGATCGGCAATAATTGGCACCGCCTGTCGCTGGCCAGCCGTGAGATCGTTCCCCACGCGCACCGTGCTGTTGCCGGTGATATCGCCTTCGTACACCACTTCGCCGGTGCTGGGCCGGGTAACCGTGATGTGAGCCGTGAGCGACATGCTGTAATCTTTGACCGACAACGAATCGCCGGGCGTATAGCTCACGCCGCTCCGGAAAAACTCCGTCAATTCCCCGGTGACCACCAGATCCGCATTGCCTTGAGTCTCCAATGTGTAGGTGCCGTCCTGTTGCAGATTTCGTTTGAGAGCGCGGTTCACGGCCACCACCAAACGCGGTTCCAACGTTTCGTTTTTGAAGAACTCCACACGTACGGACTGCGCACCGGCCGGCAGACCGTTGGTGGGGCCGGCCACATAACCGACACAGCCGGTCATCCCGAGGTTTAGGCTGATTAAAACAAGTGCGAAAGCTTTCATCAAATACGGGCTCCTAATCTTCTTTGGAACGGGCTAACTCGCGTTCATCGAGCAGTTGCTGAATCCGCGCCAAATCGGCGGTGACCGCTGATTGAATTTCCTGCAACCGAGCCAAATCAATCTCCGTCGCCATCGCTGCACGTTCCAGATCGGCTGGGAGGATTTCAAGATTCAACTTCACCTTACGATATTCCCGCTGTGCGGTGTAGGGCCGGTTTTTCTTTTCAGCCTTTTGCGCTT
>Ga0208127_1001400_pt1 | contig 11965 bp, 8 predicted proteins | sample ETNtaG_6_FD_185751 | JGI IMG/M metagenome (GOLD analysis project Ga0208127, IMG submission 185751) | Marine microbial and viral communities from oxygen minimum zone, Eastern Pacific Ocean - ETNP201306SV45 (SPAdes) (version 2) | ecosystem: Environmental > Aquatic > Marine > Oceanic ...
TCTCACCACATCATTTAATCCAGGTGACTGTTTGATTTTTGGAATGTTCACAGTACATGGTTCATTCGATAATAATTCGCCTTTAGGTCGAATAAGATTATCTTGTGATACGCGTTTTCAACCCATAAATCAGCCAATGGATCCACGGTTTTCGGGTAAAAACCCACTGGCCCATTCTGGTTTAGGTTATGGCTGTTTAACAGCTTCGCTACCAATGAATGAAACTAGACCTCCTAGATAGGCGATGGCATGAAAGGTATTTTGCCAAGTTTAAATACTCCATTTACAAATTCGGGTGAATTAGATCTCGATTCACTCACTCGCTTGGTAGACCACACGATATTGTCTGGCTGTGGAGGAATGCTCGGACTAGCAGTAGCGGGCGAACACAATACATTAAATTTTGATGAAAAAATTCAATTTATTAAGACAGTTACAAAAGTTAACAAGCGCCGCATCCCTTTTATATGTAGTGTAACAGCAGCTGATGTTGACGAAAGTATTGAACTTACTAAAAGTGCTAATTCTTTCGATGCGGATGGAATATGTGTTCAACTACCCGCGACCTTCAAATTTTCTCAAAAAGAGAATTTTTTAAAGAAATTAGAAAAGTTATCACCTAGGATTTTAATGATACAGGATCTAGATTGGTCGGGGGATGGAATGGCTTTAGAGGAAATTGTAAAATTATTTCATTCAGTAGATAAATTTAATTGGTTAAAAATCGAAACAGTCGGGGCAGGTAAAAAGTATAGTGCTGTTTTGAAAGAACTAGATGGTCGACTGAAAGTATGCGGTGGCTGGGCTGTAACGCAACTTATTGATGCAATGGCCCGATCAGTTAATGCTTTCATACCTACTGGATTAGAAAAAATTTATGTAGAGATTTATCGCTTATATCAAAATGGTAATAAAGAAGAAGCTCAGTTGTTATTTGAAAAAGTTCTGCCTGTATTGAACTTCTCAAATCAAAATATTGGAACAAGTATTCGGTTTTTTAAGAATTTGCGAGTTCTTGAGGGGCTATTCGAAAGCAATTATTGCCGTTATGAGCAAGCTGTTTTTAGTGAATTACAGGAAATTGAAGCAGCACAGGCTACTTCAATAGCTAAAGGGTTATTAGCAAGACCTGTTTAGAAAAAATGTTATATGAAATTCATTACTTTCATGTTTGGCTGCGTCTTAATTTTTGAAAGCGCCTTAAATTATCGGGCATTAATTCTTTACCCATAACTGCTTTCCAATCTGTTTCTGCCACATCTCCGATGTATAGGTCGCCTAAACTGTCTAGTGCTATACTGTGAGGTGATATAAATTGGCCAGGATAAACCCCCGGCCCAACTCCTTTATCTAACCTTGAAAGCATAGAACCTTGTCTATCAAAGAAACTTACAAATGGACCTAAATTTGGGAAATCCTTATTTACCTCAAGGTAAGAAGCTAACTCACCAACAATGAAATCGGGCGAAGAGCCTGCAGTTATCGCTAAACCGCTAGGTCGGTGCATATTATTAATTTGGGCTTCAAAATTACCTAATGTATCAAAAATCTGTATGCGAGAATTCTCACGATCCGCCACATATATCCATCCATCAGTATCGCAACATATATTATGAGGTAGATTGAACTGACCAGGTCCAGCTCCAGCTTGCCCCCAGCTTTTTATGTATTTTCCTTTGGGGTTATAGTGATGGATACAGGCATTATTATATCCATCGGAAACAAAAATATCCCCTGAGGGCGATATTGTGGAATGTGTACATTTACAGAATGGTTTTCCACTCATAAATCCAGAACTTATGCCTGGAGTGCCAAGTTCCATGAGTAGTTCACCAGTTAGGGAAAATTTCCGTACGGTATGATCAAAATTATCGGTAAGATAGATACATTGGTCTGGTCCTATCGAGGCTCCATGTGGATTTGTGAAAATACCGTGACCCCAGGTGCGTAGTACTTCCCCGTTTTGACATAGAACTATTACGGGATGCTGTCCTCTATTGAATAAATACACCTGATCATTGGCGTCTATTGCAATTCCTGCAACATCTCCCAAAATGACTTCATCTGGGAAATTCCCCCAATCTTCTACTGGCGTGTACGTGTAGTTTCCACTTCCTAACATCAAATATTCATCTAATTTCTTTATATTCTGTATGCATACACGCTACAGTAAAATGATTGTTGAATCCACCTGGCTATTCTGTAATTCAAAGGCTTGACAGCCAGAACTGTATACTGCTTAGAATACTCTCTCAGGTCTGTGGAGAGCACTCAAGTGTCAAATAAATATGAGACATTATTTACACCCGTTAAAATTGGACCAGTAACAGCACCTAATCGTTTTTTCCAAGTTCCTCATTGTACAGGAATGGGACATTTGAGACCAAAGGCTGATGCTGCCACCCGAGCGATAAAAGCAGAAGGGGGATGGGGCGTAGTTTCAACGCAGGAGACAGAAATTCATCCTAGTTCAGATTTAACCCCTTACCCTGAACAAAGAATTTGGGATGAGCGCGATATTCCAGCTTTGAGATTAGTCACCGATTCTGTGCATAAGCACGGTTCTCTTGCAGCGATTGAGCTTGCGCATAATGGAAATCATGCAATCAACCAATTAACTCGGGCTCCCATTCTTGGAGTAAATGAGATGAGCGCTGATATCTTAAGTCCTCGTCAAGCTCGGCAAATGGATAAAAGTGATATCAAAAATCTGCGCTACTGGCATCGGATGGCTGCACGGCGTGCAAAGGAAGCCGGATTTGATATTGTTTATGCGTATGCCGGTCATCATATGACCCTAGCCCACCAATTTTTATTGCCAAACGTAAACGATAGAATGGATGAATACGGCGGAAAATTAGAGAACCGGGTTAGACTAATAAAAGAGCTAATCGAAGAAACAAAAGAAGAAGTAGGTGATAAGTGTGCAGTAGCCTTCAGGTTTGCTGTAGATGAAGTCAAGGGCGCTGATGGTATGCAGGCTCGGGAAGAAGGTCGGGCAGTTGTTGAGATGCTAGCGGAACTTCCCGATTTATGGGACGTGAATGTTTCTGATTGGTCAAACGATTCTGTTACCTCAAGGTTTGAACCCAACGAGGGCTATCAAACTTCTTATATTGATTTTGTTAAAAGCGTCACCTCCAAACCAGTAGTTGCAGTTGGTAGATTTACTTCACCTGACCTAATGGCGAGTCTTGTAAATAAAGGTATTGTCGATTTTATTGGGGCGGCCCGACCTTCGATTGCTGATCCATTTTTGCCTATGAAAATTAAAGAAGGACGTTTTGAAGATATTCGCGAGTGTATTGGATGCAATATATGCGTTGCCTCTGATAACTTGGCAATCCCAATAAGATGCACGCAAAACCCAACTATGGGTGAGGAGTGGAGGCGTGGTTGGCATCCTGAAAAAATTCAGCGTAAAGGAAGTGAAGAGTCAGCTTTGGTTGTAGGATCAGGGCCAGCAGGACTTGAATGTGCAATGCAATTGGAGCGACGTGGCTACAAAGTTACACTGGCTGAAGCCAACGAAGAGTATGGTGGGAGAGTACTGTCTGAGTCTAGGTTAAAGGGACTAAATGCTTGGCGAAGAGTGGCAGATTATCGTATTAGATACTTACAGCAGTCAGCCAATGTAGATCTTTTTTTAGATAGTAGACTAACTGCTGAAAATGTGCTCGAGCTTGGAGTAAAAAATGTATTTTTAGCAACAGGATCTAAGTGGCGATCTGATGGAGTTGGCCGAAGCAATCGTAAGACGCTGAGAGTTCAGCCAGCAAAAAATATTTTTACTCCCGATGATATTATGGGAGGCGCCTTACCCAAAAGTGCTCAGCTTGTAATTTATGACGATGATCAAATATATCTTGGTGGTGTCCTCGCAGATCATCTCAGTGATCTGGGATTTGACATAGTCTTTGTAACCCCCGCAAATAATGTTTCGCCATGGTGTGAGAATACGCTAGAGCAGCACAGAATTCAGAGAAGTCTTATAAATAAGAATATTGATTTAAAGTTTGGTTACGTAATCAGTGAGATTAGTGAAGATAGAGTAGAGTTTGAATGTAATTACACTGGGAAAAAACTAGATGTGACCACCCAATCTGTTTTGCTAGTTACTGAAAGACACCGTGAAATCAGTCTATATGAAGATCTAATGAAGTTAGTTTCAGAGAAAGATAGCCAGAAATTTTTTCTAAAATTAGTTGGTGATGCAGCTGCACCAGGTTTAATCGCTGATGCAGTTTTTGATGGTCACTTAGCGGCGCGTAATTTTGAACGCGACGATGGTGAAGTGGAAAAAGAATTCTATAATAGAGAAATTATTTCTTTAAAATAGTTGTTTCTGATAGTTTTAGGTTGGAGGTCAAAGAGTGGAAGAGGGATTTAAGGAACTTATTTCGAAGTACCAAGGGTCTCAGAGTCTCCCTCGCCAATTTTATACGTCTGAGACTGTTTATAAGATGGATATCCAGCATTATTGGAACCATAGTTGGATTTGGGTTGGGCATATAAATCAAATCCCAAATGTTGGGGACTTTTTTTTATTCGATTATGGTTATGAGTCGGTGATAATTGCTCGTGACAAAAATGGTAGTGTAAATGCGTTCTTAAATGTATGCCGCCACAGAGGTTCAAGGGTATGTATTGAAAAGAGCGGAAATACTCGGCTATTTGTATGCCCCTATCATGCATGGACTTACGAACTTAATGGAAGCCTGCGTGCTGCACGCGAAATGGAGGATAACTTCAACACAGCGGAATATTCATTAAAAAAAGTCAATCTCCGAATTTTTCACGGGCTCATTTTTATTTGCGTAGACGATAATCCGCCTAATATAGATGAAGGCTTACTTCAATTGGAACCATTAGTTGAACCTTTTGAATTTGAGAATTTAAAAATTGTGCATAGCGCAAATTACCCGGTAGCTGCGAATTGGAAATTGGCTTTAGAAAATTATATGGAATGCTACCATTGTGCGCCTGCCCATTTGGAGTATTCTCGCTCACACAGTCTAAAAGATCCATCAAGCGCCAATATCGAATTGAAAAATTGTATGCTTAAGAAAAGTATGGATGTGGGGTTATCTGGCGAAGAGCTACATATAAATCTTTTGGAGTCAAATAATGTAGAAATGGACTTCTATTTTTCTCGTTATCCTCTCTTTCAAGGGTACAAAACTGGTAGTAAATCTGGGGAAAAATTAGCACCATTGTTAGGTAGGCTTAAAGATTTTGATGGTGGGACAAGTGATATACAAATAGGCATTTTGAACAACTTCTTATCTTACTCCGATCATGTTATTGGTTACCGTTTTATACCAAGGTCTCTTCAAATAACGGATATTGAAGTAATTTGGATGGTGAGAGAGGATGCGGAAGAAGGGAAAGATTATAATTTAGAAGATCTGACTTGGTTATGGCACTGCACATCTCAGGATGATGAACGCATTATTGCTCTTAATCAAAAAGGGGTTAATTCTAATCACTATGTGCCTGGCCCATTATCAAATATGGAATGGGGTATAAAAGCGTTTCATGCTGGATATCTGAAACAATTAGAAGAAAAAACAAATATTAATTCCTAAAATTTTGTGTAAATTGTTACTGCATAAGAAGTATTCCATACGGGGTTTTTCATGAAAATTGGAAATTCAAATTTTGCAAATACCAATGAACCATCTACGGATTCTTTACATTCCTGGGATAGGCAACACCAATTGCATCCTTGGGCAGCAATGGACGCTTGGCGCGAGTATGATCACATGCTGGTGGAAAATGCTGAGGGAATTTATTTATGGGATGCCTCAGGTAAGAAATTCATAGATGGCCCAGGTGGGATGTGGTGTGTCCAGATTGGCTATGGAAGGCAAGAGATGGCCGATGCAATTGCCAAGCAAGCCATGAAACTGCCATATGCTTCACCGTGGACCACGGTCACTGAGCCATCCTCTATTCTCGCAAAAAAAATTGCTGAGTTGGCCCCTGGTGATCTTAATAATGTATTTTTTACAACGGGTGGTTCGACTGCGGTTGATACGGCTATAAGAACGATGCATTTCATGAATAATAGATTGGGAAGGCCAGATAAAAAAATCGTTTTAGCCCGAGAGAAAGGTTATCATGGTTCAACATATTTAGCTTCGACAGTCACAGGTAAGGAACGAGATAAATCTCGTTTTGATATTGAGAACCGCTTGGTTCACTTTTTGCCAGACGTTAATCCTTATCATCGGCCTGAAAAAATGTCAGTTGAAGCTTGGTGTGATCAAAAAGTTGCAGATTTAGAGAATGCTATCAAAAAAATTGGACCTGATAAAGTTGGGGCATTTATTGCTGAGCCAATTCTTTGTTCGGGGGGCGTGATCATTCCACCTGATGGATATCATAAGCGTACGTTAGAAATTTGTCGAAAATACGATATACTTTATATTTCAGATGAAGTCGTGACAGGTTTTGGGAGGCTCGGTCATTGGTTTGCATCTAGTGATGTATTTGGAATCCAGCCGGATATAATAACATGTGCCAAAGGTCTAACATCAGGATACTTACCATTAGGTGCTTGTATAATATCGGATAATGTTATGAAACGGATGGAAAGCCCAGATGAAGCTGTTTTGTTCTCCAATGGTTATACGTATTCGGCCCATCCAGTTTGCTGTGCAGCAGCGTTGAAGAATATTGAAATATTTGAGGAAGAGAACATTTTAGCAAACGTTCAAAAAGTTACACCTCATTTTCAGGAGAGACTTCAACGGCTTTACCAATACCCGATAGTGGGTGACATAAGAGGAATGGGTTTACTTGGCTGTATAGAAGGTAAACCAGACCAAGAAGGTTATACATTGGCCGAAGAGAGAAAACTTGGCGCACTCCTTGATGGGGCCTGTGAAGAAATGGGCCTTTTAGTAAGGCCGCTAATAAATATGGCGGTCTTTTCTCCACCGTTGGTCATAAACCTTTCTCAAATCGACGACATGTTTGATATTCTTGAAAAAGCGTTGGAGAAAGTTTCGAAATCCTCATAATTATGGTTATTTAATTAGTGGATGTTCTCTCTTCGCAAAATTCAGCGCTTTTGATGCTGGATTGTCTATTTCGATAGCAGATCTGTAACCGCTGTGAACAGCAGCAGCAATAATCGATGGGGCTTCGGCATCGCCTATTTTCATTATCTTTTCGATACCGTTATCTCTAAACTCTTGTTTCTTTGAGCATAGATCGTCATACAGATCCGTTACTGGTATCTTACGGGTAATAGGGATTACGAAGTCACAGAAAATTTCTTTTGTCTCTCCAGAAAAAACACATGAAAGTTCCGCGATTCCATTTGTAACGGCTTCAATCTTGTAATTATTAATTACTTTAATTCCAGCCTGAATTACCTCCGTGTTTGACCTTGTTTGTTCATCAGTAAATTCACCCCAGCTACATATTCGCCCAGCTGGACAAACTAAAGTCACCTGATGTCCTTGTCTTTTCAATTCTAGTGCAAGGACTGATCCAAAATAGTAGTGGTCGTCATCATATACTACAAATTTTGATTTAGATTTTACAGGCTTTTCAAGCACTTCATCGCCAGAAATTATCATTCCTATATCTGCTTCTCTAAAGTCGCAATTGCTGTGTCTTCCGATCGAGTCTTTCGCCCATCTAGCGCCGGTCGCAATTACGACGTTTTCGTATCCTAACTCCAACACGCTCTCAGAAGTCATAAAACTTTCTGGAAAAACTTCTATATTTTGGCATTTATTGATTTGGGTAATTCTCCAATCCCTTACTCTTATCCATTCCGATAGTCCGGGTAGTTTTGCTTCGGTAATAATTCTCCCACCAAGTTCACGCGATTTTTCAGCTAGTGCCACTTTGTGGCCCATTTCTCCAAGGACCCTACTTGCCTCTAAGCCAGCTGGGCCAGAGCCAACCACCAGTACCCTCTTTCTCTTCTTAGTTGTGAGTATTTTTTCTGGATGCCAGCCGTTACGCCATTCTTCACCCATGGTAGGATTTTGCGTACATCTGATGGGCACACCAAGACTGTCATGCGCGTAGCAAACATTACAGCCAATACACTCTCGGATATCCTCCAGATTTCCAGTAGAAATCTTATTTGGTAAAAAAGGGTCTGCGATTGAGGGTCGCGCGGCACCAATAAGATCCTGAACATTTTCCCTAAGAAGTTGTACCATTGTATCCGGGGATGTTAATCTGCCGACTGAAACAACCGGTTTTGAGGTGAGTTGCCTTGCTTTTAAAACTGAGTCCTTAAGTGCCGCCTCTTTTATAAATCTAGAGTTTCCCATCTCTACGCTGTAGTCTGGTACTGTTAGGTCCCAAAGGTCAGGTAGATCTGCCAAGAGTGCGAAGGCATCGTAACTTTCTGAGTCGTTTAAGCCAACGCTAAAGCGCGTTGCGACTGCAGCTTTGCCATCTACAATTTCACGAGTATCCTCGATTAACTCTTTGATAAAACGCACACGGTTTTCTAATGGCCCACCATATTCATCACTTCTTATATTTGTTTCTGGATTTAAAAATTCAGACAGTAAATAACCGTGAGTGGCGTAAACATAAACAATGTCGAAGCCTGCTTCTAGGGCCCGTTTTGCAGCATCCCTATGCCATTTGCGTATATTTTTTATATCATTTTTATCCATACAGCGTGTTTGACCAGGATGATAAACGGATGTGTCTTGTTGAGGGTGATTTCGTAACCCGAGTGGAGGTAATCTGGTGCCCAAATTTACTATTAAGGAGCCACCGATCCACAGTTCAACTCCTGCTAGCGCTCCATGTTTGTGCACTTCATCAGTCATTTTTCTATGGGAAATAATGTCTTCATTGTCCCATAGCGCACAGTAGGGGAATGCGTCATTATCTGATGTTGGATGAATAGAACAGTATTCCGTATTAACTACTCCCCATCCACCTTCGGCTTTTACCCCGCGCATGGCTGCAAGTGTGTTGGGACGTCGCCACCCCATACCAGAGCAATGAGGAACTTGATAGAAGCGATTTTTTGAAGTCACTGGTCCAATATTTATTGGTTCAAATAAAATATCATGCCGTGGATCGCGCATATTTTTACACATCGCCTCTGGCTGCCATTTGTTGGTCAATCAATTCGCGTTTTTGCTGCCTTAACATTATGAAAGCTGCAATTGCGACCAGGATGGCCACGAAAATAATAATAATTGTAGCGAGTGCATTTATATCAGGCCTTAAACCTAATCGAATTCTTGAAAAGATTAATATTGGTAAGGTTGTTGATCCTGGACCAGTTACAAAGCTTGCAATTACCAAGTCATCTAGTGATAGGCAAAATGCTAAAAGCCAGCCAGAAAGAAGACCTGGAGCAAGACGGGGAAGAGTTATAGCGCTCATTACCTTAAAGGGTTTTGCACCTAAATCAGCGGCCGCTTCCTCTAATGAAATACCCATTCCGGTTAGCCTTGCCTGAACAATTACTGCTACGTAGGCAAGGGAGAATGTAATGTGAGCTATAGTTATGGTAGTAAATCCACGCTCTAGCGGCCATCCGATTAATTCTTTCAGAGAAATGAAAAAGATTAAAAGAGATAAGCCGGTAATAACCTCGGGCATTACGAGTGGGGCAACCAGCATGCCTCCAAAGATTGTCCTACCCCTAAATTTCCCAAACCGAACCATTGCAAGTCCTGCCAAAGCACCGAGAAGGGTGGCAAAAGTTGCGTTGATAAAGGCAATTTGTAAACTTAGAGATACTGCTTCCCAAACCTCCGGTGATTCAAATAATACTTTATACCAGCGTGTAGACCATCCACCCCAAACTGGTACGAGCTTTGAATAATTAAATGAATAAATTACGAGTAAAACCATTGGTATGTATAAAAATGCAAGCCCAACGTAAAGCATGAAAGTTAGAAATCTGGATCTTTCATTATGCATTTACTTAACCTCAGCTGCTTTAGCTTGGTAGTGCTGATAAATTGCCATTGGTAGGACCAATAGGAGAAGTAATACTATTGCGACAGCGGATGCTACAGGCCAGTCTATATTTCTTGCGAATTCATTGTATAGTTGACGGCCGATCATCTGAACGTTTCCTCCACCCAGTAAGTCTGGTATGACATATTCACCTGTTGCAGGTATAAAAACTAATAACGAGCCTGCGATGATCCCTGGCATACTTAATGGCAATGTAATTTTAAAAAATGTATTTATTGGGCCTGAGCCTAAATCTGCAGCTGCTTCATTTAAGCTGCTGTCAAGTTTTTCCATATTTGCATAAAGCGGTAAAATCATAAAAGGAAGGTATGTATATACAATACCAATGTAGACCGCGAATTCAGTATACAATAAACGAATGGGGGTCTCTGTAATTCCTAGATAAATGAGGATGTTATTTATGGTCCCTTGGTCTGCAAGCAAACCCATCCAAGCATATACTCGCAATAAAAATGACGTCCAAAATGGTAAAATTATTGCAAATAATAATAGCTGTTTGGTTACTGGTTTTGATCTCACAATTGCATAAGCAATAGGATACCCGATAAGCAATGCTAAAAATGTAGATACAAGAGCTATCTTTACGGAATTTAAATAAGTACGAGCGTAAAGTGGGTCATCAAAAATATAAATAAAATTATCAAAAACTAATCTTATCGTAATTACGCTGCCATCAACCCATTCTATCATTTTACTAAAGGGTGGGCTCGTGATGACAAGTTCGGCTAAACTAATTTTTGCAACAATAAAAAAGGGTGTTAGGAAAAATAATAAAAGCCAGGCAAAAGGAATAAAGATTACAATTGTTTTCCACTTTGACTGTAACTTATCTGCGCTTAAGCTTATGTAATATCGTAAGTCTGTGCTGGGTTTTTTTTCTTTTTTGACAGAGCTCATTTTAGTAGCAACATCGCACTGGAGTTGTCCCAACTTAAATTTACTTTATCCTCGTAGGTTAGTCTGTCTTTTTCATCCTTTGGTCTTTTTTGGTTTTGAGCTGTGACGTCGATTATTTGATCGTTATCTAACCTCACTTTGTAGCGCGAGGTATTTCCAAAGTATCCAATATCGTCAATATAACCAGTTATATTTTTTGATTTTGAGGTGGCCCTGCTTATGCTGATTTTTTCTGGTCTAAGGCCTACATACAAAGTACTTCCTTTAGCTATATTAGAAGTATTTTTGAAGGAAAATTTTCCTAAGTATGTGGTGACTTCAACCTTACCTTCAATGTTTGAAACCACTTCTCCGTCTAGTATGTTGGCAGACCCAATAAAGTCAGCCACAAATCGATCATTTGGATATTCATAAATCTCTGTCGGTGTACCCGTCTGAATAAATCGACCTTTATCCATGACAGCTATCCTTGTGGAAAGTGTCATTGCCTCTTCTTGATCATGAGTTACCACAACAAAGGTAACTCCAACTTTGTCCTGAATATTCATCAGTTCAAATTGTGTTTGCTCTCTAAGCTTCTTGTCTAATGCGCCCAGAGGCTCGTCCAAGAGAAGCAATTTAGGCTCTTTAACGAGAGCTCTTGCTAGTGCTACTCGCTGTCTTTGACCTCCAGATAATTGTTGTGGCCGCCTTTTTTTATAATCTTGAAGCTCTACTAGCTTCAGTATGTTATCAACTTTTTCTGATATTTCTGTTTTAGCGAGACCATCTTGTTCCAACCCAAAAGCGATATTCTTTTCAACGGTCATGTGGGGGAAAAGGGCATAGTTCTGGAACATCATATTCGTTGGCCGTTTATATGGAGGAACCTCCGACATATCCTGGCCATCAATAAGTATTTGTCCTGACGATGGGTTTTCAAATCCTGCTAACATTCGAAGCAGTGTCGTTTTCCCACAACCTGAACCGCCGAGTAAACAGAATAATTCCCCTTGGTAAATATCAAGGTCAACGTTATTTACAGCTGTAAAGTCACCAAATTTTTTTGAGACGCCCTTGATTTCTAAAAGGGGTCTATCCC
>Ga0208127_1001405_pt1 | contig 11909 bp, 7 predicted proteins | sample ETNtaG_6_FD_185751 | JGI IMG/M metagenome (GOLD analysis project Ga0208127, IMG submission 185751) | Marine microbial and viral communities from oxygen minimum zone, Eastern Pacific Ocean - ETNP201306SV45 (SPAdes) (version 2) | ecosystem: Environmental > Aquatic > Marine > Oceanic ...
AAATAGTCAGATGCCTTTTCAACTAGGCGTTCTGTAGCATCTTCAGTTCTATTTAGAATCACATCTTCTACCAATTCTTTTAAATTAGGATCTATCTCTTCATACACCACTAACTGTCCAGCATTCACAATGCCCATTGAAAGTCCGTTTTTGATTGCGTGATATAAGAAAACTGAATGCATTGCCTCTCTAACAGTATCGTTTCCTCTAAATGAAAAAGAAACATTGCTAATACCGCCTGATATCTTTGCCCCAGGAAGATTTTCAGTAATATATTTACAAGCATTTATGAAATCAACAGCATAGTTATTGTGCTCTTCTAGGCCCGTTGCAACGGCAAATACATTTGGATCAATAATGATATCTTGAGGATTAAAGTTAGCTTGTTCTGTGAGGATTTTGTAAGAACGCATAGATATCTCATTTTTTCTCTCTAGGGAATCTGCTTGTCCATCCTCATCAAAAAGCATCACAATCACTGCAGCACCGTATTTTTTGCACATTTGGGCTTTTGCAATAAAGTCCTTTTCTCCCTCTTTAAGACTTATTGAGTTAACAATGCATTTTCCTTGAAGTATCTTTAATCCTTCCTCAATTACATCCCATTTTGAAGAATCTATCATAACCGGTACTTTGCTGATTGCAGGTTCGGTTGCTAGAAGTTTGAGGAAGTGACTCATCTCGGTCTTGGCATCGAGCATGCCCTCGTCCATGTTTATGTCAATAACTTGAGCTCCAAATTCAACCTGCTCTCTTGCTACCTCTAATGCTTCGTCGTACTCCTTCTCTTTGATTAGACGTGCAAACTTTTTTGAACCAGTAACGTTTGTCCTTTCTCCGACATTTACGAAAAGGCTCTGCTCATTTATGTTCAGACTTTCTAATCCACTGAGGAAGGTTTGTTTTTTGTTTTGCGGTATTTTTCTGGGAGCTTTGTTAGCTACTTTAGCGCAAATAGATTTCAAGTGATCAGTAGTTGTTCCACAACAACCACCGACAATATTTACGAATTTATTATCACAGAACTCTTCAGCAAAACCAGCCATCTGTCCAGGAGATTGATCATAACCACCCATCTCATTAGGAAGTCCGGCATTGGGATGAACACTTACAGCGACATCAGCTATTTCACTTATACGTTTAAGATGTGGTCGCAGTTGTTCAGCGCCTAAAGCGCAGTTAAAACCGATAGAATCCGGTTTAGCATGTGCCACCGACGTCCAAAAAGCGTCAACAGTTTGTCCCGATAAAGTCCTTCCTGAAGCATCTGTTATTGTCCCTGATATCATCAGAGGAATATCGAACTCAAGTTCCTCGCATTTTTCTAAGTAAGCAAAGATAGCTGCTTTCGCGTTAAGAGTATCGAAAATAGTCTCTATTAAAATAATGTCAGATCCACCATCAATTAATCCATCCAAACATTCTTTGTAATCTTCTTTTAGTTCATCGAAAGAAGTGTTTCTAGCTGCAGGATCTGTAACATCTGGAGATAGGGAAGCAGTTCTATTCGTTGGACCAATCACACCAGCAACTAAAACTTGATTTTGAGCATTAGAAGCAACTTCTTTAGCTAACTTGGCACCTTCATAATTGAGCTTGTAAGTAATGTCTTCTAAATCATAATCAGATTGAGAAGTTTTGTTGGAATTAAATGTATTGGTCTCGATTATGTCTGAGCCAGCATCTACAAACTCTTGATGTATATTCTTTATTAGATCTGGCTTAGTCAGTGTTAATAAATCATTATTTCCTTTCAGTTCTATGTGCCATTCAGGATATAAACTGCCTCTAAAGTCACCTTCAGAAAGTTTATGTTTTTGGATTTCAGTTCCCATAGCACCATCGAGGATGAGAATCCTTTGTGCCAAAAGTTCTTTGAATTCAGTCTTGGTAAACACTGTTGAGCATATTTTAACATACCTAATAAACACCATATAAATTTGATAGAATACTTAAATGGAAGAAATGAATATCACCCCCTCAGCACAAGAATATTTAGCCGATCTTTTATCTAATCAAGAAGAAGATACTTCAGGTATTAAAATATTTGTATCTGAACCGGGCACTCCTCGAGCAGAAACGTGCATTGCTTATGCAAAAGATGATGAAGATTTCTCAGATTACAGAATCATAGAGGAATTTAAATTCAGCCTGTACCTTGAAGAAAAATCTATAGACTTTTTAAAAGACGCTGAAGTGGATTATTCCCCGGACAAATTTGGTGGAACTTTAACTATAAAAGCTCCTAATGCCAAGCTTCCTCAGATAAGTGAAGACGCCTCAATCGAAGATAAGATCAACTATGTGCTTTATTCGGAAATAAATCCTGGACTTGCGTCTCATGGCGGAGAAGTTTCTTTGATTGAAGTTGTAAATGAAGAAACAGCTATTCTTCAATTTGGGGGAGGTTGTCAAGGTTGTGGTATGGTCGACCTTACTCTTAAGGATGGTGTTGAGAAGACATTGCTTGAACAAGTTGAAGGTTTAAAAAATGTTAAGGATGTCACTGATCACAGCTATAGGGAAAACGCTTACTATAAATAGGACATGTCTCAACTAAACGCAGATTCTTGTTATATATTTACAGACACTGAGACCACAGGTCTAGATATTAATTTTTCTCAAATAATACAAATTGGTTCTTTATTAACTGACGAATCATTAATTCAAGAAAATTCACAAGATATCGGCTGTCAACTGCTACCTTGGATAGTTCCTTCTCCAGAGGCATACTTAGTGCATAAAAAAGTTGAATCCCTTGGAGATGACGCTATGTCTCACTATGAAATGATGCGCCTGCTGAGATCGACTTGGCTGGAATGGTCTAAAGGAAGAAATCCAGTTTATATCACTTATAACGGTCATAGATTTGATGAAGAATTATTTCGAAGGCAATTTTTCTGGAACTTATTACCTCTTTATATAACCAATACATTAGGCGCATCCCGTCTAGATATGCTTAGCACACTACAGTTAGTTGCAAACTTTTTTCCAAATAGTTTAAATTTACCAATCTTTGATGAAGGGGCTATTAGTATGAAGCTTACTGATTGGTCTGATGCGAACTCTATAGAAATTGAAAATGCTCATGATGCCCTAGCTGACTGTGTACAAATGCACGAAATCGCAAAGTTAATTTTGGAGAAGGCTAGTCCAGTTTGGCGCGCTTCTATCAAAGGGTCTTCTAAAACTGGTAATTTAGAGATACTGCAATCAGATCCCTTTGCCATGATAGGGGAAGTTGTAAGAAGAAAAAAATTTACTTATCCAGTTACATATTGCGGTCAAAATCCTAAGATGAATAATGAAGTTGCTGTAGCGGATCTATACTTTGATCCCGATCAATTAGATGATTTAACTGATGCTGAACTTCTCGAGCAGATAGGAAATAGTGGAACTGCCATAAGAAAGGTAAGAATCAATAAAAGTTTACCAGTAATGGCATCTGATCAAATTCCTGATGTAGAAAAGTTCTTAGATATACCTTATGACCAGCTTGTCGAAAGAGCGCATAAAGTCAGAGAAAATATTAAATTACAAACTAGAGTAAGTGAACTTTTAGCAAGTAATCAAGTAAATTACCCACCGCCTAAACATTTAGAGCAGACTGTGTATTCGGGCTTTCCTTCTGATGCAGACGATTTATGGATGGAAAGATTTCATAGTCTACCTTGGGAAGAACGGTCAAAGGTTCTTGATGGATTTGAAGATACTCGCTATAAGGAGCTCGCTGAAAGGTTAGTTTGTGTCAATAACCCAGAATCCGTATCAGCAGAAACTTTTGAAAGATATCAGAATTTCCTTAATCAAAGACTTTATGACAAGGGACCCTGGCCATCCCTAGAAAAAACTCTTGATAAAACGCGTTCGATGCTAATTGAGGCAAAAGGAGAGCAGAAGGAAATCTTGGAGCAATTAGAGAAGAACCTCGTTAAAAAATCAGAATTTAATTAGATATCTCCTGTACTCTTATTAAGATCGAAAAATAAGGATGATCTACATAATTAAATATTTCTGGCTCTAGCTTCATATCTTTGTCGATTTCATACAAGTCTTGATACATGTAAATAGGCTCGGCTAGGATTACTGGCGAAATATCTAAATTATCTAAAGATATAAAATTTCCCAAGTTTTCGAAGTTAACTTTTACAGTATTAAAGATAGTTTCCATCCAATAGTTATCTGTGGCTTTTAATTCTTCTTGATTTTGCTTTTGTTTTTTAACAAGTTCCTGAAAATCAAATAAATTGGGAGTTTTAGTAACAGGTTCTATCTCTTCTGTGACTTGAGAAAATCTAATTCTAGAATCCAAATGAATAAATCTCTCTCTATAAATATTAATTTCTCCATAAATCTTTTTATCCTTTTTTACTGCTTCTATAAAAATAGGTAGAGATTTTTCTTTCGAAACTGCGGGTTGGTACCATGAATTGTAATAAACAACCCTATAGTCACGACTTCTATTAAGATTTGCTTCAATATCTATCATTCTTTTTTGAAATGGTATTCTCTCAAAAAGGAATGGTAGAGGGTTCTTGAGTTCACTCTTCTTAACATCGTTTTTATCCGAATTAGCTAAAGATTTAATTTGTATATCTGGTAGAGCAAAATCATTTATATCGTTTTCGACTAAAGTAACTAATGTAGTGGGCTTCTCTTTAAGCTCTATTAATTCTTCAGAGAAATTAAATTGTTCTAAATTTCTCCATTTTTCATTGAGATCAACCTCTTCAATCATCAGATGTTGTACCACCAAGAAATCTATTTTTAGAAGATCTGGTTGATCCTGGTTCAAGAAATGCTGGATGTATTCTTCTGAACTCTTTGCGTAGAGCCCATGGGCTATCATAGTTAGTAACAAAGATAACTTAAGAGACATTTTTATTTATAGCTTGCATTACATCCATAGTCATTTTTACTTTATCTTCTAATTTATCATCATTAAAAAGGGAAGTATTTAATTCTTCGTTTTTATAAGAAATATTGATTTTATTTTTATTGAAGTTAATTTTTTTAATAGAAAAGTTTTCTGCAGCTATTTTCAATTCAGCCTGTAAGAAGAAATTTTTGAGTTCGTTTGGCAGTAAACCAAACCTATTAATCATTTCAATTTGGATATTTTTCAATTCTTCATTTGTTTCTGCCAAAGCAATCTTGTTATACATTAAAAGTCTAACGTTAATATCTGGAAGATAATCTTCAGGTATAAAACAATTAACATTGATATTTATCTCAGGTGATTCATCAAGTGATTGAAAATCCATTTCTCCGCTTTTGATAAATTCAGAAGCCTTTTTAATCATTCGTGTATAAAGTTCTAAACCTATTGATTCAAAGACACCGCTTTGGTTTGATCCAAGAATCTCTCCTGCACCTCTTATTTCTAGGTCTTTAAGTGCTAAAAGAAAACCTGCAGATAGTGAGTCAGCACTCATTAGAGCATCAAATCTTTTATCAGCATTTTTTTTATTAACTATGTTCTTGGATCTCAGAAAATAGGCATAAGCTTGCTTTTCTGATCTTCCTACTCTTCCTCTGAGTTGATGTAATTGAGATAAACCAAATTTATCTGCATCTTCTACAATTAAAGTGTTTGCGTTTGAGACATCTATTCCGCTTTCGATAATTGTAGAACAAACCAGAACATCAATTAGACCTGAATTGAATTTCAACATAATTTCTTCTATGACTTTGGGCTTTAACTGCCCATGAACTATTTCAATGACTAAATCTTCAAACTTTTCTTTCAATCTTAATCTTCTGTCTTGAATCAGTGTCAAGTCATTACAAAGATAATAAGTTTGTCCTCCTCTTAAAATTTCCCTTTGTATTGCTTCGTGTATTAAATTTTCATTAAATGAATAGGTAAAAGTTTTGACCGGTAATCTATCATCTGGTGCTGTGGCAATGATCGATAGATCCTTAAGTTCAGATAAAGCAAAATTTAATGATCTAGGAATTGGAGTTGCAGAAAGGCTGAGTATTTCTACTTCTTCTTTTAAAGTTTTAATTTTTTCTTTTTGCCTGACTCCAAAACGATGTTCTTCATCAATAATCAATAAACCTAGATCGTTAAATCTTATATTTCCTTGTAATAAGGCATGTGTGCCAATGACTATATCGATTTCCCCTGAACCCAGGTCTTGTAGCAATTTCTCTTTCTCTTTAAGAGTTATATTTCTTGATAATGCAGCAATGCTAATTCCACTATCTTGAAATCTTTTTTCAAAGCTCGCAAAGTGCTGAGCGGCAAGTAATGTGGTTGGCACAAGGATACATGTCTGTTTATTGTTCAGTGCTGCAATAAAAGCGGCCCTCATTGCAACTTCAGTTTTTCCAAATCCTACTTCACCGCATATCAATCGATCCATAGGTTGTTGAGACTGCATATCAGAAGTAACTTCTTCAATTGTTTTCTTTTGATCATAGGTTTCTTCGTAAGGAAACTTGCTTACAAAACTTGAAAATTCTTTTTCGTCTATATCAAATGCAAAACCGACCCTTCCATTCCTCTTGGCTTGCACTTCAAGCAATTCTGCAGCCGTATCAAATGTTTGTTTTAATGCCTTGTCTTTTCTTTTTTTCCATTTTTTTGAATTTAGTGAGTCTATATCTCTATCATCAGGTCCAAAGTATTTTGATACCAGATCCATATTTTCAATAGGAACAAAGACTTTACTGTCATCTTTATAGCTTATTTCAAGACAATCACTGGTACCAACAAAGGTGTTCAATTGTTTTAAACCTACAAACCTTCCTATTCCATGTGAAAGATGTACAACCAAATCACCAGGATCAGGCATTTTTGAAGAAGAAATATCTGCCTTTTCATTCCTTGTCAGTTCAATTGAATTATCTGTAGTTTCAGCAATGTTTGGTTGATCAAAATCAAAGGACTGATCTTTATTTATAAATTCTGAGAGTTGCAAAAAATTTAAGAATAGGTCTTCGGGTGCAAGCAAAGGTCTTCTAAGATCATATCTGTATTCTTCGTACCTCTCTTTAATAAGGTCTTCAAATGCGTAAGCTTTTATGTCTGTGTGCCTTTGAACACATATTTCATCTATATGATTAAGATATGAAAGAATACTAGTCTTCTGTTTGTAGAATAAGGGCAAATAGATTTCAACACCTTCAGCAGGTCTTAGGCTCATCACTTTTGTAAAAATTTCTGAATCATTTTCAAAAATATCAAAGTTTCTTCTCCATTCTTGCTTAAATGTCTCAGCAGCTTCAGGATTAAGGGGATATTCGAAAGAGGGTAGAAAATTTAAAGAATCAATTTTTTCATCAGCTATTTGTGATTCAGGATTAAAAGTCCTAATACTTTCTATAGTACTATCAAAAAATTCAATTCTTATGGGATTTTTTCCACTTGTCAGAAAAATATCCATAATTGAACCCCTAAGTGCATATTGACCAGGTTCTGAGACAAAATCTTCCCTAATGTATCCGTAATCAGTAATTTCTTGAATAATCTTTTCAGGATTGAACTGGTCATTAACAGACAAATTGTTAATTGGAGAAATATGACTGGGATGAGGAAGTGGAGACAAAATTGTATTAATAGAAGAAATGAGTGTAACGCCTTTTCTTTTCAATAAAGATGATAATGCTGCAATTCTTTTAGCCCTGATAATTGGAGCCATAGAAAAGAAGTCATAGGGTAATAATTCTGAGTTTTCAAGTAATACAAAATTTGGATCTCCATCAAAATACTCAATAAGCTGTAATGCAGATTGCGCATCTTTGGTAATTAACAGATTATTTTGAGACGAGTTAATCCCCAGATCTAAAACATCCGCAGAAGATGTGATTATTTTTACCACTTATTGTCTGCTTTTTTTGTAAAAAAAAAGAAAATTATATATGGAAGTGTATAATTATTTTTTTTTTATTAAACAGGAATGAAATGGACTTAAAATTTTCAGAAGCAGATGTAACCTTTAGACAGGAAGTCGTTACTTTTTTAGAGAATGAGTACCCGGAAGACATCAAAGAGAAACAAGATAAAAGAATACCATTAGAGAAAGAAGAAATTGTTAGATGGCAAAAGATTCTTAACCAAAAAGGCTGGTTTGCCATTAATTGGCCTAGTCAATATACAAACCAAGAAGAACTGTCCGTTACGCAAAAATACATTCTTCAAGAAGAGCTTGCAAAGGCCAATACACCAACAACTATACCGTTTGGTATGGGAATGTGCGCACCTGTTATTTATACATTTGGAACAGATGAACAAAAAAAGAAATTTTTACCTTCAATACTCAATAGTGACGTTTGGTGGTGTCAAGGATATTCCGAGCCAGGTTCAGGGTCTGACTTAGCATCTTTAAAAACAAAGGCAGAACTAAGCGGAGATAAATACATAGTTAATGGCACCAAAACCTGGACAACTTTAGCGCAACACGCTGATTGGATTTTTTGTCTTGTAAGAACAGAGACTACTGCTATTAAACAAGAAGGTATTAGCTTCTTACTCATTGATATGAAAACTCCAGGGATTGAAGTTAAACCGATCATTACTATAGACGGTTCGCATGAGGTTAACATGGTTTACTTCGATAACGTCGAAGTACCAGCTGAAAATCTCGTTGGAGAAGAAGGACAAGGTTGGAATATTGCTAAGTTTCTTTTAGCTCATGAAAGAAGTGGTATCGCTGGAATAGCTGCTCTTAAAAGAGAATTAAAACGTTTAAAAGAATTATCTGCAGAAATTCCATTAGGTGAAAGTACATTGCTAGAAGACAGCCAGTTTAGAAATAAGATCGAAGAAACTGAAATAGAACTCACGGCTACAGAGTTTACTGAACTCAGAACCCTGGCGGCTATGTCTCAAGGTGGATCACCTGGTGCAGAGTCGTCTATTTTAAAAATTAAAGGAACAGAACTTCAACAAACTATATCCGAGCTTTTTGTTGAGATGTTGGCTTACTATGCTCATCCTTTCTATTTAGAAAATGAAATTGGTTCAAATGAGACTGTCGGTCCCGATTACGCTGCGCCTGTAATGCCTCACTACTTAAATTACAGAAAGGTTAGTATTTACGGTGGCAGTAATGAAATTCAAAGAAACGTTATTTCAAAAGCAATACTGGGGTTATAAATATGGACTTTACATTCAATGAAGAGCAATCACTAATACAAGATCAAGTCGATCAGTTTGTTCAAAAAGAGTATGACTGGGAAACTAGACAATCTTTATCAAATTCTGAATTAGGTTTTGGTGAAGACAATTGGAAAAAATTTGCTGAACTTGGCTGGTTAGGAATTAGTGTTTCTGAAGACAGCGGAGGTTTTGGAGGTTCAGCAATAGAATCAATGCTAATTATGGAAGCCTTCGGTAAAGGGCTAGTAGTAGAACCATTTTTGGAAACAGTTATTATGGCTGGAGGATTAATCGATGATCATGGATCTGATCAGCAAAAATCTTCTTTTTTAGAACCAGCCGTAGCCGGTGAGATGCATTTAGCTTTGGCTTATGCTGAGCCACAGAGCAGATTCAATCTATCTGATGTTGTTACAGAGGCTAAAGCAGATGGAGATAATTTTATAATTAATGGTTATAAATCTGTTGTGATGAATGGACCTTCTGCAGATCAAATTATCGTTTCAGCTAGGACATCAGGTACTCAACTTGATGAAAATGGAATATCTCTTTTTATCATTGACGCCAATGCATCTGGTTTGGATAAAACAAACTACAAAACAGTAGATGGTAGAAGGGCTTCTGATCTTACTTTTGAGAATGTTTCTGTTTCAAAAGAAAATCTAATAGGTGATCAAGATAAAGGCTTTGAGATTCTAGATTCAGCAATTGATAAGGCGATTTTAGCTATCTCTGCTGAAGCTGTAGGTGCAATGGAAGTACTTTATAAAACTACTGTTGAGTACACAAAAACAAGAGAGCAGTTTGGTACTGCTATTGGAAAATTTCAGGTTCTTCAACACAGAATGGTAGACATGTTCATGGAATATGAGCAGTGCAAATCACTTTTGTATATGGCAACCATGAAACATGAAGAAAAAGCTGAAGATGCTAAAAAAGCCATATCAGGTCTAAAGTATCAAGTAGGAAAAGCAGGTAAGTTTATAGGTCAACAAGCTGTACAACTTCATGGAGGTATGGGTGTAACTGATGAATTGAATGTCGGTCACTATTTCAAAAGACTGACAACAGTTGGAACCATTTTTGGTAATACAGATTATCACCTCAAGAAATACACTTCTTTATAAATGAAAAAAGAACAGCCCGATCACAGGATCCGACCTGAACTTCCTAAAGATCCTTTTGGAGACTTTCAGTATAGACAAGCTCTAGCAGAAGAGATGTTACCTATGATTGGTCGTATCTATCGAGACAACGTTCATCTTCTTCTTTACGGTAAACCTTTGGTCAATCTTTCTGTATCAGAAATAATGAACGCACACAGGTTTGTTAGAGAGACCGAAAATAATGAACTAAGTGAATTTGAAACCTACCAGGTCATAGTAGCTTTAAGTCAACTTGAATTAGGACCCGCGGAGATAGATATAGGAATAATAGCTGCAGCCTATCTTTTCGAAGATAAAGGTTTATCCATAGATGATTTTGTTAAAGAGTCAGTCAATGACTTGATTGGTACCAAGGGGTCGATACTCGAAAAAGCTCAAGACGTAGTGCTCTATGGATTCGGAAGAATTGGACGTTTATTGACTCGAATGTTGATCGAAGACTCTGGCGGCGGAGATAATTTAAGACTTAGAGCTATAGTTGTTAGAAAAGCAGTTGAAGGTGATCTAATAAAACGAGCTAACCTAATGAGAACAGACTCTGTACATGGACCTTTTAAAGGAACTGTTAGGGTTGTAGAAGAAGAAGATAAACTCATTATAAATGGCAATGAAGTCAAAGTTATCTATGCCAGCAATCCCTCTGATATAGATTACACTGAATATGGCATAAACAATGCTTTATTAATTGACAACACTGGTGTTTGGAGGAATAAAGAAGGGTTAAGCACACACTTAAATTGCAATGGAATATCCAAGGTCTTACTTACTGCTCCTGCTAAAGAGGGTATTAAGAATATTGTTCATGGAATTAATAACGAGATAATTGAAAATGATTCTATTTTAGGAGCAGCTTCTTGCACAACCAATGCTATCGTTCCTACCCTTAAAGTTTTAAATGATGAGTTCAGCATAGTGGCTGGACATATTGAAAGTGTCCACTCGTATACTAATGATCAAAACTTAATTGATAATTTTCATAAAAAAGAACGAAGAGGTAGAAGTGCAGCCCTTAATATGGTCATTACTGAAACAGGTGCAGGCAAGGCAGTAGGACAAGTATTGCCAGAACTTATAGGAAAACTTACCGCTAATGCTGTGAGAGTCCCCACACCTAATGTCTCACTTGCAATAATGAACTTACAATTAGGGCGTGATATCACTGTTGAAGAAGTAAATGATTTTCTTAGACAAAAAGCATTCCATTCCGAACTAAAAGAGCAAATAGGTTTTACTAATTCTCCTGAAGTTGTCTCAACAGACTTTGTAGGCGATAGACATGCTGGAATAATTGATTCAGCAGCAACTTTGGTTAACGGTGATAAATGTGTTCTTTATGTTTGGTATGACAATGAATACGGGTACACTGCACAGCTTTTAGGTTTAGCGAAAGAGATGGTTGGTTTGACCTATCAAAGATATCCAAATTTTGGCGAAACTTCCTAGTAAAATACCCTGCAGATCATTATAATACCCACGCGCTCACAGGGTACTTTTCCCATTTATCAGATAGGGAATGATTAGAATAAAAAAAGGCTTAGATATACCCATTTACGGCTCTCCCGCCGATAACATAGTTGACTCTAAAATAACTAGATCTGTTGCAGTTCTAGGTAACGACTACATTGGAATGAAAC
>Ga0208127_1001406_pt1 | contig 11904 bp, 11 predicted proteins | sample ETNtaG_6_FD_185751 | JGI IMG/M metagenome (GOLD analysis project Ga0208127, IMG submission 185751) | Marine microbial and viral communities from oxygen minimum zone, Eastern Pacific Ocean - ETNP201306SV45 (SPAdes) (version 2) | ecosystem: Environmental > Aquatic > Marine > Oceanic ...
ACCATTGGCGGGTGTGATAAAAATATGCCTGCTTGTGTTATGGCCATGGCTAGATTAAATAGGCCATCGATTTTTGTATATGGAGGGAGCATAAAACCTGGCTCTAACAGAACAGATGTGGTTTCTGTTTTCGAAGCTGTAGGCAAGCATTCCGAAGGTGCAATTTCTGACATTGAACTTCTGGATATTGAGTCATCAGCTATACCTGGCCCTGGATCATGCGGCGGTATGTATACTGCAAATACAATGGCTTCAGCAATAGAAGCTTTAGGCATGAGTTTGCCTAATAGCTCTGCTCAGGAGGCGGTCTCAGAAAGTAAAATATTAGATTCTCTAAGCGCAGGCGAAGCAATAATGCATTTAATTGAAAAGGACATAAAGCCTCGTGACATAATGACTAAAGGAGCCTTTGAAAATGCAATTGCTGTCGTTATTGCACTCGGTGGTTCGACAAATGCAGTTTTACACTTGCTTGCGATAGCGCATGAGGCCAAAGTTGATTTATCCTTAGATGATTTTGAGAGGATAGGTAAAAGAACTCCCGTACTCGCAGACCTCCGTCCTAGTGGTAATTATTTAATGTCTGAATTAATAGAAATCGGAGGGATTGTTCCTTTGATGAAAACTATGCTTGAAAGAGATCTATTGGATGGTAAGCAAATGACGGTGACTGGAAATACACTCGAAGAAAATTTGCTTAAATATGATGATTACCCCAGAGATCAACAAATTGTTTCTCATATAGATAAACCCATAAAGCCCGATAGTCATTTGAGAATTTTATACGGTAATCTTGCACCTCAAGGTGCTGTTGCAAAAATTTCTGGAAAAGAAGGTTTAAGATTTGAAGGAAGGGCAAAGGTATATAATTCAGAAGAGGATGCGATGGAAGGCATATTATCGAATCAAATTACTGAAGGTGATGTTCTGGTTATTAGGTACGAAGGCCCAAGAGGAGCTCCCGGAATGAGAGAAATGTTAAGTCCTACATCAGCAATTATGGGTAAAGGTTTGGGCGATAAGGTGGCATTTTTAACGGATGGAAGATTTTCAGGAGGTACTCATGGCTTTGTTGTTGGTCACATTACACCAGAAGCTTTTGATGGTGGCCCCATAGCTTTCATACAAAATGGCGACTTAATATCTATTGATGCAGAATCAAATCAAATTAACCTAGATATAACGGAAGAAGAAATATTTAAACGAAAAGATTCGTGGGTGTGTCCTGTTAATGATGAAGAAGGGGGAGTGTTAGATAAATACAGATCTCTAGTAACTTCTGCGTCCGAGGGTGCAGTAACTACAAAAAAATAATTAGAATCTTGAAAAATTAAGTATTTAGACCAATAATGAGTCTATTAAATGATTCCATATAAATTCCAATTCAAAATTTCCAAGGAGGAAGTATGAACGTTGTCACGTTAACAGATGACAATTTCGAGACTGAAGTGAACGCATCTGAAAAACCCGTATTAGTAGATTACTGGGCTACTTGGTGTGGACCTTGCAAGATGGTCGGTCCTATAGTTGAAGAGATAGCTATAGAGTTTTCAGATAAGATAAAAGTTGGAAAGCTAGATGTAGATGCCAACCAAGCCTCAGCAGCACAACAAAATGTCATGAGTATTCCGACCTTAGCAATTTTTAAGGGTGGAGAATTGATTGCTCAACAAGTGGGTGCTCTGAGTAAAACTCAACTTACAGAATTTATAGAAAGTAACCTTTAGAAAACACTAGACTCTAATTTCCAACAAGGTTACTATGGATTTACCAAAGTTTCTTTGGTCAACCCCTTTTTTCAAGCATTAACTTTATTTTATGCAATTAACAGAACTAAAAAAAATGCCAGTTGAACAGCTCATCGAGCTTGGCGAAGAGTGCGGAATCGAAAATGCTTCTCGCGCTAAAAGACAAGATATAGTATTTGGAATCCTTAAGAGTAAAGCCAAAAGCGGTGAAGACATAGAAGGAGAAGGTGTTCTAGAAATACTTCAAGATGGATTTGGTTTTCTCAGATCTCCCGACTCATCTTATTTAGCTGGCCCTGATGATATTTATGTTTCCCCAAGTCAAATTAGAAGGTTTGGTTTAAGAACAGGCGACACCATAAAAGGAAAAATTAGATCTCCAAAAGATGGAGAAAGATACTTTGCCATATTAAAAATAGAAGAAATAAACTACGAAGAGCCCGATAAAACAAAAAATAAGCCCTCTTTCGAAAACTTAACTCCACTTTTTCCTGATGAGCGTATGCTGTTTGAGCTCGGTACGGGTAGTACGGAAGATCTTTCATCAAGAGTTATTGACCTGACTGCTCCTACAGGCAAAGGACAGAGATCACTGATTGTTTCTCCACCAAAAGCTGGTAAGACATTACTGCTTCAAAGCATAGCGCATTCGATAGAGAGAAATAATCCAGAGTGTAAAATTATGGTTCTTCTGGTTGATGAAAGGCCTGAAGAGGTTACAGAAATGAAACGCTCCGTGAAAGGTGAGGTTATAGCAAGTACATTCGACGAAGCACCTACAAGACACGTACAAGTTGCAGAAATGGCAATCAATAAAGCTCGAAGATTAGTAGAACACAAGCATGACGTTGTGATTCTGTTAGATTCTATAACTAGATTGGCAAGAGCTTACAATTCTACCCAGGCCGCTTCGGGAAAAATTCTAACGGGTGGTGTAGACGCCAATGCCCTTCAAAAACCTAAGAGATTCTTCGGTGCTGCCAGAAATATTGAAGGTGGTGGTAGCCTGTCAATCATAGCTACTGCTCTAATTGACACCGGGTCAAGAATGGACGAGGTTATTTTTGAAGAGTTTAAAGGAACAGGCAACTCTGAAATAAATCTTGATCGTAAGATTGCTGAGAAAAGAGTATTCCCTGCTATAAATGTTAGGAAAACAGGAACAAGAAGAGAAGATCTTTTAACCTCAGATTTAGAATTGAGGAATATAACCGTTTTGAGAAAACTCCTAAATGAAATGGACGATACTGCTGCAATGGAGTGGATGCTTGATAAGCTCAAAGACTATAAAACTAATGCAGAATTTTTTGAATCTATGAAAAGGAAATAGTCTTATTGATCTTCTTGCTTTTCTTTGCCTTTTGAAAAAAATATCTTTTCAATCAATCCAATAAATAAAACTCCTAGGAGAGTACCCAGGACAATCAAAGAAATTGTCAGTTCGGTATTTAAAATAATCTTTTTATCAAAGACTAAAACCTCTATCGGGTTAATGAGATCATATGATCCGTTAGTAACTATCACGATTAATATAGTAAAAAAGATAAGTATTAGAAATAATCTAGCTTTCATAAAGATAATATTTAGTTTCTCCTCCTTTTGCCTGTTTCAATTGAGAAAGATTGGTTTCTATAGATTCTAACTCTAGATCTTTTTCGCATTCTATATAGATCAAACCTTTCTTTGTTAACAATTCATTTTTGAAGATAGTATCAAGAGACTTTTGGATGAGATTCTCATAAAAAGGTGGGTCTAAAAAAATTAAATCGAATTCACTATTCAAGATAGTAAAATCGAATGTAGTTGAATTTGCATTGATAATTTTGCATTTATTCTTTATTCCTAGCTTCTTCACTACACTCTCTAATGAGTTACAGAGATTTTTTTGTTTTTCGAAAAATACTACCTCACTTGCACCTCTTGAAAGGGCTTCCAGTCCTAATGCACCCGTACCAGCAAACATGTCCAAACATTTTTTTTCATGTAAATCATTTAAAAGCCAATTAAAAAGAGTTTCTTTAGTTTTACTTTCCGTAGGACGCAAATTCTTATTTGGTTTGAATGAAAGTTTAGTACCCTTGTAATTGCCTGCAATAATTCTTGATGTAGCTTGTCTTTTAGCCATATGGACAATATTATGCCTCTTCAAACCATCAGTAGCTAAATTTAACTGGTGTTTTCTAAATGCAAGACTCTGATATAAAGCAAAACTTTTTAAAATCCATGAGAGGAATAACCTCTACTGTGAATGTTATCTCGGCATCTGCTGACGGTCAAAGGCATGCCATGACAGCTACTTCAGTCACTTCTTTATCATTAGATCCTCCCTCTATGCTGGTATGCGTTAACAAAGATGCTTCTTTGCATGGAATATTGTTGGGCGGCTCTAACTTTTGTATAAATGTATTATCAAGTTTGCAGAAAGAACTTGCTGAAGTTTGCAGTAATAGCGAAGAAGGCGAATCACGTTTTCTTAGCAACTCTTGGAAAGAGCTAGACTCATATATCTTCAACGAGGATGCTCTATCTAATATTTTTTGTACCATAACAAACCAGGTTGACCATACAAGCCATACTGTTTTCATTGGCACTGTGGATAGAGTTATAAACAATGCTGACTTGAAACCACTTTTATATGGATCTGGTGGATACTTATAAGACTATGAAATTTTTTTTAATTTTTGTTGCATGTTCGGTTACTTTCTCAGTCAGTGCTGATTCTAAAGTTTACTTCATTAATTTAGAAGATGGAGACAGAGTAGAATCTCCTTTCCTCATCCAATTTGGATTATCTAATATGGGTGTGGCACCTGCAGGTACGGATAGAAAAAATACCGGTCATCATCATTTGCTTATCAATGTTAATGATATTGATCTAACTAAGCCTATACCTTCTTCTTCAAATCATATCCATTTTGGAGGTGGGCAGACTGAATCACTCGTAGAACTATCACCAGGCAACTATTCTATGCAACTTGTTCTTGGGGATATGACCCATACTCCGCACAAACCTCCAATAATCTCGAAAAAAATAAATATTACTGTTGTAGATTAAATGCACTATTTACAGACCATAGGTCTCATTCTGACCTTTATATTGTCGTTTTCCTTGGAATCTGAAATAAAAATTGATGGCTCGCTTGATGAGGCTGAGTGGCAGAAAGCCAAGGTAATTGACAAGTTTTTTGAAGTTTATCCATATTCTTTGCGAGAAGTAAATGATTACAAGACACAAATACTGATTATTGAATCTGAGCAAGGCCTCTATTTTGGTTTTAAGAATTTTCAGACCAACGAAACAATGAGAGTCAATAATCATTTACGTGATCAAGAACGATCATTGTCAGATAAGAATGGAATAGTAATAGACTTTGATGGAGACGGTATTGAGGGTTATAACTTCTTTATTTCTTCCAGTGGATCAGTTGGGGATGCAACAGTAACCGACGAAAAGGAAAGAAATTGGGACTGGGATGCAGATTGGCAATCTGCTGCTTTAGTTAAGGATGGAGTTTGGTATTCAGAAACTTTTATACCTTGGACGATTGCCTCAATGAAAACTCAAACAGGTGATAAAAGAAAGATAAAGATGGCTTTTTATAGGATGCTCATGGGAGTTGGAAGAGGTTTTTCAACCATCAAAGGGAGTGTTTATGAAAATGTTTATTTATCTGTTTTTGATGAATTCCAATTCAATAACTACTCAGGTGCAAAATTAGATTTTTTCCCCTATACGACTTTAACTGAAGATATAGCCAATTCAGATCAAATTTCTAAAGCAGGTGCTGAAATTTTTTGGAAAATTGATTCTAGTAAACAGCTTAACCTAACCTTGAATCCAGATTTTGGGCAAGTTGAGAGTGATGAGGTTGTGGTAAATTTTTCTGCTTTTGAAACCTTCTACTCGGACAAGAGGCCATTCTTTGCTGAAAATAATAGTATGTTTGATGTGAGTGATCGTATGCATAGAATTATTAATACAAGAAGGATAGGCGGTAGGCCTGATTATGATTGTGCTATATACGGCGACTTAGAGGAATATTGTCTAGAAAATAAGGCAGAAACTAGTGAAATAGATTTCGCCTTAAAATATACCCAAAAGGGTGAAGTAGATTTTGGTTTTATGAGTGCCTCAGAGAGGGATGAAAAGTTTTCACAAGGTAGAGATTTTTATGCCTTAAGGCTCAATACAAAAGTAAATGACTTTAAATATGGCTATCTAGGGACATATGTCGATAAACCAGTTTCTGAAGAAACTGCTCAAGTTAATTCATTAGATTTTATGTATCTTCCTTCAGAAATTCATAGAATGAACGGCAATTTGATGCATTCAAAAGCCAACAATCAAGATGGCTTTGGTCTTACGATGGGCTATTCATATAACCCTAATCAAGACTTTTCTTCAGGTATCGGCATAAATTTCTATGATGATCAGCTTGATCTCAATGATATGGGATATCTCATATTAAACGATCGTTTAATGTTCAATGGCAGGACTCAATTTAAAAAGACTAGATTTTCACCAGGCTCTGCTTTGAGGTCCAGATTATTTGAGGTAGGTTATGGATCAAAATTTAATGCTGATACTGTTAGGGAGTCATCAAATTTTGCTTTAAAAGTTGAAGCTAATTTCATTGACCTTTCTGAAATAAAAACTGAAATTTTTTATAGAAGTACAGGCAGAAATACAAGAATCACTAGAGGCTCTTTGCTAGCTCCGTATGTTGATATGCCCAAAGGGGTAGGAGGTTATATTGAATTTACTGGCCCACGTAAGCCAAAATACATATATAGCTTGAGGTTCGAAAGAGGTAAGGGTAGCGAACATTCTCCGGGTATAAGTTGGAAAAATTCTTCTAGGGCCTTTATAAAGTTTATGCCTCGCGACAATCTATCATTCAATATGTCCTATAACCATGCCGACGAGAAAAATTGGCTAAATTGGCTAGATGATAACCTCTTGGCTACCTACAAAAGAAAACAAAGAACTAGTGTTTTTGAACTTGAATGGTTCAAAAATAACAAACATGAGTTAAGAATAAAGGCTCAACTAGTGGCATTTACTGGCAGAGATCCTACTCCTTATCTAGGAGATAAAAAGGGAAAGTTAACTCAAACAGATATACCTCTCTCACCTATTACGATAAGTGAATTGGCATTTCAGATTAGATATAGATATGAAATCATGCCTCTTTCTTATCTCTACTTAGTTTATTCCAAAGGGGGTCGAGTTTCTCTTGATGACGAAGAGGATAATCTTTCAAATCTCTACAGACGACCTTGGAATAGTCCAGAAAAAGAAAACTTTACGGTAAAACTTAGATATAGATTTTAAAATCCTTAAAGAATAGAATGATCGCCTCTTAAGGGGAATCATCTTGCACAGGACGCTCATTAAATTCTTTTATCTCAATTTATTTTTTGTAGCCCCCTTACTTTATTCTCTGGAAATCACGACCGACGGACTACTTGATGAAAAAGAATGGTCTGGAGCTAGGGAAATCACTAAATACTATGAGAGTCTTCCATTTACTCTCGATGATGCATCAGGCTCACAAAAAGTTCTTGTTCTTGAAGATGAAAAAGGCATTTATTTTGGCTTTATAAGTTATCAAGATGTTGAAACGATTAGATCACAAAAGCATCAGCGCGACGAGGAAATGGCCAATGCTGATATGGTTGGAGTCTCCATAGATTTTGATGGAGACGGTCTTTTGTCTTATGGGTTTTCAATATCAGCTGGAGGATCTATTCTTGATAATGTAGTTCGGAATGAAAATGAAATGAACTACGATTGGGATGCTGATTGGGGCTATGGAGTAACGATTGGCAGGGACGCGTGGTACGCTGAAATGTTTATCCCTTGGAGCGTGGCACCTATGAAAGCTCAAACCGGAGATAAACGTAAGGTTAAGCTTTCTTTTTACCGATGGTTAAGAGGTGAATTTAAGGTTTACACAACCATTAAAGGTAATCCAAGAACAGAAAAATTCATCTCTATATTTAATGATTACGAATTTAATAATTATGATGTCTCGAAGATAGACTATTTTCCATATATAAATTTTTCAGATGACAGAGTTATCGAAGATTTAGACAAAAAGGTAGGTGCAGAAATTTTTTGGAAAATAGATGCGGGCAAACAGTTAAATATAGCCTTGAATCCTGATTTTGGACAGGTAGAAAGTGATGAGTTGGTTGTTAATTTTGACTCCAGTGAGACTTTTTATTCTGATAAAAGGCCTTTTTTCTCGGAAAATCATTCATTATTCGATGTTAAAGGTTTTAGATTCTTCTATGTAATAAATACGAGACGAATAGGTGCTGTTCCAGATTATGATTGCTCAAGATATTTAGATTCTTTACAAGATCTTTGCAAATCATCTCAAGTAGGTATTTCCGATATTGATTATGCTGTTCGCTATACTCAACAAAATGAATCTTTTGATCTTGGTTTTTTAGGGGCTTCAGAAGCAGATGAAGAATTTAGTCAAGGAAGAGATTTTTACTCAGTTAGATTACGAAAAGCAGAAAAGAAATTTTCAATTGGTTATCTGGGTACCTTTACAAAAAGACCTGTTTTAGACAGGGAAGCAAATGTCAATTCTGTCGATATAATTTATAGACCAAAAGATACTTTGCGTTTTGATGCAATTTTTATAAATTCTCAAGTTGATGATCCAATTATTGAGAAAGATTCAGGAAATGCATTCCGATTCAGGATGACCACATCACCCAACAAGCAGCGATATCATGATGTAGGTATTTTTTACTTTGATAAGAATTTAGATATCACAGATATGGGTTATCAAATGGAAAATAATTGGTTATTTGTTGGTTCTCAAAATGGGCTAAAGTTTACTGACTATGATGAGAGCTCACCTTTTCAATCCAATCAGGTCGAATTAGGTATTGGTTACGAATCTAATGGTGATTTTGATAAATCTGCAGACTTTACCTATCTGACCTATAAAACTTATTTCAAAAATACGACATATGTTGAATTTACTAATTTTTATAGAACGTCTAGTAAAGATTTCTGGATAACTAGAAAAGATCCTACAGCGCCCTATATCGTAAAGCCTGAAAATTACGGAACTAACATTCAATATAGCGGCCCTTCAAGAAACTTTTTTAATTATTTTATAGAGTTAAAAAGAGAGAAGGGAAGTCAGTGGCGATCAGCCTTGGGGTTTGCAAATTCTTATGCAACCAAGCTAAGTTTTGCCCCAAGAGATAATCTCAATTTCTCCATTTATTATCAACACCTAGAAGAAGAGCAATGGCTAAATTGGTTACAAGATAACTTTTTAGGTATCTACTCAAGAAAACAGAGAACTACTGTTGCAGACCTTAATTGGTTTGTGGGGGATAAGCATGAATTGAGAGTTAAGGCCCAGATGGTAGGTTTCACGGCAAGAGATCCTAAGCCATATTTAGGAGACTCCTTAGGCCAACTTAATCCGGTAGATATTTCTTTAGACCCTTTCACCCTAAGTGATCTTGCATTCCAGGTAAGGTATAGATACGAAATTCTTCCATTAGCCTACCTTTATATTGTTTACTCTAGAGGAGGGAGAATAATTCAAACAGATTTGGAAAATGATTTAGAAGAAATCTATAAAAGGCCTTGGAATGAACCTCAGGCAGACACTTTTACAGTTAAAGTTAGGTACCGTTTTTAGCGCTACAATTTGTTGAGCAAAAAGTATTTTCTCCTTTTTTTATAGACTCACTGTCAGGAAAGTTAAGCCCACAGATAGTGCATTTAACCATATCAGAAGAGTTGGAAGGAATAGCTGCTGTTGGATTTCTAGAAATCCTAGAAATGACATAAATTAAAAAAATTACCGCAACGAGAATTAGAACCTGGAACATGTTTATGGCGACTCTATTATTGGCCTCTCAACATCATCTTTTCCAATTAAACCTAAGGTAAGGATATTTGTCCAAGAACGTTCTTTTACTGATTCGTTATCAGCAAGATTGAAATCAGGAAAGTTGGCTTTCAAAATATCTAGGCTAGTTTTTCTAAGCTCTTCGTATTCTAAAATTTCATAAGCCTCTACGAGGATTGAAAGTGCATAGGGAGTTTGAGGAGTGTTAGGTAAATGTTCGATTACATATTTAGCTCTACCTATAGCCGCCAAATAAGCTCCTCTCTTCATATAAAAGTCAGCCACATATATTTCGTGTTCCGCTAGCAGATTCCTCAAATAAATCATTCTTTGTTTAGCATGAGGAACGTATTTACTGCTGGGATACCTTGAAATGAAGTCTGATAGTTCATCAAAAGAAGTTTGAGCCATAACCACTTCTCTTTTTGCTAGATCAGACTGGAAATATCTTGAAAATAAACCTGAGTCATCTGTAAAAGCTGCAAGACCTTTCATGTAGAAGGCATAACCAGTATGAGAGTGTCGGGGATGAAGATTAATAAATCTTTCAGCCGCAGACTGACTGGCTTCGAATTGTGAATTCATATAGTAAGCATAGATGAGCTCTGCTTGAGCTTGCTCAGCATATCTTCCAAAAGGAAATCTTGATTCTAGAGCCTCAAGACTGATGATTGCAGTTGAGAAGCTTCCATTCTTTAAACGCGTTTGTGCTTGATCATAAAGTTCTTTTTCAATAAGTCTTTCATCAGGAATTTCATCATTAGACGAACAGGAAGCTAGGTTCATCAAAATAAAGAAAATAGCCAAAATACCAAGATTTCTCTTGCTAGAATTGAAAAAATTGTGAACGATTGTCATTTAAGTTACGAATTCTACAGATCAGATCAGTTCTTGGACAGAAAAAGGTTTGTTAGGTTCAATTTTCTCTAATGGAAAACAAAAAAAAGATATCAATCAACCTTACTGTACTTGATTCCGATGAGGGCAATAGGGTTGATCAGCTAGTCGCAAGGCAATTTCCAGAGTATTCAAGAGCGCATATCCAAAAATGGATAAAAGAAGGTGATTTGTTGGTTAATGGCAAAAAGGTCAAAGCCAGACAGAAGGTTAATTCTCAAGATATCATTGTTGTAGATTTCTGGGAGGATACAAAATCTGCGGACCTCCCTGAGGAAATACCTATTGAAATTATTTTTGAGGATAAAGAGTTAATTGTTTTAAATAAACCAGCGGGATTAGTGGTCCATCCAGGTTCTGGTAACAATACAGGTACTTTAGTTAATGCGTTGTTAAATCATGATGAGAGTTTAGGTTTCTTGCCTAGAGCAGGAATTGTGCATAGATTAGATAAGGACACTTCAGGTTTGATGGTTGTATCAAAGACTGAAAGCTCTTACCTGCATCTAGTACAACAGCTGAAAGAACGGACGGTGAAAAGGACTTACTTAGCTGTAGTTGTAGGCACTCCAGTTGCCAGCAAGACTATCAATGAACCGATTGGGCGTCATCCCAAGATAAGAACTAAGCAAGCTGTATCGCAAAATGGAAAAGAGGCTATCACCCGATACTCTCTTGTAGAGGATTTCAACGGCTATTCTCTATTGAGAGTTAATTTGGAAACTGGTCGAACTCATCAAATTAGAGTGCATTTATCGCATATGGGTAATCCTATAATCGGTGACCCTTTATATGGAAATAGAAATAAATTTTCTATAGGTACAAGTGAGGATACAAAAAAGGTTATTTCTAGTTTTAAAAGGCAAGCCCTTCATGCAGAGGCACTTGAGTTAATCCATCCTTCGTCGAAAAAGTTAATTTCTTTTCAGACAGAAATACCTTCGGATATGGCAATTTTAATTGATGCAATAAAAAGCTAATGGATCTAAATTTTATAAGACCAGATAAGCCCATAGCTAAGGGAATAAATTGTTTAACTTTTACGAGCAGCTATTTCGAGCAACATAATGTAGATCCTAAGAAGGATAGATTAATAAAGGAATTCCAGCACTTTCAAGATATCCCCATACAATATATGGAACAAGTACATGGAGATAATATAGAGTCAGTTCAAGCTCATAATGCTAAGCCAAAGACAAATACCGATGCTCTATTCACAACTGAAGACGACATTGCTCTTGCAGCTCTTACAGCTGACTGTATGCCAATAGCTTTGTCTAGGATTGATGGAAGTGAATTTTCCATTATTCATGCTGGATGGAAAGGTTTGTTGTCAGGTATTATAGAAAAATCAATCTCTT
>Ga0208127_1001418_pt1 | contig 11867 bp, 12 predicted proteins | sample ETNtaG_6_FD_185751 | JGI IMG/M metagenome (GOLD analysis project Ga0208127, IMG submission 185751) | Marine microbial and viral communities from oxygen minimum zone, Eastern Pacific Ocean - ETNP201306SV45 (SPAdes) (version 2) | ecosystem: Environmental > Aquatic > Marine > Oceanic ...
TTACCATTTATCATTAGAAATACAACAAGTCAAAATAGTACCGAATCGCTATCCTTAAGTGCCTCTACGTGGAGTTTAGCAACGATTTTTTCTGGTTTAATAATATCTGGTTTAGATTGGATCGCAAATATCGAGATTTTTGAAAGAAGTTTCTCCTTTGATGAATATAGCATTTTGTGGATCATTACTATCATTGGTCTAGTCTCATTTTTATTTGCAATCAAGATAAATGAAAACGATGATGAACTAGCTCAAAAGCAAAGTGGCATATTTTCATTGCGTCAAAATTATGATTGGAACTTAATATTTAGAGCTATCTCTCCATTGATTCTTATTTCAATTGGCGCTGGACTAACGATCCCTTTTGTAAATTTATTTTTTAATTCAATATTTAATTTGAGCTCTAGTGATTTTAGTTTGCTTGGAAGTTTTACAGCACTATTGGTTTTTATTTTCTCACTTCTAGTTCCAACGCTTAGAAAAAAATATGGCTACTGGGCTACAATTGTGGTTAATCAAAGTCTAGCAATAGTCTTTTTAATAATAATGGCGACCACAGAATTGTATGCAGCATCTAGTTATGCAATTATCATTGCTATTAGCGCGTATATACTCAGGCAACCTCTAATGCATATGGCACATCCTGCTTCCAATGAATTGATGATGAATTATGTTGGTAAAAAAAATCAGGAACTAATTAGTGCATTAAGTTCTAGTTTATGGAGTGCATCCTGGTTTATTAGCGCAAAAATATTTGAATGGCTAAGAATATTAGAATTTCAATATTTTGAAATATTTTTAATTACAGCTGCTCTTTACATCATGGGGGTTGTTTTATTTGGATTTCTGATTAGCCAGTATGAAAAAAATAGCAGAAAAAGTAATCAGATATTGCCAATAGCTGACGAGTTATCTATTGATTAAAAAATACATTGGTAATGTTATGCAGGAAATACATATATTTATTTAACTAACGGAGTATATTATGAAAAAATTATTTATAGCTTCTTTCCTATTCTCTTTTTTGTTGGCTGAGGATAGCAAAATTAATCTCAAGATCGATGGCATGCAGTGTGCGTACAGCTGTGCAGGTAAAGTTTCTCAGGTAGTTCAGAGTATCAAAGGCGTAGAGGAATGCGAAGTTGACTTTGCTACTGGTACAGCAGTTGTTAAATACGATGAGAAAAAAGTCAATTCTGATAACATAATAAAGCTAATAAACAAAAAGACATATTATAAAGCTGCGGTTGATAAAAAAGAATGTGCTAGTAAAGGAAAAAGTACTTCTATATAAATCGCATTGTCTAAATAATAGAAAAACCCCGCATTAGTGGGGTTTTTTTATTTCCTAAAAAAACAAAGAATAAAATTATTATGTGTGGTAGGTATGTAAATAAAAACACAATTGATGATCTTACCGATTTTTTCGGTCCTGAATTTTCAATTGATATTGCTTCTCCGCTTAATCAGAGCTACAATATTTATCCTACTCAATATTCTCCAGTTCTTTTTAAATCAATGAGTAGCCTGAAACTAGAAGACATGAGTTGGGGGTTGATACCTTCTTGGTCTAAAGATAAAAGTTTTGCATCCAAATTAATTAATGCTAGAGTAGAGTCTATTGAAGAAAAACCTAGTTTTAAAAACCTTGTTAAGAAAAATAGGTGTATAGTAATTGCAAATGGATATTATGAATGGATTACAACAGCTGAAGGAAAACAGCCTGTATACATATATTCAAAAGAAAATGTTGTTTTAATGGCGGGCTTGTGGACTAGCTGGGGTAAAGTGAATTCGTTTACAATTATTACCAAAAGTTCTGAGGGCGTTTTGAAAGATATCCATCATAGAATGCCGCTTTTGATTAATCATTCAGATGTAAACACATATTTGGATAGTAATATTGATTTTTTTGATTCCCACAAATTTTATGATGCTGGTTTTAAGTATCACAAAGTTTCAAAAAAAGTTAATTACCCCAAAAACAATGATGCATCTTGCATTAAAACTATAGATTAAGACATTTGTTTATAGTGCTTAGTATCTGATTTCATCCTTATTATATAGTGTCCTTTTATCTAATAATTAACAAAAGTTAAGGAACTACTATGTTAAAATATTTTTCACCTGTTATAGTGTTAATTTTTATTTCTTGCTCTGGTTCTAAGCCAGGAATGTTACTTCCTGAAAAAGTTTCTCCAGAAATATATGAGGTTCTATTAGAAAATGAGGCAGTAAAAGTAATGAAAGTCACTTTTGCTCCTGGACAGGAGGATAATATGCACGATCATTATCCTTTTACTTTTCATTTGTTAGATGGCGGTAAGGCCCAAGTCACAATGCCTGATGGCAAAGTAAATGAAAGAGAAATTCCTAGTGGTTTTACTGGTCACAACGGATTAGGAGTCAGGCATAAGGTTAAAAATATTGGATCTAAAGAATTAAATATCATATTGATAGAACATAAAAAATTAGGGTCAACTCCTACGTTTGAAAATGATGTAAACTTATCCGCCCATGCAGTATCGCCAGATATCTATGAAATAGTTCATGAGGATGAATTGATTAAGGTATATACAGCTATATTTCCTGCAGGAAGTAGTGACAATGTTCATGAGCATGGCATGAACACAGCATATGTGATAACCGGCGGTAAAGTGCAAATTACAGGACCAGATGGTTCAGTAAATGAGCGCAATATACCAGATGGAGCTGTTTTACACTCGGATAAAATGGTAAGGCATCAAGTAAAAAACATTGGAAAGACTGACATTAAAGTATTACTAGCGGAGTATAAATAGATAAATAAATATTTATTTTTTCTATGAAATAAAATTTTAAACTATTGAATCTTTCGCTTTTGACTTTCAAATTTTTCTAATAATATTAAGCATGCGTAGACAATTAATTGCGTTCATTGTGCTCATAGGTTATCTTTTTTCGCAGGAAGGAAGACCCTTTGAGATTACCGTGACACCTAGATATGTAGATGAAAAGAGAATTGTAGTTAACGTCCAGTTAACTAATCTAACTAACAAACCTTTAGATTATCTAGAAGGTTTCTTGTTAGAAAGAAGTTCTTCAAGAAAGCTTCTTGACGAAAAGAGAGTTGTTCTTACCGCTGGGTATGAGCCTTCATTAGAAACCGGATTCGCTTCTACAAAGAGTATGTCTTATGAGGTCAGTAAGGGTAAACCCAATACATATGAGTTTGTTATATCAAAGCTTAAGTTTTTTGGAGAGTCAAAAATCTTTACATGGCATCCTAAGGCTGGTTATATCCGTATAGAATAGACAATAAAAAAGATAAATTTTGAAACCCCTAGATATCTAGGGGTTTTTTGTTTAAACAAGTTTAACTTTTGAAACATATAAAAATAAAACATCCCAATTGGACCATGAAAAGAATCAATCAAGGCGTTTCATGGACAGGAGCTGTTAAGCTAGGACTTTTTACTCCAAAATTAAAAAAAGCAATTAGTAGTAAAATAGAAATTCCTAGAACTGAATTTTTTGATAATAAATAAAAAGCGAGGTGACTTATGAGGGTATTTATTACTTTGATTACAATGAGTTTTCTTCAAGGAAATATATTAAGACTTTCCCCTGAGTTTTATGATAATAGGATACCAAAAAGTATTTACACATACAAAGAGACATCAAATAAAATCATTTTAAAAGAAAGTACATCATACTACAAAAATGGTCAAATGAGTTATAAAGTTGAGTATGATTCAAATGGCCTTAACTCGAGAAAAACGTGGTGGTACAATAATGGAAATAAAAGTAAGCTAGTCACATTTAAGGATGGAAAGATTGATGGTATCTGGACAACTTGGAAATATGATGGAGAAAAAGAACTAGAACGATTTTATAAAAATGGATTAATGTTAAAAGAGAGATTATATAATAAATAATTTTTTCAAACTTACTAACTGCTTTAGATGTAAAAATATTTAGTTGTATATTTCACTAAACAAATGGTGATCACATATGGAATTATTTAGAATAAAATCCAATATTGATGAAATAGCTAATGCATTAACCTATCAAATTTCATTAGTTAGCACCATTTTTTCCGGCCACATTGTTAAAAATTATAATCTTTCCTACAAGCAACATGTTAGGCTTTTACTCATATCGACTGCTCAACAAATTCATTTGATTGATAGGTTGCTCTTTAAAAATAATTATGAAAACCGTGAAGCTATCATTCACAGAGTTTTCATTGGACAGGCTAGGATGATAGCTGGTTTATGGCCAAAATTATATGAGGAAGGTTCATTAGAGTTCTTTTCTGATAAGCAGTTAGAGTATCTAAAGTATCCTGATAAAACAGAGGATGATGAAATTAGTTATCCAAAGGGTTCTTTATTATGGGAGTTTGGTGAAGAGATCGCATTTAATAGTGACATGCAGAAAAATCATAAAATCATTTTAAAAACAATCGGTACTTATAAATTTTATTATTTAAAAAATGAACAAATAATGGATTATATAAGAGCATAAAATTTTAGAAAGAAAACATGAACAACACCATTTTAAAATATTCTATCATTACTCTCTCAATATTTACTTTCACTTTTTCGCAACAAGAAAGATTAATGTGGGAAGATTTAGTTGATAAAAAGGGAATTAAATATGCAGCAGGGTCAAAAAAACCATATACTGGTAGGGTCTTTGATAATTACAAGAATAAAGGCCGCAAGTTAACCGGTTCATTTAAAAATGGTAAAATGAATGGCAGCTGGACTTTTTGGAAAGAAGATGGCAAGATAGATCGCGAAGAAGCATATTTATTAGGAGAAAAAAATGGTGAGTGGACACTCTATGATGACAATGGGAAAAAGCTAAAATCAGAAAGATATAGTAAAGGAAAAAAGACAGGGTCTACTAGTCTTTATCATCCCAACGGTCAGAAAAGTAAAGAAGAAACCTATGTGAATGATAAGCGCGAGGGGAAATGGACTTCATGGTATTCAAATGGTAAAAGAGAAAAAGTAGAATTTTATAAAAAGGGGAAAAAAGTAAATAAATGGAATTATTATAATGAGGATGGAAAATTAGAAAGCACGGTATCATATAAAAATGACCTTAAAGATGGAAAATCAATTTATTATTCTTCACAAACTGGTAAGAAAGAAAGAGAAGAAAGTTGGAAAAGAGATGTGGAAAATGGATTGTGGATATGGTGGAATGATAAAGGAAGAAAAATTAAAGAAGGTAGCTTCCAAGCTGGGCAAAAACATGGCTTATGGATGAATTTTAATGATAAAGGCAAAAAATTTGAAGAGGCTCAATGGAAAAATGGCGAACTTTCTGGTAAAACTACTATGTGGGATAATAATGGTGTAAAGTCCATTATCAAAAGTTTCAAAGAAGATGAAAAAGATGGCTTGTGGGTATGGTGGAGCCCTAGCGGAAATAAAGTTAAAGAAGGAAGTTATAAATTAGGTCAAAAACATGGCAAGTGGACATTTTACTATGCTGATGGATCAAAAAAACGTCTAGAGAATTACGATAAAGACAAAAAGAGTGGTAAGCTAATTCGTTGGTATGCGAATGGGCAGAAGTCTCAAGAAGAGTTTTATAAAAATGATGAAAAACATGGGAAGTTTAAATATTGGTTTGATAATGGTCGATTAGAAAAAGAAGAAAAATTTTCTAATGGTATTCAAACTGATGGAAAACATTATGATTATTTTGATAATTGATTTTATCAAAATTTATAAAAATAATGTTCTGCAAAACTCCTCGCTCTTCCTATAATTTTAAAATATAAAATGAGCTCTAGTACAAATATACCAATTACTCATATGTTCACGGATGAAAGTAATCACACTAGGTTTAAACAAAAGTATTTACCTTTAGAACCTAAAGAGGGCTTAGGATCTATAGGTTCATTTTCCAGCTTATTTGTTAATCCAATTTTGAGAGATAATTCAGGTGATATAAAAATGCAATTTGCTGTAACCCCTGTACCTGAAAAAAGTGATGGAGAGGGACCTAAACTAGCCCACACGGCTCCAAGAAGACAGCTAGTAATAACTTTGGATGGATACCTTGAGTTTAAAAGTTGCGGTGTTGAAAAAATGGACGACGATCACCAGGCAATTATTTCAAAAGGGCAGATTCTCCTAGCTGATGATCTAGAAGGGGCAGGACATGTATGGAGTTTTCTTAAAGATAATAAAGGCCTTATGCATCCTTGGGTCAGGTGTTATGTTCATCTTGGCGAGGAATATGACCATTTCATTTCTAAGCTAGAAGATTAATAGATCATTTAAGAGAGATAATATGAAGTATATTTATAAACAAAAAATTTATTTTATTTTCTTAACCTCTTTTTTGTTTTGGTATTCTTGTGCGAGCAACAAACCAAACGAAACAGAAAATCATCCAGAGATTGAAAAATTATGGGTACAGTATTTTGAAAACTTAAATTCAAATAATTATAAAAATGCGGTCACTTTTCTTCATTCAAAAGTGCTTTTTTCATTCAAAGGAACTGGTATTGAAATTGAGGGACCAGAAAAACTTCAAAATCAATTAGTAAATTGGAAAAACAGAGTTGATGAAAAAGGAATATATTTGAAGCTACATGATATTAAATCAGAAAAAGTCTTTGATGATGTTACTATGGTTGATGTAGTAAAAGGCGAGTATTCAAAAAATTCTGATAAGTTTTTGAGAGAAATTAGAAGATATTATCATTTTTATAACGATAAAGAAACTGGTTGGAAATTATATATGATTGCAGGTGCAGACACAGAAGATTAAAATTCAATTAGAACATCATCATCCTCTACTACATTGTCTTCATCTTTTAAACTTATTGGTATAAAGTTGATAGCATTCTCTTCAAAATATTTAGATATATCTCTAACATAATCTTCTTCTTGGCCTGGAGAATACCCTACGTATCTATTTATAATCTCTCCTTTAGTGTTAACCATTATTAGCGTCGGTATACTTTTAACACCAAAATATTCACCCAGTCTGAATTCTGGATCTATAGCAATATCATAACTAAAGTTTTTTGTTTGAATATAGGGTTTTACTTTATTAACAATTTTTGGAGCATTAAGATTTACACCTAAAACCTGTAAGCCTGAATTTTTAAAATGATCAGCTAAATCACTTAGATAGCCCATTTGCTTGGGGCAATTGGGGCACCAAGTTGTCCAAAATTCAAGTAGCAATGGCCCGTTACCTACATAATTTTTTAGCTCCGAAAATTCACCATTTATCATGCGAATTTTTTCGTCAGGGACCACAGTGTTTAACACCTCTTTATCTTCTGCCGTTAATAATGATAAAGAAAATAAAAATAATAAAATTATTGGTTTCATGATTTTCACCTTTTGCTTTCTTTAAGTGGTCAGTGAGTAGTTAAATATAACATAGTTAATTTAAATTTTCTTTATAACAACAATTGTGATATCATCTTCATTCATTTTTCCATCCATCCAATTATCACCAAGTTTGATAAGTTGATCTAAAATTTCTTCCGATGATTTTTTGCCATTATTTTGAATACAATTTTTCACCGCTTCGTAGTCTAGCATTTCCCCAGAATAATTATCGCACTCAGGTAGTCCATCAGAAATTAATACAAGCACATCTCCCTGATTCATCTCAAAATTAACCAAATCGTAATCTGCATTTTTTACAGAGCCTAATGGTAAACCTGGAACGAGGATCTCTTCAATTTCATTTTTTTTGCTATCAAAATAATATGCTGGAGGCATACCTGCGGAGCTTAAGGTTACTTTTGAATCTTGAAATTTGGCTATATTTAAAGACATTCGCATTTTACCTAGATCAATTGCTTTTATTGCTTGATTAAGTTTTACCAGAGATTCATTCGGTTGATCAAGTTCTAATCCATATAGGCCAGCTTTAGTTATTGAAACCATCATTCCAGCATTCAAGCCATGACCTGTAGCGTCTCCACAAACAATAAAAAGATCATCATTATTTTTAAAGTAATCATAGTAATCGCCACCAACCTCCATTGAAGTTTTCATGTAAGAATGCACATCATAAGCAATATCTTTAGGTGGATTGTCAGGAATTAAAGAGAGCTGAAAATCTCTTGCTTGTTCTAGTTCTTTTTTATGGGCTTCAAATTCTTTTTTATCTTGGTCTTGTTTATTCTTAAAAACAACCAATCGATAAATAGAAAAAAATGATAAAATAAAATATATGAAAAATGCTGTATAACTTTTTAATGGATGAGGAACAAATGATAAGCTTAATGAGGAAGTCTCGCTCCATAAATTATCATTATTAGAACCTGCAACTTTAAAGACATAATTTCCTCTTTCGAGATTGTTAAAGGTCACACTTCTTCTATTATCCATTTCCGTCCAATTATTATCAAAGCCCTCAAGAATGTATTTATATTTATTTTTCTTTGATTGATTATAGTTGAGTGCAACAAAATTAATTGTGATTGATTTCACTTTGTGATTTATCTCAAGGCCATTACTGAAATCATTAGTATTTATATTTAAATAGTCATTTTCTATAGATCCGTCAAAATATGTTTTTTTAACGTTTGTAATTAAACATGGAGGTTTATACTCATTTAATTTTATATCATCTGGCGTTATTATCGTTATACCATTAGGTCCACCAAAAAAAAGTTTACCCATATCATTTTTTGAAACACTGCCCCTAAAAAAATCTAGATCTGATATGCCATCTAGTAAATTAAAATTCAAGATTCTGTTTGACTGAGTATTAATTAACGAAATACCATTTTTTGAACTTACCCATAGGTTCCCATCTTTACTTTTTTCAATGGCAGTTATATAGTTTGATGGAAGTCCATCTTCAATGAACAAATGATGAAATTTATTTAATTTAATATCAAGTTTATTTAGTCCGCCATTTGTAGTACCAAACCAAATGAAACTATCATCAGATTGTAAATATGAGGTTATTTTTGATGAGGATATACCATTTTTTTCTTCTTTATCAAATTTGTAGTGTTCAAATCTGATTTTCTGATTATTAAATATTGAACGTGTTTGACTTTGTTGAGCTTTATAAACACCGTTTGAGATTGTAGTAAACCAAATATTTTTATTAGTATCCTTAAAAACAAATCTTATTGGAGAGGGCATTGAATAATTAATTATTGATTCATCTTGTAAAGATAAGATAGAAACACCTTTGCGTGTGCTTATCCATGCGTAATTATTATCATCAAAATAAATGTCAAAAACAACATTATCTGCTATTTTTCTTTTTTTATTTTTTGTTTTTGCGTTATACCTATCAATAGTTCTTTTTTCAATGTCAATATTTAATAGACCATTTGTACTTCCTACCCAAAGTGAATTGTTATTTTGAAAATGTATATCAGTTATTTGTGATGTGCCTAATTCAGACTTTGGAAAATGATCATAACGAATCCCTTCAACTGATAGGTACTCAAGTCCATGATCTGTAGCTACCCAAAGAAAATTATCTTCAGCAGATTCAATTGCATATATCTTTGAGCGTAATAATCCCCAATCATTTTCTGAATCATATTTGACAGAAGAAAATTTTGAAGAAAAATTTGAATTCATACTTAGCCCCGCATTAGCTGTGCCAAACCAGACATTTCCAGCTTTATCTTCAATAAAAGTTGTTATGTTATTGCCAGGAATAGAAGTCTGATCTGTTTCGTCATGTAAAAGGTTAACGTATATAGTATCCAATGAATTTTTTTCATTTGGAATAAATGATATGTTATTGATACCACCATAATTGTTTGAAGTAAACCAAACTCTGTTGGATTTATCAGCTAATATCAGATTTTTGATATCGTTTTCAACAATGCTATTTGCAAATAATGTTACTTGGATATTTTTAAATGAATTGGAGCTAAGGTTTAATATTGAAATTCCATTTTTAGTTGAAATCCATATTTCATTCTTTTTTTTGGAATATTCAATATCTCTAATATCATCATTCACTAAGGAACTAGTTTTTTCCTTATATGTTTGAGGTTTTAGTTTTGGATCATACGGTAGTTTTATTAATCCATTTTTACTTCCGATCCACAATGTATTATCTATTTCAATGATGTCTGTGACAAATGAAATTTCAATAGTTGAATGATTAGAATTAAGCATAGATCTTAATGTATCACTATCAAAGTCATACCTATATAAATTTGAGAATGTACTTATAAGTATTTCGTTACTATGGGTACTGTAAATATTAGAGAATGAATTTATTTCTAGGTTGTCACCGCAACTAATGCACTCCACTTCATTGAATGCTTGTTCATACTTATATATACCATCAGAATTTTTAAACCATATATCTCCGTTTTTATCGTTAAAAATCTTTTCTATGTCTTTAAGGTTATATTTTGTATTTGTAATTCGTTCAAACTTTCTAGTCCTAGTATCTAGTTTTGATAGTCCAAGTTCTGTTCCAACCCAAATATCACCATAATCATCCTGACATATACTTTTTATGTTGTTCCCAAAAATTGTAGTCTCATTGAAAACATTCATTTTATAATTAAAAAAAGTAAGTCCATCAAAAAGTCCTAACCCATTTTCAGTACCAATGTAAAGAAAGCCTTTATCATCCTCAAATATCACATTAATTGTACTTTCTGATAGACCATCCACAACGGTATAGTTTTTAAAATCATACTCATTTGAATAAGCAGTATAGATCAAATAAAGAATTGCTAGTAAATACTTTATGAATTGCATGGTTAATTGAATATCTTATTATGATATAACTTCATGAGACCTGATAAATTAAAATGCACTACAAAATAAAGTAGCATTAATTATAATGGTGTAAAAATTAGCTTGGGTTAAGAAATAGGCATACTAGTGAGTATAGTTTTGACTTAACACGTATAATTCCTGTAAAGTTTGAAAAATTTAAAATATAAAAACAGTATGCATTTGGATTTATTAACAATAGTTAATAAATGCAAACAGCATAATAATTTGGTTTGATAACTGGTTTAGGTTAGCCAATTTTGTTTTTCTGTTATGAATGAAAAATAAGCGTTTTGAACTAATTATCGTCTCTTAATTATAAATTAAAAGGAGTAAGTGAAATGAAGAATCTATTAATACTACTATTAATGATCAATACAGCATTGTCATCAGTCACGTTGACGATTGAATCTCTAACTACTGCAAATGAGTATGGCACAACTTACTCAGGTTCTGAGTATTTACAAGGGACGTTAGAAATTGGCATTTCCACCGATGCTGATATATCAGGCATATTGATGGGCGTTTCTTCCTATTATAGTTTTAGCTTGGGTTTACCTTTTGGAGGTTTAGTAGAAGAGCTTGATTGGTACATGTCCTCTTTATCTGGGAATACAATTACCGGATATCATTATATGTTCCCTCAAGATTATTTTATACCTGCAGGGACCACAAATGAGACATTAATGTATGTACCTATTTTGATTTTTTTAGATAATGATGAAGAGTTTTGTATCGCAAACCCAAATTTTACAGATCTTGAAGGAAATTCATTAGTTGTTAATCTAGGTGAGGAATCATGTATTTCTATTGATGAGCTTGAAGGTTTTGATTCGAATGCTATTAGTTCAAATACATTAACTTTTCAGGTAATTGATTCATATACAGGGGAAGGCATTGAAGGCGCAATTGGTGAAGTATGGGCTTTTAGCAATAACAATTGGGGTATGGATGAATTCAACTTTATAACAAACGATTCTGGCTATGCATTTATTGATGATTTTCCTAACGGTCTTGGATCTTTATCATTGTGGAGTGAAGGATATTTCCCAGCTTATCAAGAGTTCACATTTACTGATTCAGGATTTTTATCGATATCGATGGAGCCTACTGGCTTTA